>Ga0081455_10001385_pt1 | contig 29923 bp, 32 predicted proteins | sample TabmetS3T2R1_FD_70207 | JGI IMG/M metagenome (GOLD analysis project Ga0081455, IMG submission 70207) | Tabebuia heterophylla rhizosphere microbial communities from the University of Puerto Rico - S3T2R1 | ecosystem: Host-associated > Plants > Roots > Rhizosphere ... | reverse complement strand
CTCCGGAGGGCTTGCCAGGAGGAACCGGCGCGCCAACGCCAGATCCTCGAAGGAACCGGACCGATCCCTTCTGGCACCTCCGGAGGTGTCTTGTGAAGGACTACCAAGCTATATCAGCCGGTCTCGCCAGCGGTTCTCGCCGGCGTCGACGCCCGGCTGACGCCGTCGGCGATCAGCCATTGCCCGCCGGCGTAGGTGGCCATCACGGCCGCGTCGATCACCGACCGGACTCCGCGCCGGGTCTCGGACGGCAGGGCGAACTTCCGTAGCCCGATCAGTCCGTCGGACACGACGAACAGGCCTGCTCCGGCCGCGATCCGTCGGGCCGCCGCCTGCCCGATCCGGGCCGGGTCCAGGCCGAGCGCGGCTACCGTCATCGACGTGATCAGGGCGCTGTAGCCCGCCACCGGCGCACCGAGCCGGCCGGCCCGGCGGGACAGCGCGGCTCCGAGCAGAGCGCCGCCGATGCCAACAGGTACGGCCGCCGCCGGGCGGGTCGATCGACGGGCCGACGCGAAGGCGGTGGCGTAGCAGCCGTGCGCGCCGGCGAAGCAGCCGAGGCCGGTCATGAAGGCCGCGTCGGAGCTGCCGAGCAGCGCCACGTCACCGGCCCAGGACAGCGCGAGAGCCGCCTGAATCCGGGTTCGGAGGCCGGACCAGGCCGGGTCGCCGTCGTGGCGCTTGCCGAGCTTGGCGATCAGCAGGGGCATCAGCGCCGACTTGGTCGCCCAGCGCAGTCGGGAGGTCCGGTCGCCGCCGTGCGCGGCCAGTGCGACATCCGACAGGGCCAGCCCGGCGTACGCCCGGTCGAGCCCAGGGGACGTCACGGCAGGGCGGTCCACATCTCGGTCAGCATCGGGATGCCGGCGAGCATCGTGGGCACCACCAGGATCGCAGCCGCCGCAGCGTAGGCGCAGGCCGCCTCGCGCCACCGCTCACCGCGCGGAGTCGCCAGCCGCTCGAGCCGCAGCCGGGTCGTCGATGCGTCCGCACCGGCGGCCAGCGCGGCGGCGGGCGGCCGCTGTCCGGCCAGGGCGACCAGCGCCCGGGCGAGCGGCATCGCGCCGGTCCGCGCCCGTGCCGAGTCGTCGGCGAGCAACTCGACCAGGATCTGCGACTGTCGCAGCGGCACTTCGCTACGAGTGCCGCGGGGGAAGGCCGCATGCAGCGCCGCGAACGACTCGAGCACGAGATCGTGGCGGGCCCGCGCGTGGGCGCGCTCGTGGGCGAGTACGGCGGCGACCTCGGTCGGGTTGAGTTGGCGCATGGCGCCCTTGCTGAGCACGACGCGGGTCTTACGTACGCCGGGAAGGCAGTAGGCCATCGGTGTCGGCGCGGCCAGGATGCGGAGCGCCGGCTCGACGCCGGACCGGTCGCCGAGCATGTCGACCAGCTCGCGATGGCGTCGCCGTCGGGCCCGGGTGACCCGGGCGACTCGCGCGGTCGACCAGGCCAGCCGGACGATCACGACGACCGCGAGGGTCAGGAGCAGGGTGTGCGCGAGCACCCGCCACAGTCGCGGGTCGTCGACTCGAACCAGCCAGAGCGCCGTCGACACTCCGGTGCCGACGATCGCGAGGACGGCGGCCAGGGCCAGGGACTGCCAGAGCACGATGCCGGCCCGGGGCGCCCGGGTCGGCCAGGTGGCGCGACCGAGCAGTGCCGGGGCGGGGCCGGCGAGAACCAGACCCAGCAGCGCCAGCAGCGCCGGTGTCACGATCGCTCCTCGCGTTGGACGCGTGCGAGCGCCTCTTGCAGGGCAGCCGCCTCCTCCGGCGTCACCCGGTCCGCGAAGTGCACCAGCGCGGCGGTCCGGTCCAGTCGCTCCACCGACAGCGCCTCGTGCATCAGCTCGGCGGTCAGCTCGGCCCGGCTATGAGTCGGGCTGTAGCGGTAGGCCCGGCCGTCCCGGGTTCGGGTCACCATCTTCTTGTGGGCCAGCCGGTCGAGCACCGTCATGACCGTGGTGTACGCCAGGTCGCGCTCGGTGACGAGCTCGTCGTAGACCTCGCGGACGGTCCTCGGACCAGTGGCATCCCACAGTCGGTCCATCACGTCACGCTCGAGATCGCCGAGCCTCGGCATCGGTCGGTTGGCCACGGCTCCCATCGTAACTACACGCAGTAGTACACCGGCGTTCGTAGCCGACTGCATCGCCCGGGCGGCAGCCCGCCGTACGACGCTCTGGAAAGATGGCGTCTCGTGTCCGATCTCGTGATCTACATCGTCATCGCGGTGGCCGTGGTGGTCCTGGCCGTGGCCGGCTGGTTCGGTCTGGTCGCCCCTCGACGGGGCCGTCAGGTGACCGCGCCGACCGAGCCGGCGACGGTCGAAGCGCCAGAGGCGCCGGCCGAGGAGGCCGCTCCCGAGGCGCCGCCGCTGGAGCGTCCGGAGCCGCCCGCCGGCCGGCTGGAGCGGTTGCGGGCCCGGTTGGCCCGATCGCAGTCGTCGTTGGGCCGAGGGCTGCTGACCGTCCTGTCCCGTGATCGGCTCGACGAGTCGACGTGGGAGGAGATCGAGGACGCCCTGCTGACCGCCGACGTCGGTGTCGAGCCGACGCAGGAGCTGGTCGAGCGGCTCCGATCCCGACTGCGGGTCGAGGGCGCGGCCGATCCCGCGGCCGCTCGCACCGCCCTCCGTGAGGAGCTGGTCGGTCTGGTCGACCCGACGATGAATCGAACGCTGGGCGTCGACGGCGCCGACGGGCAGCCCGGTGTCGTCTTGGTGGTCGGCGTCAACGGCACCGGCAAGACCACGCTGGTCGCCCGGATCGCGCGGATGCTCGTCGCCGAGGACAAGACCGTGCTGCTCGCCGCCGCCGACACCTTCCGGGCGGCTGCGGTCGATCAGCTCGCGACGTGGGGCGAGCGGGTCGGCGTCGAGACGGTCCGCGGACCCGAGGGCGGCGATCCGGCCAGCGTCGGATTCGACGCGGTCAAGCGCGGCATCGACGAGCGCGTCGACACGGTGCTGGTCGACACCGCCGGCCGGTTGCACACCAAGGCCGGTCTGATGGACGAGCTCGGCAAGGTCAAGCGGGTCGTCGAGAAGCAGGCGCCGATCACCGAGGTGCTGCTCGTGATCGACGCGACCACGGGCCAGAACGGGCTCACCCAAGCCCGTGTCTTCGCCGAGGTCGTCGACGTCACCGGCATCGCCCTGACCAAGCTCGACGGTACGGCCAAGGGCGGCATCGTGATCCAGGTGCAGCGCGAGCTCGGCGTACCCGTGAAACTGGTCGGCCTCGGCGAGGGCGCCGACGATCTCGCACCCTTCGAGCCGGAGGCCTTCGTCGACGCGCTGCTGGGCGACTGACCCTGTCGGATACCACGTTCTCGTGGTGTGTACGCACTCTGCACGGCATCGAGTCCATGCAGAGTGCGTACGCGCCATGCAGAGCTCGGACCGTAGGGTGGCCGGGTGGCGCTGACAGTCGACAGCATCCGCCGGATCCACCTCGGTCGGTTCGTTCGGCCGCCGGAGGAGACCGGGACCGGACAGCCGCGAGTCGAGGACGTGTTCGGCTATCTCGTACACCATGACGAGGGGCTCGTACTGCTCGACACCGGCATCGGCCAGGCCGACGACGAGACCGAGGCGTGGTACCGACCGCGCCGGATTCCGCTCGCCGAGGCGCTCGCCACGGTGGGCCAGACGCTTGACGAGGTCACGCTCGTCGTCAACTGCCATCTGCACTTCGACCACTGCGGCGGCAATCCGCTGCTCGCCGGGCGGCCGGTCGTGTGCCAGCGCCGTGAGCTCGAGACCGCGCGTACGACCGAGTACACGGTGCCCGAGCTGATCGACCATCCGCACGTCGCGTACGAGGAGATCGACGGCGAGGTGGAGTTGCTGCCTGGGCTGCACGTGATGCCGACGCCGGGTCATGTCGACGGGCATCAGTCGCTGGTGGTTCGCTGCTCCGACGGCACCGTGGTGCTCGCCGGTCAGTCGCACGAGACCGCATCGGACTTCGCGGCCGACGTACGAGCGGTCGAGGCCCGAGGCGAGGGCTTCGACGATCCGCTGCCGAACGCACCGTCCTGGTTGCCACGCCTGCTCGAACTCGACCCGGCCCGCGTCTACTTCGCTCACGACGCCGCCGTCTGGCAGCCCTAGCCGCACGGCCCGCTCCACTGGCGGTAGCCAAATCCCGAGACACGCCGGCGCGTCTCGGGATTTGGCTACCCCCAGTGCAGCCCGGGCCGCTGTTCACCTCGACGTAACACGGGAGCGGATCTGTCACATCGGTGCAACACGGACGCGCGGCGGTCGAAACCTGACCCCGCAAGCCTGGGCAGCAACAGGCGCCGAGCCAGCGGCGTCGCCCGACTGCACACGAGGAGCCGGCTCCTATGGTTCATGCAGACACCGCGTGGGTGATGACCAGCGCAGCACTGGTCTTGCTCATGACTCCCGGTCTGGCGTTCTTCTACGGCGGCATGGTCCGCGTGAAGAGCGTCCTCAACATGCTGATGATGTCGTTCATCACCATCGCGGTCGTCACCGTGCTGTGGGTGCTGTACGGCTACTCGTTCGCCTTCGGGGAATCGGCCACCCGGCTGTTCGGCGGCTTCGACAACTTCGGACTGCACGGCTTGAGCGGCGGACCCGCGCTGTCGTTCGTCGCCTTCCAGCTGATGTTCGCGATCATCACGCCGGCGCTGATCAGCGGCGCGCTCGCCGACCGGGCCAAGTTCGGCGCCTGGGTCGCCTTCATGGCGGTCTGGACGACGATCGTGTACTTCCCGGTCGCCAACTGGGTCTTCGACTTCGGGTCCGCCGGTGACGCCGGTGCTGGAGCCGGATGGCTCGTGCATTGGGGCGTTCAGGACTTCGCCGGCGGTACGGCCGTCCACGTCAACGCCGGTGCCGCCGCGTTGGCGGTCTGTCTCGTGCTCGGTCGCCGGATCGGCTGGCGGAAGGACCCGATGCGGCCGCACAACATGCCGTTCGTGCTGCTCGGAGCCGCGCTGCTGTGGTTCGGCTGGTTCGGCTTCAACGCGGGCTCGGCGCTGGCGGCGAACGGACTGGCGGCCTCGGCGTTCATCAACACCCAGGCCGCGACGGCTGCGGCGGTGTGCGGCTGGCTGGTCGTGGAGCGGATCCGCGACGGCAAGCCGACGACGCTCGGCGCCGCCTCGGGCGCGGTCGCCGGTCTGGTCGCGATCACGCCGGCCTGTGGCTTCGTGAGCCCGATCGGCTCGCTGATCATCGGCGTCCTGGCCGGCGGGCTGTGCGCCCTGGCGGTCGGGATGAAGTGGCGGTTCGGCTTCGACGACTCCCTCGACGTGGTCGGCATCCACCTGGTCGGCGGCGCCTTCGGCTCGATCGCACTCGGTTTCCTGAGCCTGACCGGCGGACTGCTCTATGCCGATCGCGACGCTGCTCTGCTCGGGAAGCAGACGGTGGCGGTGTTGGTGGTCGGCGCGTACTCCTTCGTCCTCGCTTACGTCATCGCGTGGGTCGTCGACAAGGTGATCGGCTTCCGGGTCGACGAGGACGACGAGGTCAGTGGCATCGACCTGGCCGAGCACGCCGAGACCGGGTACGAGCTGCACCCCGCGACGGGTGGCGGCGTCCGTACCGCGGCGTCGATCGCCCGTCCGGCCAAGACGACCGAGGAGAGTGTGAACGCATGAAGCTCGTCACCGCGGTGATCAAGCCGCACATGTGGGACGCCGTCCGCGAGGCGCTGGAGGCCTTCGGCGTCAACGGGATGACGGTGACCGAGGCCAGCGGCTACGGACGGCAGAAGGGACACACCGAGGTCTATCGCGGCGCGGAGTACGACGTCGCACTGGTGCCGAAGATCCGGGTCGAGCTGGTCGTCGCGGACGACGATGTGGACGACGTCATGGGCGTCCTCGTCAAGGCGGCGCAGACCGGCAAGATCGGCGACGGCAAGGTCTGGGTGTCGAGTGTCGACACGGTCGTACGTGTGCGTACGGGTGAGACGGACGAAGCGGCGCTGTAGGAGCGACGAGTGAACGTCGGGGCGGGCGCGGCCGAATCCCGGCGGCGGCGCTCCGACGCCATGGACCACCGACTGGCGGCGGTGTTCGACGCCGCCGCCGGCGGGTCCGAGGGGTTCGCCCTGGTCGCGGTCGGGGGTTACGGCCGGGCCGAGCTGGCTCCGAAGAGCGATCTCGACGTCGTCCTGGTCCACGACCCGAAGGTCAACGCCGACAAGGTCGCGGCCGTCGCCGAAGCGCTCTGGTATCCGCTGTGGGACGACGGCCTCGACCTGGACCACGCGGTCCGCGACGCCGGTCAGATGCGGCGGGCCGCGGCGACCGACCTGCGGGCGGCGATCGGCATGCTCGACCTGCGTCATCTGGCCGGCGACGAGCAGCTCAGCCACACACTGCGGTCGGCGACGCTGAGCGACTGGCGACGGGACGCGAGGCGCCGGCTGCCGGAGCTGCGGGCCGCCGGTCGGGATCGGGCCGAGCGGTTCGGCGAGCTGGCCCATGCGGCGGTGCCGGACCTCAAGGAGTCGGCCGGCGGGCTGCGCGACGGCGTGATCCTCCGGGCTCTGGTGGCGACCTGGCTGGTCGACGTGCCGCACGCCGAGGCCGAGGCCTGCCGGACCGAGCTGCTCGACATCCGGGACGCGCTCCACGACGTGACCGGGCGCCGGACCAACCGGGTGGCGCACGAGCTGCTGCCGGACCTGGCGGAGTCGCTCGCCGCCACGCCGGACGGCTTGGCCCGACACGTGCGAGCGCTCGGCCGCCGGGTTTCGCACCTGACCCAGCTGACCTGGCGGCGGCTCGACCAGGTGCTCGATCGCCCACGTCGAACCCGGCCCCGGACCCGACGGCCGGCGCTGGTCCCGCTCGGGCGCGGCGTCGCACGGGTCGGCGACGAGGTGGTGTTGGCCGCGAATGCGGCTCCGACCGGCGATCCGGCGCTGAGCCTCCGGGTGGCGGCCCTCGCGGCCGAGCACGGGCTGCTCGTGGCCCCGATGACCGCGACCCGGCTGGCCCGATCGGCGTGGCCGCTTCCGGAGCCGTGGAGTCACGAGTGCCGTCGCTTGTTCGTACGGCTGCTGGCGTCCGGTGCGGCGCTGCCGTCAGTCTGGGAGGAGCTCGATCAGGCTGGAGTCGTACGGCGCTGGTTGCCCGAGTGGGACCGGGTCCGTCACCTGCCGTCCGAGGCGCCGGTGCATCGGTTCACCGTCGACTGGCACAGCGTCCAGGCCTGTGTTCGCGCCGACGAACAACTGCGCCGGGTGCCCCGGCCGGACCTGCTCGTGGTCGCGACGCTGCTGCACGACATCGGCAAGGGTGAGCCCGGCGATCACTGCGTCATCGGATCCCGGATCGCCCGCACGGTCGCGACCCGGATGGGTTTCGATCTTTCCGACGTCGACCGGATCGCCGACCTGGTCCGGTGGCATCTGCTGCTGCCGGAGACGGCCACGCGTCGCGATCTGGCCGACCCGGCGACGGTCGGGTCGGTCGCCTCGACGGTCGGCGATCTGTCGACGCTCGACCTGCTGGCCTCGCTCACCGAGGCCGATGCCCGGGCCACCGCACCTGCAGCATGGAGCAGTTGGCGGTCCGGATTGATCCGTGACCTGGTGGGCCGGTGCTCGGCGCGACTGCGCGATGCTCCGGGGGAGGCGTCATCCGACCCGATGCCCGCGCCGTCGGTCCCGGCCGGTCAGCCGGTCGCCGGGCATCCGCTCCGGATCGGCGTCGCCCCGACAGAGGACGGCTGTCGCATCGCCGTCGTCGGTGCGGACCGGATTGGCTTGCTCGGCGACGTCGCCGGTGCCCTGGCCTGGGCGGGTCTCGCGATCCGCGGCTGCCGGGCCGACACGGTCGGTGGTCAAGCCGAGTCGCACTGGGACATCGGCTCGCCTCCGATCGACCCCGCGAACCTGGCGCATCGGCTGCGCCGCGTACTCGACGGGGACGTGGATCTCGCCGACCGGCTGCCGATCGATCCAGCCACGGCCGATCCGCCGCGCGTCGAGATCGTCGACGCGGCGGGGTCGTCGGCGACCGTGCTCGAGATCCGTGCGCAGGATCGCCGCGGGCTGCTGTGGCGGGCCTGCCGGGCGCTGGCGTCCGTCGGTGTCGGCGTCCGCTCCGCACACGTCGACACGCTCGGCCCGCAGGCGGTCGACGTCTTCTACCTGGTCGACGCCTCCGGACAGGCGCTGCCGGAGTCGGTCCGGCAGCAGGCGCTCGATGCCGTACGCCAGGCATCGGCCTGAGTTGCGCTGACCGGGGGAGCAACGGAGCGGTTGGCGTGCTCCCTTAGGCTGGACGGACCAAGTCCTCCTAGTACGTCGAGGTTTTCGACCCGTGTTCGACACCCTGCAAGACCGCCTCGCCGCGACCTTCAAGACCCTGCGCGGCAAGGGCAGGCTGTCCGAGTCCGACATCGAGGCGACGACCCGGGAGATCCGGATCGCGCTGCTCGAGGCGGACGTGGCCCTGCCGGTCGTCAGGACGTTCATCGACTCGGTACGAGAGCGGGCGCGCGGTGTCGAGGTCAGTCAGGCGCTGAACCCGGCGCAGCAGGTCATCAAGATCGTCAACGAGGAACTGATCGCCATCCTCGGCGGCGAGACCCGGCAGCTGACGTTCGCCAAGAAGCCGCCGACCGTGATCATGCTGGCCGGCCTGCAGGGCGCCGGCAAGACGACGCTGGCGGCCAAGCTCGGTCGCTGGCTCAAGGAGCAGGGGCGCAGCCCGATGCTCGTCGCCGCCGACCTGCAGCGGCCGAACGCGGTCAACCAGCTGCAGGTCGTGGGGGAGCAGGCCGGCGTCTCGGTCTACGCGCCGCAGCCTGGCAACGGCGTCGGTGATCCCGTCGTCGTCGCTCGCGACTCGATCGAGGAATCCCGGCGTACCCTCCACGACGTCGTCCTCATCGACACAGCCGGCCGACTCGGCGTCGACGCCGAGATGATGCAGCAGGCAGCCCAGATCCGCGATGCGGTCGACCCGGACGAGACCCTGTTCGTCGTCGACGCGATGGTCGGTCAGGACGCCGTCAACACCGCGCAGGCCTTCCTCGACGGCGTCGGGTTCACCGGCGTGGCGCTGACCAAGCTCGACGGCGACGCCCGCGGTGGTGCCGCCCTGTCGGTCGCGCAGATCACCGGACGTCAGGTGATGTTCGCCTCCAACGGCGAGAAGATCACCGACTTCGACGTCTTTCACCCCGACCGAATGGCCTCCCGGATCCTCGGCATGGGCGACATGCTCACGCTGATCGAGCAGGCCGAGAAGGCGTTCGACGCCGAGCAGGCCGCGGCCGCCGCAGCCAAGCTCCAGGGCACTGGCGGCGAGTTCACCCTCGACGACTTCCTGCAGCAGATGCAGGCCGTACGCAAGATGGGTTCGCTGTCGAAGATCTTCGGGATGCTCCCTGGGATGGGTCAGCTCAAGGACCAGATCGCCGAGATCGACGACAAGGAGATCGACCGGATCCAGGCGATCATCTTGTCGATGACGCCGAGGGAGCGCGCCGAGCCGAAGGTCATCGACGGCTCCCGCCGGGCCCGGATCGCCGGCGGATCCGGAACCACGGTGGCCGAGGTCAACGGCCTGGTCGACCGGTTCTTCGAGGCGCGCAAGATGATGACCCAGATGGCCAGTGGCGGCGGCATGCCGGGGATGCCAGGCGTGCCGGGCATGCCAGGGATGCCGGGCAAGCGGGCCCGGGCCCGGCAGGCGCCGAAGAACAAGAAGGCCCGGTCCAAGCGCGGCTCGGGCAACCCGGCCAAGCGAGCCGCCCAGGAGCGCGCCGCCGCAGCCCGCAAGGCCGGCGAGGCGCCGCCGGAGTCCGACGCGTCGAGCTTCGAGCTCCCCAAGGAGCTGAAGGACCTGCTCTAGCGGCTGACCGCTCAGCGATCGCGGGAAGGAGCCTCGGTACGGTCGGGGGCATGACCGAGGCCTTGCGAGTACGCGGCGTCATCCTGCCCGAGGGCGAGCAGCGCGATCTGTACGTCGTCGACGGCCGGATCAGCTTCGAGCCGGTCTCGGATGCCACTGACATCGCCGCCGGACTCGGCCCGACCTGGATCGTCCCCGGTCTCGTCGATGCCCATTGCCACGTCGGCCTCGACGCGGCCGGCCCGGTCGACGAGGACATCCAGGAGGAGCAAGCGCTCGCGGACCGGGCCGGCGGTGCACTCCTCCTGCGCGACTGCGGCACCGCGGCGGACACCCGGTGGATCGACGATCGCGAGGACCTTCCGCAGATTATCCGAGCCGGTCGGCACATCGCCCGGACCAAGCGCTATATCCGCAACTACGCCGATGAGATCGAGCCGCCGGAGCTGCCCGCGTACGTCGCGCGCGAAGCCGAGCGTGGCGACGGGTGGGTGAAGCTGGTCGGCGACTGGATCGATCGCGACATCGGTGACCTGGGGCCGCTGTGGCCCCGCGAGGCGCTGGTCGAGGCGATCGAGACCGCCCATCGGCTCGGCGCCAGAGTCACCGCCCACGTCTTCGGCGAGGATGCACTCCCGGACCTGATCGGTGCCGGCATCGACTGCATCGAGCACGGCACCGGACTGTCACCCGACCTGATCGACGAGATGGTCGCCGGGGGAGTGTCGCTGGTCCCGACCGCGAAGCAGCTCGGCAACTTCCCGGCCTACGCGGCGCAGGGCGAGCCGAAGTTCCCGATGTACGCGCGCCATCTGCGGGCGCTGTTCGAGCGGCGCCGCGACACGATCGGTGCGGCGCATGAGGCGGGGGTGCCGATCTTCGCCGGAACCGATGCAGGTGGCGTGCTCCCGCACGGGCTGATCGCCGCCGAGGTACAGGAGCTCGCGACGTACGGGCTGTCGGCCTACGAGGCCCTCGGCGCTGCGTCGTGGCGGGCCCGCGAGTGGCTCGGTCACTCCGGCCGGCTCGCCGAGGGCATCCGGGCGAACTTCGTCGTCTACGACGCGGACCCGCTCGACGACCTCGCCGTACTCAGCGCGCCGAAGCGCATCGTGCTCCGCGGCCGCGTCGTCGCTTGAGGGTCAGGCGGCGCCGGCTCCGATCGCCTCGCCGCCGTCCTCGGCCATGGCAGCCGCGACGGTACGCATGTTGGCCGCGAACTCGTCGTCGGGGATCGGCGGCAGCATGTCGTTCCAGGCCGCGATCATCGCGCCGCGCAGTTGCATCATGCCGAGCGGCCGGGCGAGGAACCACAGGTGGAAGTGCTCACTGCCGTCGCCCCATCGGTTGATGTGGGTCCGTGCGACGCCGTCGACCCGCCCGATCGCGAGTGCGGCGCGCCGAATCACCGGGCCGAGCGTGGCGGTCAGCTCGTCGGGCATCGTGTGCAGCGTGACGTGATCGCGCGAGCCGAGACCGGCCATCATCGGCAGGCCGATCGGCTCGAACCCGGAGCGCAGCTCCCATTGCTCGTCCCGCCAGATCACGTTCGCGTCGGGGTTGCTGCACCGGAAGCAGTCGCCGCCGCCCGGCTCACCGTTGCGCGGCGGCTCCGGGACGACCGGCTCCTCCAGCGGTACGACCGAGAGCCCGCCGTCGAACGGGAAGAACGGTCCGCCGACGAGCGGCTCGGCCGAGACACGCTCCCCGTACGGCAGGCGGGCGTGGTAACTGGACAGGCTGCGCGGGTCAGAAGTCGTCATGCCCCCACCTTCTCGAAGTCGTCAGGCGCAGCTCGCCCCAGGACCCGAATAGCGCCTGACGACTCCCTCGGTTGGAGTCGAGGCGGGCATCTCTGGCAGAATGGCCAGCTGAGTCCGATCGCGTGCGGCCCCTCTCACCCGCGCCGACCGGCCCACCGAGACGGAGCCCCGCCCCCCACGCGGAGCGCGCCGGCTCACCCAGATCAAAACCTGAGGAGACACCACACTCGTGGCCGTCAAGATTCGCCTGCGGCGCGTGGGCAAGGTCCACATGCCCTACTACCGCATCGTCGTCACCGACTCGCGTACCAAGCGCGACGGCCGGTTCATCGAGCAGATCGGCAAGTACCACCCGAAGGACGACCCGTCCTACATCGAGGTCGACTCCGACCGGGCGCAGTACTGGCTGGGCGTCGGCGCGCAGCCGAGCGACCCGGTGAAGGCCATCCTGCAGAAGACCGGCGACTGGCAGAAGTTCAAGGGCGAGCCCGCTCCCGAGCCGCTGCTGCAGCCGAAGAGCCGCCGCAACCGCGACGAGGCCTTCAACGAGGCCCTCAAGGACGCCGGCAGCCAGCCCAAGGACGACGCGACGACGCCGAAGAAGAAGTCCGCCAAGAAGACCGCGTCGGCCGGCAAGGACGAGGCTGCCGAGCCGAAGGCCAAGGCTGAGGACAAGGCCAAGGCTGAGCCGAAGGCCAAGGCTGAGCCCAGGGCCAAGGCTGAGGACAAGGCCGCCGAGCCCAAGGCCGAGACCCCGGCGGAGGACGCCAAGACGGACGACGCTCCGGCAGCTGAGGCCCCGGCGGCCGACAGCGACGCCGCGCCCGCGTCCGAGGCTGGCGACGACGCCTCGACGAGCTGAGTGCCGTGGTCGCCGAAGCGCTCGAGCATCTCGTACGTGGCATCGTCGAGCACCCAGACGACGTCTCGGTTCGCGCGAAGAACACCCGGCGTGGCCGGCTCTTCGAGGTACGGGTCCATCCCGACGACCTCGGCAAGGTCATCGGCCGGGCCGGCCGTACCGCGACCGCGATCCGGACCGTGATCCGAGCGCTGGCCGGTGGGGCCGGTGCGCGCGTCGACTTCGTCGACGTGGACCGACGGCGCTGAGCGTGAGCCGAGGACACTGACTGCGGTGGAGATCGTGGTCGGTCGCGTCGGCCGGGCGCACGGCATTCGCGGCGAGGTACGAGTGGAGAGCCGGACCGACAGCGTCGACGTCCGGTTCGCCGTCGGAGCCGTGCTGCGTCCGGACGGCCGCCGGGGCGCGCTGACTGTGCGCTCGTCGCGATCGCACGGCGGCGGGTTGGTGGTCCGGTTCGCCGAGGTCGCCGACCGGACCGCGGCCGAGGCACTCGCGGGCGCCACGCTGTACGCCGACGTCCCCGACGACGAGCGGCCGGACGACGCCGAGGAGTACTACGACCGGCAGCTGATCGGGTTGCAGGCCCGTACTCCCGACGGTGCCGCGATCGGCTCCATCGTCGACGTGCTCCATCTGCCCGAGCAGGAGGTCCTGGTGGTCGACAAGGTCGACGGCGCCGAGGCGCTGGTGCCGTTCGTGCAGGAGTTCGTGCCGTCGGTCGATCTCGACAACGCGATCGTGGTCATCGACGACCGGCCCGGCCTGCTCGAGGAGGCCTGAGGCGATGCGGATCGACATCGTCACGATCTTCCCCGAATACCTCGCGCCGCTGGACCTCTCGCTGGTCGGCAAGGCGCGGGCGTCCGGGCTGGTCGACATCCAGGCCCACCAACTGCGCGACTGGACCCACGACCGGCACCGGACCGTCGACGACACTCCGTACGGCGGCGGCGCCGGCATGGTGATGCGTCCCGAGCCGTGGGGCGAGGCGCTGGACGCGATCGTCGGCGACGCGACCGAGCCGCCGGCGATGATCGTCCTGACGCCGGCCGGCCGGAAGTTCACGCAGGCCGACGCCGAACGACTGGCCGCCAAGCCCTGGCTGCTCATCGCCTGCGGCCGCTACGAGGGCATCGACCAGCGGGTGGTCGACCATGCCGCGTCCCGGATGCCGGTGGAGGAATTGTCCATCGGTGACTACGTGCTCGCCGGTGGCGAGGCGGCCGCCCTGGTCGTCGTCGAGGCCGTCGTACGTCTGGTGCCCGGCGTCCTGGGCAATCCCGAGTCGCTCGCCGAGGAGTCGCACGGCGGCGGCGAGCGGCTGCTAGAGAGCCCGGTCTACACCAAGCCTGAGTCGTGGCGGGGTCTCGACGTACCCGAGATCCTGCGCTCGGGCCATCACGGCAAGGTGGCGGAGTGGCGACGCGAGCAGGCGCGGCGGCGTACCGCTGAGCATCGCCCGGACCTGCTCGGCGACCCGTAGCCGTCCGGCGTCGGCGGCATGGGCTGATTTCATACCGCCGAGGTCGCTGTGGCACACTGGATCGCTGGCGCTCGATGTTTCGGCCATTGCCGACGGCCCGCTCTGCCACAGGGGAGGGACCGCGCTCGACGTCGGGGCGTCGCCCCAACAGCATCCGGAAACTCATACCGTGGGTGACCTGTGGCACCGGCGAGGAAGTGAACGACCGTGACCAACGCGATCGACACGTTGGCGGCCGCAGCCGCACGAGACGACATCCCCGAGTTTCGCGCCGGGGACACCCTCAAGGTCCACGTCCGAGTGATCGAGGGCAACCGCTCCCGAATCCAGGTCTTCCAGGGCGTCTGCATCCGGCTCCAGGGCAAGGGCATCAGCCGTACCTTCACCGTCCGCAAGGTTTCCTTCGGCGTCGGTGTCGAGCGGACCTTCCCGCTCCACACGCCGATCATCGAGAAGATCGAAGTCGCCACCCGCGGCGACGTGCGTCGCGCGAAGCTCTACTACCTGCGCAATTTGCGGGGCAAGGCGGCGAAGATTCGCGAGCGGCGCGAGTCTCCCTCGGGTAGCTGAGAACGCAGAGCTAGGCTCGCCGAGTGGCGCGACACGACGAAAGCGGTCAGTCTGCCGATCGCGGGGCTGGACTTCGGTCCTCCATTCCCGAGCAGTCTCCGGACTCTCGGCCGACCCAAGCTTTCGACGAGGGTCCGCCGACCGCACCGACGCGTGACGGACCAGAAGGCGAGCAGCCCAAGCGCCGTCAGTTGCCGTGGTGGCAGGAGCTGATCGCCCTTCTCGCCACGGCCTTCATCCTGGCCCTGCTGGTCAAGACCTTCTTCCTGCAGGCGTTCTACATCCCGTCGGCGTCGATGGAGCCGACCCTGATGACCAACGACAAGATCCTGGTCGAGAAGGTCTCCTACTGGAACGGCGACATCCATCGTGGCGACGTCGTCGTCTTCGACGATCCGGGCGGCTGGCTGAGCTCCGCCGACGAGGCGCACGCCAGCAACTTCATCCAGCGCGGGCTCGAGATCGTCGGGCTCTACCCGACCGGTGGTCACCTGGTGAAGCGCGTGATCGGCATCGGCGGCGACACGGTGGCGTGCGCCAGCCCGAACGCGAGGCTCAAGGTCAACGGCATCCCGCTCGACGAGTCCTATCTGCCCAACACGGTGCGGCCCTGCGCCGCGGCCGCCGGCATGCCCAGCCGGAGCTTCTCGGTGACCGTGCCGCCGGACCACCTGTGGGTCATGGGTGACAACCGGGCCAACTCGGCCGACTCGACGGCTCACCTCGAGCAGCCGGGCGGTGGCGCCGTACCGGCCGACGACGTCGTCGGGAAAGTGTGGGCGATCGTGTGGCCGGCCGACCGCGCCGGGTTCCTGCACCGGCCCGCGACGTTCAACAACCCACAGCTGGACGGCTCCTCCTCTTAGACCGGGACGACTCCGCCGATGACCGCACTCGCCAAGGGATCCACGATCCGCCGCGACGCCGGACTCTACGGCTACGAGCGGGCCCTGGCGCGGGCCGAGCTGACGCCGGTCGCCGGTGTCGACGAGGCGGGCCGCGGCGCGTGTGCCGGTCCGCTGGTCGCCGGGGCAGTCATCCTTCCGCCGGGCAAGCGTGGCGAGATCCGCGGCCTGGCCGACTCCAAACTGCTCACGGCGGCCCGGCGCGAGGCCTGCTACGACTTGATCCGGGAGCGTGCGCTGGCCTGGGCCGCGGTCGCGATCTCGGCGCCGGAGTGCGACCGGCTCGGCATGCATGTCGCCAACGTCGAAGCACTGCGCCGCGCGTTGGCCCGGCTGACGGTGCGCCCCGCGTACGCGCTGACTGACGGCTTCACGGTCGACGGCCTCGGCGTACCCACGTTGGCGGTCTGGAAGGGCGACCGGGTCAGCGCCTCGATCGCGGCGGCGTCGATCGTCGCGAAGGTCACCCGCGACCGCATGATGCTCGAGCTCCATGAGCGTTGGCCGCATTACGACTTCGCGACCCACAAGGGCTACTGCACCGCCGAGCACGACGAGGCGTTGAGCGCCCACGGGCCGTGTCCCGAGCACCGGCGCCGGTTCGTCAACGTGCGAGCTGCCGAGCAGTTGGTCTGGACGTCGACGGAAACCCGGTAAGCCGGCCCAGGTCGGCGGCGAGCAGATCCCGGTCGAGTGCCGCGGCCGCAATGGTGCCGCTGGCGGCCGCCGCGATCACAGCCGCGAACGGTGCCGGCATGGTCGCCCGGCGGGCCATGTCACCGGTCGCATAGACGCCGCTGACACTCGTCCGGCCGAAGTCGTCCACCTCGACCGCGTCGTCGTCGAAACGCGCACAGCCGAGCTGGGCCGGCAGAGCGGAGCGCTGTCGCGGCGTGAAGCTGGTGAAGACCGCCTGTCGAGTCAGCGGCTCGCCCGACTCGAACTCGATCCGGTCGAGGACGCCGTCCTTCGACACCAGACGGTCGATCGGCTCATTCCGTACGGCGATGCCCTGGTCCGCGAGCAGCGCGATGAGGTCGGGATCGAGATCGGCTCCACCGTTGGTGCAGAGTGCGACGTCGTCGCTGAGCCGACGCAGGTGCAGGGCGAGGTCGGCGTAGCGCTCTCCGGAGCCGATCACGGCGAGACGCTGGTCGCGAACCTCGTAGCCGTGACAGTACGGGCAGTGGAAGGCACCCTTGCCCCACAGGTCCGCGAGGCCGTCGATGTCCGGCAGCTCGTCGGCCACCCCGCTGGCGAGCAGCAGTCGGCGGGCGGTCCGGATCGAGCCGTCGGATAGCCGTACCTCGAAGGCGTCACCGGTCGATCGGGCGTGCTCCGCGTTCAGCGGCTCGATCTCGACGGTCGGATAGGCGGCCAGCTGCTCCCGGCCGATCCGGCGCAGCTCCTCAGGCGGAGTGCCGTCGCGGGTGAAGATGTTCTGCGCATGCTCGGCCGTCGCGTTGCGATAGGCACCCGAGTCGAGCACGAGCGTCGCGCGGCAAACCCGGCCGAGGGTCAGAGCGGTGGACAGGCCGGCCGGCCCGCCGCCGACGACGATGGCGTCGTACATATTGGTCTCCCTTGTCGATGGTGTTCGGTCAGCTGGCTTGACTACGACTCCACTCTGCAAGTTAATGTCAACATGAAGTCAAGTACCGAGCCGATGATGTCGATCGGAGAGCTCGCTGACCGCTTCGACCTCGCGACCCATGTGCTCCGGCACTGGGAGGCGATGGGCCTGCTGACTCCCGCGACGAGAGTGAACGGGCGGCGCTATTACACCCGCGACCATGTCGTCCGGGTCGCCACGATCATCGGCAGCAAGGCCGGCGGACTCAGCCTGACCCAGATCCGCGATCTGCTCTCGGCCTCCACGGTCACGGCCCGGCGGCGGGTGCTGTCGGACCATGCCGACGAGCTGGATCGCAAGATGGCCGAGATCGCGGCGGCCAAGCAGATGGTCGAGCACGCGATGAGCTGCCGGGCCGGTGACATCGCGCAATGTCCCAACTTCCAGCGAATGGTCCGTCGCATGATGGACGATCCCGGTCCGGAAGGGGCTATCGCCGTACCCGAGCACTGGCGCAATGGCATGTCGCGACCTCGGTCGACTTGAGTCCTCGGCACAATGGCGGTTATGGCCACCGAGGATCTCGAGCGGTACGAAGCCGACATGGAGCTCTCGCTCTATCGCGAGTACCGCGACGTCGTTGGCCAGTTCAAGTACGTCGTCGAGACCGACCGGCGCTTCTACCTCTGCAACGCGGTGGACGTGAAGGTACGAGCCGAGAGCGGCGACGCGTACTTCGAGGTCACGCTGAACGATGCCTGGGTCTGGGACATGTACCGTCCGGCCCGGCGCGCCAAGAACGTCAAGGTGCTCACGTTCAAGGACGTCAACGTCGAGGAACTGACCAAGGTCGATTGAGCTCCGCGACTGAGCGGTTGTCCCCAGGCGTCGATGTCGTGCCGGTTGTCCACAGCCTGACCGGCGTCCGCCTCGGTCGGGTCGCTCCGGGGCCACTCTGGCGAGTGGAGGTGGAGTCATGGCAACCACGGCAGATGGTCGGCGCGCGCTCGGCCAGTGGGGAGAGGACCTCGCGACTCGATGTCTCGTCGAGGCGGGTCTGGTGGTGCTCGATCGCAACTGGCGATGCGATCTGGGCGAGCTCGACATCGTGGCCCGCAGCGGTGACGTCGTGGTCGTGGTCGAGGTCAAGACCCGTACGACCGACCTGTTCGGACCACCGATGGCAGCCGTCACCCGGCCGAAGGCGAGTCGGCTGCGTCGGCTGACCGCTCGCTGGCTGGCCGAGCACGCGGTGTCGCCGCGAGAGGTCCGGATCGACGTGGTTTCGATCTTCGTGCCTCACTCGGGCGCGCCGGAGATCGAGCATCTGCAGGCGGTGGCCTGAGTGGCGTTGGCGTCAACGCGGTCGGTCACCCTCGAGGGAGTCCGCGGCACCGTCATCGAGGTCGAGGTCCATATCGGGCCGGGACTGCCGCGGACGGTGCTGGTCGGCCTGCCGGATGCCGCGCTCAACGAGTCCCGCGACCGCTGCCGCGCGGCCGTGATCAACTCGGGCCACTCGTGGCCCAACCGGAGCCTCACCATCGGGCTGTCGCCGGCGTCGGTGCCCAAGAGCGGCGCGATCTACGATCTGGCGATCGCGATGGCGGTGCTGGCCGCGGCCGGCACGATTCCGGACCAGCCGATCCGCGAGGCCGTGGTGCTCGGCGAGCTCGCGTTGGACGGACGACTGCGAGCGGTTCCGGGCGTCCTGCCGGCGACCCTCGCCGCCGCGCAGGCCGGGTTCACCCGCGTCATGGTGCCGGAGGCCAACGCGGCCGAGGCGGCGGCGGTGGACGGCGTGGCCGTGGTCGGCCTGCGTTCGCTCGGCCATGCGATCTCCCTGCTGACCGGCGATCCGGAGCCGGACGACCCGCCGGTGCCGCCGCTGTCCTACTCACCGCGCGCGATCTGGTCCGGCCAGGACCGAATCGCCGGCTTGGACCTCGCCGAGGTGCTCGGCCAGGGCGAGGCCCGCTGGAGTGTCGAGGTCGCCGCTGCCGGGGGACACCATCTGCTGCTCGAAGGGCCGCCGGGCGCCGGCAAGACCATGCTGGCCGAGCGGCTGCCGGGACTGCTGCCCGATCTCGATCCAGACGAGTCACTCGAGGTCAGTGCCGTGCACTCGATCGCGGGCACGCTGCCAGCCGACCAGCCGCTGCTGACCCGGCCGCCCTTCCTCGATCCGCACCACACCGCATCGCTGGTCTCCATCGTCGGGGGTGGGAGCCGTGTCCTGCGGCCGGGCGCGATGTCGCTGGCCCATCGAGGCGTGCTGTTCATGGACGAGGCTCCAGAGTTCGCCGGCCACGTGCTGGAAGGGCTCCGACAGCCACTGGAGAGCGGGCAAATCAGCATCGGTCGAGCCGAGCGGACGGCGACGTTCCCGGCCCAGTTCCAGCTGGTCCTGGCCGCCAACCCCTGCCCCTGCGGCTTCGACTGGGGACGGAGCGGCAGCTGCGAGTGCACACCCGGCGGGAAGCGTCGCTATCGCAGTCGGATCTCGGGTCCGGTCCGCGATCGGATCGACATCTATCGCCAGGTCCGTCCGGTGCGTCGGCACGAGCTGCACAGCGATTTGGCGTTCGTGGAGAGCACGACCACGGTCGCTGAGCGAGTCCAGGCTGCGCGTGAGCGTCAGGACGCTCGCTATGCCGGAACGCCATGGCGGCGCAACGCCGAGGTGCCCGGCACCATGATGCGGATGCACTGGCCGGTGCGCGCACCCAAGGTCGGCGAGGTCGAGCAATGGCTCGCTGAGGGCCGCATCAGTGCCCGCGGCGCGGATCGGATCCTCCGGATCGCCTGGACGCTCGCCGACCTGGTCGGCCGGGCGGAGCCCGACAACGACGACGTCCACAATGCGATGCAGCTGCGCAGCTCGGGTGCACTCGGCCTGGCCGTGACTCGCTCGGCCGAAGGCGTCGCATGAGTGCCGGATCGGATGGTCGCGCCGCCGACAGCGCTCCGCCAGCCTTGCCGGCGGCCGGTACGTCGAGCGCGGACGAGCAGCGACTCGCGCGACTGGAGCTCTCCCTGGTCACCGAGCCGGGACATCCGCGCCTGGCCGACCTGATCGGTGCGATCGGACCGGTCGAGACCCGCGAGCGGATTCGGGCCGGTGGCGACGGCATCCCGCCGTCCTGGCATGCGGCAGTGCGTCGCGACGTCGCCCAACGGGCCGAGGAGTTGCTCGCCGACTCGGAGCAACGCGACTGGCGCTGGATGTGCCCGGGCGACGACGGCTGGCCTGATTGCCTCAACGACCTCGCTCACGCCGAGGAGCTCCAGGAGCGCGGGGGCATCCCACTCGGCGTGTGGCTCCGCGGCCGGACCGAGCTCGCCTCGGTCGACCGTTCGGTGGCGGTGGTCGGAGCCCGTGCCTGCACCGAGTACGGCGCCCAGGTCGCCGGTGACATCGCGGCCGACTGCGCCGACCGAGGGATCGCCGTGATCTCCGGAGCGGCCTACGGCATCGATGCAGCCGCCCATCGCGGGGCGCTCGCCCTGCGCGGCCCAACCGTGGCGGTGCTCGCCTGCGGAGTCGACCTGGCCTATCCGACGGCCCATCAGGCGATGCTCGACCGAATCGCCGCTGAGGGCCTCGTGGTGAGTGAGCTGTGCCCCGGGTCGCGGCCGTCTCGGGTGCGGTTCCTGGCCCGCAACCGGCTGATCGCTGCCCTCGCGTCGGCCACGGTCGTGGTGGAGGCGGCGCGTCGCAGTGGTGCGCTTAATACGCTGAACTGGGCGAATCGGCTTGGCCGGCCGACGATGGGCGTGCCCGGCCCGGTCACCAGCTCGGCGTCGGCGGGTGTCCACCAGGCGATCCGCGACGCCGGAGCGGTCCTGGTCACGGGAGGGGACGAGGTCGCCGAGGTCGTGTCGCCCCTGGGGTCGGACACGGTCGGCTGGAAACCGGGGGAGCGCCGGCTCACCGACGGCTTGGCCGCGGACGAGCTCGCGGTCCTCGAAGCGGTGCCGCCACGACGGGCCGCTGGCATCGCGACAGTTGCCGCGGAGGCACATGTCGACATGGCGACCGCGATCACCGTGCTGGGTCGATTGCTGTGCTCCGGCCTGGTCGAGCGCACCGGCGACGGCTGGCGGTTGTCGCCGCAAGCCGTGGAGGCGCTCCGGCGACGCTGACTGCGGCGCGTCGTCTTGTCGTGTCCCGGCCGACCACGCATCGTTCGATGGGTGGGCACCGCACCGGATGACGACGCCAGCGGCGACTCCGGCGCGCGCGGCGACGCCAACGAGGCCAGCGGTGGCTCCGGCGATCCGCGTGGCGAAGCGTGGGCGGAGACGATCGACGCCTACGAGCGCCACCTGCGGCACGAGCGCGATCTGTCGCCGAACACGGTGCGCGCCTATGTCACCGACCTGATCGCGCTGGCCGAGCATGCCGAGTTGCTCGGGCGACACGATCCGGCCGAGCTCGACCTCGGCGTGCTTCGCAGCTGGCTGGCGAACCTGCAGACCCGTGGCAAAGCCCGAACCACCCTGGCCCGCCGGGCGGCGGCAGCCAGGGTGTTCACTCGGTGGCTGGTACGAACCGGGCGGGCGAGCGAGGACGCCGGTGCGATGCTCGCGTCGCCGAAACGACATCGGGTGCTGCCGCCGAGCCTGCGGGCGAGCGAGATCCGCGAGTTGCTGGATGCCACCGCGGCGGCCGCTGTCGACGACGGTGCGGTCGGAAGCCGCGACGTCGCCGTGCTGGAGCTGCTGTATGCGACCGGCATCCGGGTCGGCGAGCTGGTTTCGCTCGATGTCGACGACGTCGATCGCGAGCGCAATGTTGTGCGGGTGTTCGGCAAGGGACGCAAGGAGCGTTCGGTGCCGTTCGGTGCTCCTGCCGCGCGGGCGCTCGACGCCTGGATTCGATCCGGTCGGGTCAAGCTGGCCACCGACAAGAGCGGACCGGCGCTGTTCCTCGGCGCCCGTGGTGGCCGGGTCGATCCGCGCACGATCCGTCGCATGGTGCATCGGCGGCTGGCTGCGGTCGACGGCGCTCCCGATCTGGGGCCGCACGGCCTCCGTCATACGGCGGCGACCCACCTCCTCGAGGGCGGCGCGGACCTGCGCAGCGTCCAGGAGCTGCTAGGGCATGCGTCGCTCGCCACCACGCAGATCTACACCCATGTCAGTGGCGAGCGGTTGCGCAAGGCCTATCGGCTGGCGCATCCACGGGCCTGACCCGACATCGGCCGCGGGCGCAGTCGCCGAGGCCACGTCGTCACCGAACGGCAGGAGCCGAACCGGGCCACCACCGCCGTCGGCGTCGCCGAGCAACTCGAGCGGATCGAGATAGGTGTCGCCGGCGATCCGGCCGAGATGGAGACAGGCGCCCGGCCAGCAGTGACTGCTCACCAGCTCCAGTCGGCCCACGACCTGCCCGGCCCGGACCGGGTCACCGGCGTCGACCGCCGCGACCACCGGCTCGTAGGTGGATCGCTCGGCGCCGTGCTCGATCACCAGGACGCCGCGGCCGGCTACCATGCCGGCGAACCGGACCCGCCCGTCGGCCACGGCGAGCACCGGCTGGCCGATCCGGCCGGACAGGTCGATGCCGCGATGGCCCGGCCCGTACGGATCCTCCGGTGGATCGAAGGTCTCGACCACCTCCGGCTGTGGGTCGAGCGGCCAGATCCAACGCTCGTGACCTGGAGGCGACCGCAGGGGTGCGGCGACGACAGCGTCGAGCAGCAGGCCGAGCAGCAGCCCGATGGCGAGCGCGATCGAGACGCTATAGCGAAATCTCATGCCCGAAGCCTGGTCGCCGGGCAGCAGCGGATCGGCGCGGACCGACCGGCTGTGGATAGCCGAAACCGCCGCCCAGGCTGTGGATGAAACCGGAGCTCAGTTGCGCCGAAGCAGCGGCATGGCCATGCGGGCGATCAGGCTCTGCCGCTTGGTGCGAGCCTCTTCGGCGTCGGCGACGGTCATCGCGCGCAGACCGCCGTTGATGCCCAGCCAGCGCAGCGGCTCCGGCTCCCACTGCCGGCTGCGATGGCCGACCCACGGCAGGCTGACCAGGTCGGATTCGCGGTCCAGGATCAGGTCGGCGAGGGTACGGCCGGCCAGGTTCGACGTGCCGACGCCGTCGCCGACGTACCCGCCGGCCCACCCCATGCCGGTGGCGCGTTCGAGTCCCACCGAGGCGTGCCAGTCGCGTGGCATCCCGATCGCGCCGCCCCAGGCGTGGCTGAAGCCGACGCCACGCAGGGCCGGCAGCAACTCGACGAGGGTCTTGCGCAGCGACTCGAAGACCCGCGGCTCCTGGTCGTAGTCGGGACGCACCGACGAGCCGTAGTGGTACGGCGCGCCGCGCCCGCCGAAGGCGATCCGCCCGTCGTGGGTGCGCTGACCGTAGATGAGCAGGTGCCGCTCGTCGCTGAAGGTCTGCCGGTCGGCCAATCCTGCCTCGCTCCAGAACGACTCCGGCAGCGGATCGGTGACGACCATCAGGGAGTAGACCGGCGCGAGGACCCGCCGATGTCCGGGCAGCCGTGCAGTGTACGCCTCGGTCGCGCGTACGACGACATCCGCCCGGACCCGACCCGCGTCGGTCGCGACCGAACCCGGCTCGATCGAGCGGACCGCGGTCTGCTCGTAGACGCGTACGCCGCGAGCCTCGACGGCGCGGGCGAGGCCGCGTACCAGGCGCGCCGGGTGGATGGCGGCGCAGTGCGGTGTGTAGGTGCCGCCGAGCACGTCGGTCGCGTCGAGCTGCTGACGCGCCTCGGTCTCGTCGAGCAGCCGCAGATCCTCCGGCCCGAAGCCCCAGTTGCGCGCCTCGTCGACCTCGGCCTTCGCCCGCCGCAGCTGCGCCTTGGAACGGGCCAGTACGACCGTTCCGCCGCGCTGGTAGTAGGCGTCGATGCCCTCGTCCTCAGCGGCGCGGCCGACCTCGACGACGGTGTCGTGCATCGCGCGCTGGAGCCGGATCGCGCCGTCGCGGCTGCTGTGGCGGGCTACCGCCGACCACGATGCGGGGAAGAGGGCGCTGCACCAGCCGCCGTTGCGGCCGGAGGCGCCGAAGCCCGCGACCTCGCGCTCGAGCACGACGATCCGCAGGCGGGGATCGAGCTTGGAGAGGTAGTACGCGGTCCACAGGCCGGTGAATCCGGCGCCGACGATGGCGACGTCGCAGCTGGCCGACCCCGGCAGCGGGGTGCGCGGCGTCAGCAGGTCGTTCGCGGTCGCATGCCAGAAGGACAGCTCGCGGTAGCTCTTGGGGGCCATAGGCGTCAGCGCACGCCCCAGGCGTACGTCTGCTTCCGAAGCCGGAGGTAGACGAACGACTCCGTACGGATGACGCCGGGTATGGCCCGGATCCGGGTGGACAGCACTTCGAGCAGGTGCTCGTCGCTCTCGCACACCACCTCGGCCAGCAGATCGAACCCGCCCGCGGTGATCACGACGTAGTCGATCTCGTCCATCTCCGCCAGCGCGTCGGCGACCGGCTCCAGGCTGCCCTCGACCGTGACGCCGATCATCGCCTGCCGCGGAAAGCCGACCTCGAGCGGATTCGTCACGGCGACGATCTGCATGACGCCGCCGTCGAGGAGCCGCTGCACCCGCTGGCGCACGGCGGCCTCGGAAAGCCCGACAGCCTTGCCGATCGCGGCATAGGGACGCCGGCCGTCCTGCTGGAGCTCCTCGATGATGGCTTTGGACACATCGTCGAGGGTCGTGCCACGCTCGTTGTTGTTACGGCGGTTGGCCGCCTTGTCCTTACGGGTCGCCACGGACTTAGCGTAACGGACACGATCTACTAATCCCTGCGCAAGATTCGTGATTCGGTACGGCTTTTCGTTGCAAGCAGGTATCGCGGCGACGGAATCCCTTGTCAGTGACCAAGCACCGTGTCACGATTCGACCGAGGGTGGTGGACAATACCTCAACGGCAGGAGGCTGGTAGATGGCGGCTCGGGTGTCCCGGCGGACGCTCCTTCGCGGTGCTGGCGTCGCGGCATTCCTCGGGGCCAGCGCAGCTGTGCTTCCCCAATTCAGCCTGCAGGGTGCCAAACAGACACCGCAGAGCTGTCCAAGCACCGACCTGTCGGCCACGGAGCATGAGCTGATCATCTCCAACTGGCCGGCCTATATCGACCCGCGTAACAACCCGAACTCGACGTACGCCGTGTTCCAGGACAAGACCGGGATCTCGGTCTCCTATACCGACGATGTCAACGACAACCTCGAGTTCTTCGGCAAGATCGTCAACCAGATGCGGGCCTGTCAGCCGATCGACCGTGACATGTTCATGCTCACCGACTGGATGGCCGCCCGGATGATCAACCTCGGGTGGCTCCAGAAGCTCGATCACGCGAACCTGCCGAACGTCGACGCGAACCTGCTGCCGGCCCTGCGGCATCCACCGTGGGATCCGAACCGCGACTACTCCGTGCCGTGGCAGAGCGGTCTGACCGGGATCGCGTACAACGCCAATGTCACCGGCGAGGTCCGCAGCTTCGAGGAGCTGTTGACCCGATCCGACCTCAAGGGCCGGGTCACCGTCCTCACCGAGATGCGCGACACGATGCTGTTCATGCTGCTCGTCGTCGGCGCCGACCCCCTGAACTTCACCGACGACGAGTGGAACACCGCGATCGATCGGCTCCGCCAGGCGGTGAGTGACGGTCAGATCCGGGCGTTCACCGGCAACGACTACCTCCGTGGCCTCAAGTCGGGCGACATCGCGGCCTGCGAGGCCTGGTCCGGTGACGTCATCCAGGCACAGTTCGACGACCCCAACATCAAGTTCGTCGCTCCGGAGGAAGGTCTCTCGGCCTGGAGCGACAACATGCTGGTGCCCAACCTCGCCGACCACAAGGCGAACGCCGAAGAGTGGATGAACTACTACTACGACCCGATCGTGGCGGCGAAGCTGGCCGCCTGGGTCAACTACATCTGCCCGGTCGAGGGAGCCCAGGAGGCGATGGAGAAGGTCGACCCGAGTCTGGTCGACAACCCCCTGATCTTCCCCACGCCGGAGATCCTCACCCAGGCCAAGACCATGATGCCGCTGACTGAAAGCCAGTCCCAGACATACGAGAACGACTGGACCGCTCTGCTGACCGGAGGCTGATCGCCATGACCACTGCCGACGCCACCGCTCCGGCTCCCGCGTCCTCTTCGGAGGCGCAGACCTCTCGGGACCTGCGACTGGAGTCGCTCACGAAGGCCTTCGGCTCCTTCGTCGCGGTAAAGGATCTGGACCTCACGGTGCCACGCGGGTCGTTCTTCGCCCTGCTCGGACCGTCCGGCTGTGGGAAGACGACGACGCTTCGCATGGTCGCCGGTCTCGAGCAGCCGACCCAGGGCCAGATCTACCTCGGCGATGACGACATCACCGGACTGCGGCCGTTCAAGCGACCGGTCAACACGGTCTTCCAGAATTATGCCTTGTTCCCCCACCTGACGATCTTCGACAACATCGCCTTCGGCCTTCGGCGTCGTGGTCAGAAGGACGTCGACGCCAAGGTGAACGAGATGATCGACCTGGTCGAGCTCGGCTCCCAGACGAACAAGAAGCCGGCCCAGCTGTCCGGCGGCCAGCAGCAGCGGGTGGCGCTGGCCCGGGCGTTGATCAATGAGCCCGAGGTCCTGCTGCTGGACGAGCCGCTCGGCGCCCTCGACCTCAAGCTGCGTCGCCAGATGCAGATCGAGCTCAAGCGGATCCAGCTCGACGTGGGTCTCACGTTCGTCCACGTGACGCACGACCAGGAAGAGGCCATGACGATGGCCGACACGATCGCGGTGATGAACGGCGGCGTGATCGAGCAGATGGGTCCGCCGTCTGAACTCTACGAGAATCCGGCGACCACCTTCGTCGCGAACTTCCTCGGCCAGTCCAACCTGATCCGCGGCGAGATGGCCAGCGGCAAGGACGGCGAACTGGTCGTCGACATCCACGGCAGCAAGATCGGTGTCTCCCGGGAGCGTTCCCGCGTGCACAACGGCGCGGTGTGGGTCGGTGTCCGGCCCGAGAAGGTGTACATCTCGGCTACCGGGGATGAGGAGGAGAGCGGAGACGCGAACTCGGTCGTCGGCGGCACCATCACGGACACGAGCTTCATCGGCGTCAGTACGCAGTACCTCGTCAAGATGCCCTGGGGCCAGGAGCTGACCGTCTTCGAGCAGAACACCGGCGCCCGGAAGGTGTTCTCCCCGGGCACCACCGTGGATCTGCACTGGTCCCGGCCGCACACGTTCGTTCTCGACGCCAACCAGGACGCGAGTGCCGGCGTCGAGACGGTGGACGACACTCCATGAGCACGCTTCAGGTCGCGGAGGAGCTCGAGGAGCCCGAGCCGACCGAACTCGAGGACGAGCGCAAGCGCGGACGTCGTTACACCGGATACGTCCTGATCATCCCGGGCCTGCTCTGGCTCGCGGTGTTCTTCCTGATCCCGTTCTACTCGCTGGTCGCGACCAGCCTCTACGACCCAGCGGGCACGGTCTTCTCCGGTTACGAGATGACCTGGGAGTGGAGCAACTACACCACGGCCATCACCGAGAACTGGCAGCCGCTGGTCCGATCGTTCGTATTCGGCGGACTCGCGACGATCTTCTGTCTGCTGCTGGGCTATCCGCTGGCGTACGCGATCGCGTTCAAGGCCGGCCGATGGAAGAACCTCATGCTGGTCCTGGTGATCGCGCCGTTCTTCACCAGCTTCCTGATCCGCACGATCTCGTGGCAGCTGATCCTCGCCGACAACGGCTTCGTCGTCGACACCCTGCAGACGCTGCACATCCTCGGACCCGACGGCCGGCTGCTCAACACACCCATCGCGGTGGTTACCGGTCTCACGTACAACTTCCTGCCGTTCATGGTGCTGCCGCTCTACGCCAGTCTCGAGCGGATCGACCATCGGCTGATCGAGGCGGCCGGCGATCTGTACGCGTCGCCGATCCGCGGCTTCGCCAAGGTCACGCTGCCGCTGTCGATGCCAGGTGTCGTCGCCGGCACGCTGCTGACCTTCATCCCGGCCGCCGGTGACTTCATCAACGCCGAGCTGCTCGGGCGGCCGAGCGACAGCATGATCGGCAACGTGATCCAGCAGTACTTCGGCGGCGGCAACAACTATCCGGACGCGGCGGCGCTGTCGATCGTCCTGATGGCGCTGATCTTGGTGATGGTCATCTTCTACGTCAGACGGGCCGGCACGGAGGACCTGGTATGAGCGAGCGCAGCGAGCGAACAATGAGCACAGCCGCTTGGTCGCGCTCGTGGCCGCCCGCAGCGAAGCGAGGACGGCTATGAGCGCGATTACCCGGCCGCGTCGCTGGCTCTCCGACAAGCTGATCCTGCTCATCGGGCTGCTGGTGCTGGCCTACACGTTCGTTCCGATCGCGGTCGTCGTGTTGATGAGCTTCAACAACCCCGCGGCTCGGCTGACCTACCAGTTCGACGGCTTCACCCTGCACAACTGGGCGAACCCGTGTGAGCCCGAAGGCATGTGCAGCGCGCTCAAGGTCAGCATCGAGATCGGTCTGCTGGCTACCCTCGGCGCCACCATCCTCGGCACCCTGATGGCGTTCGCGCTCGTACGACACCGGTTCGCCGGCCGCTCGACGACGAACCTCGTCATCTTCCTCCCGATGGCGACGCCCGAGATCGTCATGGGTTCATCGCTGCTGGCGCTGTTCGTCGGCACCGGGTTCAGCGGCGACCTGGGGTTCTGGACGATCCTGATCGCGCACATCATGTTCTGTCTGTCGTTCGTCGTCGTCACGGTCAAGGCGCGGCTGACCGGGCTCGACTCGCGGTTGGAGCAGGCCGCGATGGATCTCTACGCCAACGAGTGGCAGACCTTCTGGCGCGTCACGTTCCCGCTGGTGTTCCCGGGCATCCTGGGTGCCGCGCTGCTGGCGTTCTCGCTGTCGTTCGACGACTTCATCGTCACCAACCTCAACGCGGGCAACGAGGTCACGTTCCCGATGTTCGTGTGGGGCTCGGCGCAGCGCGAGATCCCGATGCAGATCAACGTGGTCGGCACGTCGATGTTCCTGATCGCCGTGCTGATCGTGCTGGCAGCCACCTTCGGTCCTCGGCGCCGGGGAGCGCGTGCCGCGGGATGACCGCGTCGTACGCGAGAGCGTCGGCCGACGCGGCGCGGGTGCCGTACTGGCTCGACGATCCGAGCCGACCGGAGCCGGCCGACCCGCTGGAGTCCGACACCGAGGCTGATCTGGCCGTCGTCGGCGGCGGCTACACGGGACTGTGGACGGCGCTGCTCGCCAAGGAGCGCGACCCCGGTCGGGATGTCGTGCTGCTGGAGGCGGACGCCTGTGGAGCCGCGGCGAGCGGCCGCAACGGAGGCTTCGCGTCACCCAGCCTGACCCACGGTTTCGAGAACGGCCATTCCCGCTGGCCCGGCGACATCGAAACCCTCCTGCGAATGGGCTCGGAGAACCTCGACGCGATCGAGAAGACCGTCCAGCGGCAAGGCATCGACTGCCGGTTCGAGCGCACCGGCGAGCTGGACGTGGCGACCGAGCCCTATCAGGTCGACGAGCTTCGCGACTCGATCCGGCTCCAGCGTGAGCACGGAGCCAACGTCGAGTGGCTGCCGCCGGACCGGCTTCGGGAGCTGGTCGACTCGCCGACCTACCTCGGCGCGATGCATGATCCCGAGGTCGCGCTGGTCGAGCCGGCCCGGCTCGCCTGGGGACTGCGAACGGCGTGTCTCGACTCGGGCGTCCGCATCCACGAGGGCACACCCGCGAGCGCACTGTCCGGGCGCGGGGGAGCGGTACGGGTCGAGACGCCCGGCGGTACGGTCCGGGCCGGTGCGGTCGCACTGGCGACCAATGCGTACCCCTCGCTGCTCCGTCGGCTTCGGCTGCTGACCGTGCCGGTCTACGACTACGCGATCGTGACCGAGCCGCTCGA
>Ga0081455_10001384_pt1 | contig 29929 bp, 25 predicted proteins | sample TabmetS3T2R1_FD_70207 | JGI IMG/M metagenome (GOLD analysis project Ga0081455, IMG submission 70207) | Tabebuia heterophylla rhizosphere microbial communities from the University of Puerto Rico - S3T2R1 | ecosystem: Host-associated > Plants > Roots > Rhizosphere ... | reverse complement strand
CTGAGGGCGATCAACAGAATCACTATCACTGCGGTCGGCGCCGCCAGCGCTACAGCGAAGCTTCCGGAATGTTTTGGCCCAAAATAATTGATCAAACCCATGATCAACAGCATGCCGATCGTCGTGAGAGCGATGTGCTCTCGCGCAATTTTGATCCATTCAATGTTCTCCGCGCCCGACGTGATGTAGGTAAGGGCGGACCAACCGCTGAGCGCCGCGGTAACTGTAAGATCCGCCAGCAACAACAGCGCGCCGACCACTGCGAGTAACCTTCCTTGAGACCGGGCTGCAGAATAAACGCCGCCACCGTCGGGAAAATGCCGGCAGATGACCGCGTAATTGATGCCGACCAAACCGGTAAGCGCGCAAACAGCCAGTATTATCGGGAGCGACGAAAACCCGGCGGCCACGAACGCCAAGCCGATCACATACGCCTTGCTTGTACCCCAATCGCCGTAAAGCAGCGCAGCGGCGCGCTTCCAATCAAGATTGCGCGGCCGATGCACGCCTGCACTCGCGTCGAGAATAGTGTCCTCTACCAGCTGCGCCATCGCTTATTGGGTGTGACTCTCCGTTGCGCCTTTGCTCCGGCAAGTTGTTTCTTCCGGCGTCGCCGCGACCGGCAGTCCCTAGCAGCGAGAATAGCTATCCTGTAAATCGATAGCCGATTCCGGGCGCGGTTTTGATAAGCGAAGGTTTCGCTGGATCTTTTTCGATCTTTTGGCGTAGATGGGTAACGTAAACCCGCAAATACTGCCGGTGCTCCTCCGATTTCGGCCCCCAGATTTCGCGCAGGATGTATCGATGCGTGAGCACGCGGCCAGGATGCCTGACAAACAACCGGAGCAAAGCGTATTCGGTGGCGGTTAGATTGATTTCACGGCCTGCTCGCGCTACCACACGCGCCGCAAGATCGATAACTAGATCCCCGTTCTTAAAAACAGAAACCTCTTCCTCTGGACGGGTTTTCCGTTGTGCTGCGCGGATTCGCGCAAGCAACTCCGGTGTGCTGAACGGCTTGGTCACATAGTCATCTGCACCGGAATCGAGAGCGGCCACTTTTTCTTCTACGTCATCACGCACGGTCAGAACGACGACCGGTACTTCGCTCCATTCGCGTAATCGCATTAACACCTCCAGCCCTTCGAGATCGGGCAGGCCGAGATCCAGCAGAATGACTGCCGGCTTATGATTGGCAATTTCAATCAGGCCTTGCTGACCCCTCTCAGCTTCGCGCACTTGATAATTCTCTGCTTCCAGTGCGACTCGCAGCAGACGGCGAATTTGCACTTCGTCGTCGATGATAAGCGCGACCGGTTTCATTCACGCCGTTGCTTCAGTTGGCAATCGCATCGGTTCACCGATCGGAAGGCGAATAGAGAATCGCGCCCCGCCGCCTTCGCGATTCCGCGCCATCAGGTCGCCGCCGTGGGCTTCCACCAGTTGCCGCGCAATAGACAATCCGAGGCCGAGACCGCCGGGACGGGTTCTGGGACCGCGATAGAATTTTTCGAAAACCTTGTTCTCTTCGCTCGGCAAAAGACCGGGACCGCGATCCGCGACGGAAATCACCAACATTGAGCCATCACGCGCAGCGCTCACTTCGATTGGTTTGTTTTTTCCGCCGTGCGCAACCGCGTTTGAGAGCAATGCATTCAATGCTTGCTGTATCAGACGCGCATCGACAGAAACAGCAGGAAGACCATTCTCGATATTGATTCGAACGGTTTTATCATCCAGTCCTGATGACGTGACTGTTTCGCGCACCAACTCGGCTGGCTCGCACCATTCACGCAACGGTTGCAGCAAACCTGATTCCAAACGGGTCGCATCGAGCAAATGATCCACCGTTCGTGTCAAGCGCTGCACCGCCTGCTGTAACTCCACGCGGTTGGGTTTTTCGGAAGGTTTTCCGGATTGTAATGCAACCGACATTGCCGCGAGCGGCGTCTTCAGTTCGTGCGACACGGAATCGAACAGCGCTTTCTGTAACTTTTGCGATTGCCTGGAAATTTGCGCTTCGCGGCTTTCCTCCAGAGCGCGTTCTTTCTTTACGAACAACGCCAACTGCGCGGCAAACGCATCGAGCAGTTCGCGTTGCTCAAGCGTAGGAATACTCGGAAGGCGGACAGTGAGCACACCTTCTGCGCCGTCGCCCGTAACCAGCGGCACATGCAGCGACTCCGCGTCCGGCAACGTATCCGTCGACTTTCCGGCTGCCTGTTTTTTCTGAAAGGCCCAGACCGCGACGCTTTCGTCTTTGCTCGACGGCGCGAACGTGCTCGCCCGGTGACGTGATAGCCCGTTCTCGTCACGTAACCAGACTGCGGCGTCGGATTGAAACGATTCCTTGATCAAAGCGAAAACTTTCGGCAGCGCTTGATCCAGATCGCGACTGGCGGCGAGCGCACGCGTCAAGCGATATAACGCGGTTGCGCGTTGCTCACGACGGCGTTCGGCTTGTTCGCGTTCGCGCAATTGCGTCGCCAGATGACCAATCACGACAGCGATAACGAAGTATGCCCCGAACATCATGAAGTCATGGAAATGGGTAATGAAAAACGTAAACCGGGGAGGAATGAACAAAAAATCCCAAAGGAGCGCGCTGAGCGCAGCGAGAAAAAGCGTCGGCCAACGTCGCAATCGGGTAGCGGCAAGAACGACCGCCAGCAAATAGAAGAGCGCGACAGCCCAATAGCCGGTGTAATCGAATGTCGTCAGGCAAAGAGCAGTGACACCGGCAGCGATGCCAAGCGCGATCCCGAAGTCACGCCACGGAGCGCGCGCAAGTCGCTCTTCAACGGTTTCTCTTCGCGGCGTCGCCGATTCGTCCGCTGGAATCATATGTATATCGATGTTGCCGCTGTTCCGCATCAGCCAGCGCAATGGGTCGCGTTTCCAGAATGAGAGCCAGCGAGCTCCCAGCGGCTTTCCAATGACGATTTGAGTGACGTTGTGCTCTTGCGCGAGGCGTAACAACGTTTCTGCCACATCAGTACCCGGAGTCGAGATCACTTCTGCGCCTAACTGACGAGCCAGAGCGAGATAACGCGTAAGCCGTGTTTGTTCTTCCTGCGACAAGGCCCGTGGTTGTTCAATGTTAGCCACAATCCACGATGCCTCCATCGATGACGCCAGCCGCCGTGTATAACGGATCAATCGTTCGGAGTACGGACTCGCGCTTACGGCAACGAGCAAACGGTCACCGCTCTTCCAAGGCCCGGCGATTCTTTGTTCCGACATGATGTCTCGCAAATCCCTGTCGACATGTTCGGCCACCATCCGCAGCGCCATCTCCCGCAACGCCGTAAGATTGCTTTCGCGAAAGAAATTTTCCGCGGCCCACTGCGCGCGTTCGCCTAGATAAACCTTCCCCTCCGCCAGCCGGGAACGGAGTTGTTCCGGGGTTAGATCGACTAGAATAATTTCATCGGCTAGATCGAGAACGGAATCGGGAACGGTTTCAGCAACAGGCGCGCCCGTGATCTGGCGCACTGTGTCGCTGCGGCTGGCCACATGCTGAACGTTCAGCGTAGTATAGACGTCAATTCCGGCGTCGAGCAGCTCGAGTACATCCTGATAACGTTTTGGATGCCGGGACCCTGGCGCATTGGTATGTGCCAGCTCATCGACTACTGCGAGGCCAGGATGCCACGTTAGAATGGCGTCCAAATCCATCTCGGTGAGCGTGGTGCCGCGGTATTCGCTCTGCAGACGCGGCATGATTGGCATTCCCTCCAGCAATGCTTCCGTTTCTTTGCGCCCGTGCGTTTCAACAATGCCAACAACGACCTCGCATCCCTCTGCTTGTTTCTGCCGCGCGGCTTGCAGCATGGCATAGGTTTTTCCCACGCCAGGCGACATCCCAAAAAAAATCTTCAACTTCCCGCGTGCAGACTGCGCTTCGTCGCGCTTCAGACGAGCGAGAAGCGCGTCAGGATCAGGCCGTTCTGCGTCGCTCATGGGAGGGTGTAATGTTACAATTTAAGTCTACACTAAGCTATTCGCCTTTTGTCCGAGCCCGAAAGTCTTTCGGCCAGTCTTTGGATCGAACCAGTAAGAAGATTATGGCAGCTCCGACTGGCAATCCGACTAATGCCCGATAATCGTGGCGGAAGACCACGTTGACCATGTCACCGATGATATTGACCGAGAGAATGGTCAATGCCAGCCGTGTGCCCCAAACCTTGCCACGCCATAGTCCAATGGCCGCCATTAGGCACGCGGCGCCGACGGTGAGCATCAGCACGAACGACCAACGTCCAAGAGATTGAAACGCAAATCGAGCTTCCGGATTAAGTCGCCATAACGAATCGAGAGTACTGCCAGGAAAGAGAAGCAGTAACAAGGTTAGAGCGCACATCATTGCGCCAAAAGCAAAGAACACCGCAAACCAGCAATGACATCGCGATCTTTCTCCAGGTCCAGCAGTGACTTCTACCTTAGGCATAGCCCAAGCTATATCTTGCCCGAATTCAAATCGACCCGGACACGAAGCGGCGATAGCCGAACGATTCTGATTGCTTGAGCATTAATGCCTGCCGCGTCTTAAAGTCTTTTTCTCGAAAATCGTAAGGAACACCAGAGGTAGTAAACAAGCGCCAACGTTAGCACTCGGAGCAAGAAGTCACTCATTGGTCATTAGAGGTGAAGAATCAGATCCGTGGTGAAGACATTCTAAAAGCGATAACCGAAACCGGTGAACACGTTATAATCAGGCGCACTGTCGGTTAGACCGAAGAACGAATTCACGTCGACAGAGAAGTTCGGAGTGACCTGATAAATCAGACCTGTGTCGAGTGTGCCAATCCAAGGCTGATGCCGTCCCGTGCTCACCGCATCGTAAAATTCAACATAGCCGCTGAGGTTTCCCACTATTGCGCGCGAGACTCCAACAGGGTTTTGCCATTGCACTCGCATATCGTTGCTGCGGGGTTGATCGAGAATGTCTATCCTCGTTTGCCCAAAGAATGTGAAGCCCCACGGCAACGAGTAATTTACAGGTATAGCGAACCCGGGTTCCCAAACATGGTTTCCAGTATGACCTGTGTTTGTCGGTATTTTTAGCGACGAAACAAATCCAATCACCAATTTCCCGCCGTCGTTGCCCAGCAAATTAATTTTCAGACGCACAGTCGTATCGCCAAAACCATCGTGTTCGACCGGTTTCCCAAAGGTGTGCCCACTTGTGCGTGTATTGACGTAAAACTGCGGGAAAACCTGCAGATCCATCCAATTCGTTAAGCCCAGTTTGAAATTGGTGTTACCGGCAATCCAGGTGCGAGTGCGAACGCCGTTCTCGTAGTTAAGTGTCCAGCTTGCGACATCGCTTTCAATTTGAAAAACACCAGCATCGATGGTGTACGGACTGTCGGTTTTGCTCGGCCGATCTGTATTGTACGGCCGTCGGAGGTCAATCGGCGTCGGATTAAAAAGAGTGTATTGCGACTTGTCCGGCGTGGGTGTAGCACTCGGAGCGGGAATCTCGTGCTCGACCGCAAAGGCCAGGCACGGACACATGAGGAAGGCGATGACCAAGGCCCGGAGCGTGATTCTGGGGAGCGCATGCGTCTCGCGTGCTGGTTGCGGCGTCGCGCCGCAACAGGCTTTTGAAACGATCTTAACTCGCGCAAGGATTCGCGTTTTCAGAAAAGTCCGCGAAGGCGAATATGCCATCGCCACCGCGCGAGACGCCTGCGCTACCCAATCCACAGAAAACGCCGCTACGCGTGCTCGCATTCGTTGGATAGCACCCGCTCAGCGCAACTGATCCAGCGCGAGATTCAATTCCAGGACATTCACTCCAGGCTCGCCAAAAACGCCCAGATCGCGCGGGTTGGTGTACCGCTGGATGAGTTCGCGCACTTTTTCTTCACTCAAACTCCGAGCTTTAGCCACACGTGCGGTTTGCAGCTCAGCGTTCCGCGAACTGATCTGCGGATCGAGCCCGCTGCCTGACGCCGTCACTGCATCCGCTGGCACAGGTTGAGAATCGTTCAAACCGTTTTCTGCGCGATATGCCGCAACACGATCTTTGATCAGATCACTTAACTTTTGAGAAGTGGGACCGAGGTTGCTTCCGCCCGAGCTCGCTGCGTCGTAACCATTGCCCGCTGCGGACGGTCGCGGGTGAAAGTATTTCGCCTCTGCGAATTCCTGGCCTAACAACCTCGAGCCGCGCACCGTTCCATTTGGATCGACAATCAAACTCCCATTGGCTTTGTCGTGAAAAAACACCTGCGAAATTCCGAAAACGATTAGCGGATAAAGACCACAGCAGACGACTGCTAGTACGAATGTCGATACCACTGCGCCGCGAATGTGGGAGAAGAGATCTTTCATTTGATTACGCCATGTGAAACGCGGTGATGATCACGTCGATCAGTTTGATCCCGATGAATGGAACGATGAGCCCGCCAAACCCGTAGATGAGGAGGTTGCGCTGCAAAATCGCCAGCGCGCCCATTGGCTTGTAAGCCACACCGCGCAACGCCAGCGGGATAAGCGCAACAATGATCAGCGCGTTAAAGATCACGGCGCTCAGAATCGCGCTAATCGGGCTATGGAGATGCATAATGTTCAGGGGCGCGATTTCGTGAAACGTGGTCATTAACATTGCGGGAATGATCGCAAAATATTTCGCCACATCGTTTGCGATGCTGAATGTGGTGAGCGAGCCGCGCGTAATGAGCATCTGTTTCCCGATCTCAACGATGTCGAGCAGCTTGGTGGGATTGCTATCAAGATCGACCATGTTTCCGGCTTCGCGCGCAGCCTGCGTGCCAGTGTTCATCGCCACGCCCACATCGGCTTGCGCAAGCGCCGGCGCGTCGTTCGTGCCATCCCCAGTCATCGCCACCAGGTGGCCTTCTGCCTGTTCTTCCCGGATACGTTTGAGTTTTTGCTCCGGAGTTGCTTCCGCCATGAAATCGTCCACGCCGGCCTCGGCGGCGATGGCTGCCGCAGTCAACGGATTATCTCCGGTAATCATCACCGTTTTGATTCCCATTTTGCGCAACTGGGCGAAGCGATCCTTGATTCCACCTTTGACCACGTCCTTGAGTTCGATCGTGCCAAGCGTCAGCATGTCCGACGCAACAACCAGTGGGGTGCCCCCGCGATGGGAAATTTCATCAACTGTTTTCGTGACAGACTGCGGAAAAACTCCGCCGGCCGATTCAACAAATCCGCGCACCGCTTCGGCCGCACCTTTACGCACACGCATCCGCGGTTGAGCACCATTGGCGTGAAGATCGACGCCACTCATGCGAGTTTGCGCTGTGAATGGTACGAACGTCGCCTCCAGTTCGTGCATTTCCCTCGCCCGCAATCCAAACTCCTCTTTTGCGAGGACAACAATGGAACGTCCCTCCGGTGTCTCGTCCGCCAGCGAGCTTAATTGAGCGGACGCGGCGAGGTCGTCAGCCGACACCCCCGCGGCAGGATGAAGCGCTACGGCCATCCGATTGCCGAGAGTGATCGTCCCGGTTTTATCAAGAAGCAACACATCGACATCTCCGGCTGCTTCCACAGCGCGGCCGCTCATGGCGAGCACATTGCGCTGAAGTACACGATCCATTCCAGCAATGCCAATCGCGCTGAGCAGTCCACCGATGGTTGTCGGGATCAGACAAACCAGCAGCGCCACGAGAACTGGAACCGAAAATACCGCCCCTGAGTAAATGCCGAACGGTTTCAGTGTCACGCAAACGAGCAGGAAAATGAACGTCAACGCGGCGAGCAGAATCGTAAGTGCGATCTCGTTAGGCGTCTTTTGACGGCGCGCGCCTTCGACCAGCGCAATCATCTTATCCAGAAAACCGGCACCCTTATCAGCTGTGACGCGGATGACGATTCGATCGCTTAGTACGCGCGTTCCTCCGGTGACTGCACTACGGTCTCCCCCACTCTCGCGAATCACGGGCGCGGATTCGCCTGTGATCGCTGCCTCATCCACGCTCGCGATTCCTTCGACGACGTCGCCGTCGGCCGGGATAATGTCTCCGGCTTCACAAACGACGAGATCCCCTTTCTGCAATATCGGCGCGGGAACTTTTTCTTCATGACCGTTCCTCAAACGCCGTGCCATCGTTTCCTTTCGCGCCCGGCGCAGGCTGGCCGCCTGCGCCTTGCCTCGGCCTTCTGCAACTGCCTCAGCGAAATTGGCAAAGAGCACTGTGAACCAGAGCCAGATTGCAAGTTGTGTGACAAAGCTGCGGAGTCCCGGCGCAGCCGTGAAAATTTCAGCGGTGGTAAGCGCGGCTCCGACCATCGTCACGAACATCACCGGATTCTTGACCATTAAACGCGGGTTCAACTTTTTGAACGCGTCGCCGATGGCCGGACCAACAATGTTCCAATCGAAGAGTGATGCGGGTTTTTGTGCCATGAACTGGATGCCGAGGTTAAAAAAGTTTGCCGCCTTGCATGAGGAAGTGCTCGACGATTGGTCCCAGCGTCAAGGCAGGTAGAAAGTTCAACGCGCCGATCAGCAACACGGTGCCGAGAAGCAAAATGAGAAATGTTCCTCCATGCACTGGAAATGTGCCGGCGCTGGCCGGCGCAACTTTCTTTTGCACTAACGAACCAGCCAGTGCCATGATCGGCACGATCATCAGGAAACGGCCGAATAACATGTCAAGGCCGAGAGTTGTATTGTACCAAGGCGTATTTCCCGAGAGACCGGCGAAGGCGCTGCCGTTATTTCCGGCTCCGGAACTGAACGCATAGAGAATCTCGCTTAGACCGTGCGGACCGGCGTTGTTAAGACCAGCCAGGCCCCATTTGCTAACGATCGCCCAGGCTGCGAAGGCAAGAATCGAAATGGCAAGAATAAGCAGCGAGAGCATCGCCATCTTCACCTCATAAACTTCAATTTTTTTTCCGAGATATTCCGGTGTTCGACCGACCATCAAACCGGCGATGAAAACGGCGAGCACCACAAACACGAGCATCCCGTAAAGGCCGGCGCCGACACCTCCGATGATGATTTCGCCTAACTGAATGTTGAATAATGGAACGAAGCCACCAAGCGCGGTGAAGGAATCGTGCATGGAATTAACCGCGCCGCAGGACGCATCGGTGGTAACCGTGGCAAAAAGCGCAGAGTTGAAGATTCCGAAGCGAACCTCTTTGCCCTCCATGTTGCCGCCGGAGACCCCAAGATGATGATGAATGGGATTGCCGCTTGCTTCCGCCCACCAACACAACAGCGCTCCGCCCAGAAACAAAGCGATCATCGCTGCCCAGACAGTCCAACCGTGTTTCTGGTTCTTCACCATTCGGCCCAGGTAGTATGTGAGCCCGCTCCCGATGGCGAAGATGGCAAGCATCTGAATGAAATTCGAAAGCGGCGTTGGATTTTCGAACGGCTGCGCCGCATTGGCATTCGTGTAACCGCCGCCATTAGTTCCAAGCATTTTGATCGCGATCTGCGACGCCATCGGCCCCTGAACGATGTTCTGCTCGGTCATAGTCTGTTCTTCCGTGACAGGCTTTCCGGCTGCGTCTCTGATCGTCTCGCCGGCAGCATTTTTCTTTTCGACCTGCACTTTCATCGGCTCGATGAGCGTGGCCTTGGTGTAAGGCTTGAAGTTCTGGATCATTCCCTGCGAAACCAGGAACACTGCCAGGACCAAACAAATCGGTAACAACAGAAAGTAAGTGACGCGGATGAGATCGACCCAGAAATTGCCAATCGTTTTCGCGGAGTGCCGCGCGATTGCCCTGACAAGTGCGGCGGCGATGGCGATGCCGGTGGCCGCCGATACGAAATTGTGAAACGTCAGCCCAACCATCTGCGAGAAGTACGACATGGTGGATTCGCCGCCGTAGTTCTGCCAGTTAGTGTTGGTGGTGAAACTCGTCGCGGTGTTGAACGCGAGGTCGGGATTCACAGCCGCGAGACGTTGTAGATTTAGCGGCAAAACATTTTGCAGCCTCAGAATGGCGTAGGTAAACAAACAACCAACGAGATTGAAGAGCAGCATCGCCAGCGTGTACTGTTTCCAGGTGTGTTCCTCGTTAGGCCTGATGCCCACGACCCGATACGTTGCCCGTTCCAGCGGACGCAGCAGCGGATCAAGAAACGTTCTGCCGTTGGGATCGAGTACCTGCATGAGATAAAGTCCCAACGGCTTGGTGATCAGCGCCAGCGCGATCACAAAGAGTGCAAGTTGAATCCAACCGGATGTTTCCATTTGAATCCTAGAACTTTTCCGGTCGAAGCATTGCTACGAGCAGATAGACGAAGAGCAATAACGCGATAACCCCAACGATGACCGTTTCCATATTGCTCCTACAGCTTCTCGCAGAAACGCACGTAAAGGGTGCTCGCGGTAAAGAACACGACGATGATCGCCAGAAAGATGAGGTCGCTCATAAATCAGCCTAACGATGACTGAAATTCGAGCAGCAGCGTTAATTAAACTACAGGCGAAATGCGTTAAAAAAACGTTAACGCGAGAAACAGCAAGGTGCGCGCTATGACTGAAGATGCGCCACCGCTTCGATCTCAGCGGTCTGCGGAAACATGTCGAGCGGCGTAACCGAATCGATCGTGAATTTGCCCTGCAGTTCCCTTAGATCGCGGGCCAGGGTGGCCGGATTACAGGAGACATAAATGAGCGTCGTGGGCGCAAGGTCGAGAATTGTGCGACGCACCTTTTCCGAAAGGCCGGTGGCGGGAGGATCGACAATAAGTGTCAGGGAAAGTTGGCTCGACTGTCCCTTTTCAGTTTCAAAGAATGAAGATTCAGCGTTTCTTGCCAGTTCTTCTTCAACGTCTCCGGCGAAATACGTCTCCTTCTCAGAGGCATCTTCTTTTGCAGCGGCGATTGCAAACCTGTCCCAATCGATCCCGACAATACGCCTAACCTTGTCGAGCAATGCCTTGGCAAAAAATCCCGCGCCGCAATAAGCGTCGATAAGAAGATCCTGATTCGGCGGAACCAGATCGACAACCAAACTCCGCAGAGCCTCTGCGACCTCATCATTGGTCTGAGAGAAGACGCGCTGGCTGGCCGAAGTGCGCAAGGTGTAATGACCATCGCGCGGATTTCGCCCCCGCAGCTCCGTCAGCTGGCGATTCACTTCATCGCAGGAAATTGGACATTGCTCGACGTCGATCAAGCGATGTGAATCGCGTCGAAAAAATCCAACGACTCCATCCTGCGCATGAACCGTGATGCGATTTCGATAATCATATTGCTTTGGCGACGGAATAATGGGTCGCACAGGAACATCTTCGAGTTTGCCGATTCGCTTGAGAATGTCGCCTACCTGCCGCCATCGAATTGCCAGCTGATGTTCGTACACGATGTGCTGGTAGGCGCACCCGCCGCAACGGCCAAAATACGGACATTTCGGCGTGGCACGGTGTGGTGAGCTTTTCTTAACTTCCACTAACTCTGCCTCTGCGAACTGTTTCTTCTCGCGTACGATTTCAGCGGAAACCAGTTCACTCTCGATCGTGTAAGGAACGAAGACGGCCTTCCCGTGATCGCGTCCGACCCCTTTCCCGCCAAAAGCGACGTCTTCAATTTTCAGATCGACAACGCGCATATGTTGTTAAGACCGATATTAAAGGTTGAAATTCGAAACAGATTCGAACTTTTAAACCAAAAAGTCGCGCAGCTTGATGATCACAAGTAGCCCCGTTCACCTGCACAGCCGAGCCTCGCAATGACGCAGGCTTATGCTGCGTGAGAATCCCGCACGAAAGAATACTCCCCGGCTGGAGCAAACCTAATACGGATCCTGATCGTAATCCCGGACGTAGGGATACTTTGATTGATTGCCAATCTCCGGGGGAAATTCTGAGTAACCGGCGTGAATATACGGAATTTCTGGTGGCAGGATGGGATAATAACTATTGCGCCAGATTGGGAAAGGCCATGTCAGTATCTCGATAAGTCCTGCTACATGCCGCGTCGCGGAGCGCCCAACACCGCGGACCACACCGTACCCAAACGCAGCGTTGTTGCCCTCATCCTTATTGACCTTGTTAATGTTCACAATGATCTCCGTGGGCGCCCAGAGAAAATTCGAAAAACCGCGACCGAGTTTCCGCGTCGGCCCATAATCATTCGACGGTGGGTCCTGAATATCACCAAGGCAGAGCCCGGCCAGGCCGAAGACCAATGAAAAGAGAGCGAGGGATTTCATATGGCTCTACCCAGTTAAACAAAGATTGCTGCGCAGAGGCAACACTTATTTTCCGTCCTGCACTGCGCCGGCTTTCTTTGTCTTGATCATTGAAACTGTAATCGTAATTCCAAGAATGAGAGCTATGACCACGAGGGAAAAAGCACGGGGCAGCGGAAAATAATCCACCACAATCATTTTGATGCCCACAAAAGCGAGCACGAGAGCGAGGCCTGTTCTCAAGTAGATGAAACGGTCCATCAATCCCGCGAGTAGGAAGTAAAGCGACCGCAAGCCGAGAATCGCGCAAATATTGGATGTATAAACGATGAACGGGTCCCGCGTGATCGCGAAGATTGCGGGGATCGAATCGACAGCAAAGATCAGGTCGGTGACCTCGATTACGATCATGGTTAGAGCAAGTGGGGTCAACATCCACCGGCCATCCAGCTTCACCTTAAAGTGTTCGTTATGAAATTCGCGGGTGATCGGAAGGACCCGGCGGCACATTCGCAACACCCAGCCCTCTGCGAAATCATGCGCGGGACGTTTTCCAAAAAACATCTGCGCCGCCGTGATCAACAAAAAGAGACCGAAGAGATACAGTATGAAATGAAAGCGTTGGACCAGCGCGATACCGCCCAAGATCATGGTGCCACGCATGATCAATGCTCCGATGATTCCCCAGACCAACACGCGATGTTGTGCCCGCGGAGGGACGCGAAAGTGCGCAAAAATGAGCACGAAAACAAAAATGTTATCCATGCTCAGCGAGTATTCGATCAGGTAGCCAGTGAAAAAATCCAACCCGTGATGTGGTCCCTTGATGCGCCACACCAGGCCGTTAAATGCAAGTGAGACGATTACCCACAGCACGCTGCGCCGCGCCGCAGCCGCCATGCTTAATTCCCGATCGCGCCGGTGGAACGTGAAGAGATCGATCCCAATGGCAACAAACACGCCAATGTGAAAAGCGATCCAAAACCAGATACTCGTCTTCACGGCGGGGAGACTTTCACGCAGCAGGGCGCACAGCAAACGCAAATTGCGCGCCTGACCCATGCGCCTTATAGGTCACACGGGACTCATTAGCATTATTGATGAATAGCGAATTAGAAAAACTGGTCGAAGCCGGCAAACTCACTCCGCACGCCGCGCAGCAACTCGAGCAATTAAAGCCCGGCACATTTTGCCTGCATAAAAGCTGGGGATTCGGTCGCGTGAGCGAATGGAATCTGCTGCTTAACCAGATCGTGATTGATTTTGCAGGCAAAAAAGCGCACCCGATGCAGGCCCAGTACGCAGCGGAGAACGTCACGCCACTGGCGCCGGAACACTTCCTAGCACGTAAGGCCACCGATCTCCAGTCGATCAAAAATTTAGCGAAAGAAAATCCAGGCGCCCTGGTACGCAATATTCTTGAAAGCTTGGACGGTAAAGCCACGGCGCAGCAGATCGGTGAGTGGCTTGTGGGTGATGTTTTCACTGAGACGGAATGGAAGCGCTGGTGGGAGTCAACCAAGAAGGCGCTCAAGGCAAGCGGCGATTTTTCGGTCCCTGCAAAAAAGAGCGATCCCATTCAGATTCGCGGTGACGGGGTTTCGCACGCTGACGAACTGCTGGAGGCCTTCAACAAGGCCCGACAACCCAAGGCGCAAATCGCGGCGCTCGAGCAAATCATCAAGTCGCATCAGCAATTCAACGAAAACCGGCTTCAACCAATCGTCGCCACAATCGAAAACATGACGGTGCGCAATCAAAAAATGCATCCCGAGTTTGCGTTTGAGCTTCTTATCGCACGGGACGATCTGCTTGGGTGCATGCCATCGCTGCATTCGACCCATGTGGGTTTGACCCTCGCGAAATTGGTTCTCGAGGAAGAAAGGCGCCTTGTATCGATTCTGCCGAAATTGCCAGCCGCGAAGGAGAAAAGAATTCTGCAAGGGTTGCCCTCTGCGCTTGGTTCCCAATGGACAGATCGGGCCTTACATTTGATGCAAGCGAGCCACGGCCGCATGGTCGCACAAATCCCTCGCATCTTAAGCGAAGCCGGAAAGCGGGAAGAGCTTCGGACCATGCTTGAGCGAAGCATCCGCGAACATTCAGCCACTAGCGATATGCTTGCCTGGCTCTGTAGCGACCGCGAAAACTGGAACGAACTGGCGACGCCGGATTTGCTGAGCGCGATTCTGGCCGCTTTGGAACGCGACCAGCACAGCTCCTCCGGGCGGACCAGCAAGTTGAACCGTGTTCTGACCGACGATCGGCAATTACTCGGCGACCTTTTCAGGAACAGCGATGTCGCTGCCGCGCGTGATGCCATGCGCCGGCTGCAACTTAGTCCGCTGTTCGATGAGTTGACGAAACGCTCGCTTCTTGCCCGCATCGTCAAAGTCTATCCAGAACTGGAAAGCATGATTACTGGTGCCCAACCCGCCTCAGGCGGCGAAAAAGCCGCGCCTCTCATTGTTTCGTGGAGCAGCCTGGAAAAACGCAGGGCCGAATACGAAGACCTGGTGAGGACGAAAATTCCAGAAAACACCAAAGAAATCGCACTTGCCAGATCGTATGGCGACCTGAGCGAAAATTTTGAGTTTAAGGCGGCCAAACAAATGCAAAGCGTTTTGATGCGGCGCCAAGCCGAGCTTGAGCAGATGCTGCACAACGCGCGGGGCACCTCATTCGACAATGTTGACACCTCGCGGGTTTCCATCGGCACCATTGTGACCTTGCGAAGTACGGAGACCAAAAAGGAGGAAACCTACACCATTCTGGGGGCGTGGGACGGCGACCCCGATCGTCACGTGATTTCCTACCAAACCGCCATCGGTCAGGCGCTGCTCGGTCACGAAATCGAAGAGACTGTCTCTTTAAACACAGAACATGGGTCAGCTGAATTTACAATTGTTTCGATCCAAGCAGCGCCACCGGACCAGGGCGAAGCAATGCCTGCCCCTCCTACCGAGTCCCCTGTTGAAACAGCCATGGCCGAGTAAACTCGGCGGCTGTGATTCTCTCCGGCAGTTTTCAGCTCCAAGTGCTCGCTAGATCAGCAATTCGTAGGAGAGGATGCTCAGGCAATAGATCGCTGCGGTTTCCACGCGCAGAATGATTGGGCCAAGCGTAATTGGTTGGCAGCCATGACGACGCGCGAGGGCAAGTTCCGCGGGTGTGAAATCGCCTTCCGGTCCAACAAGCATCAAGACCGTGCGAGGAGGACGTTGATGTTCGTTCGAGTAATCCGCGAGAACCTGCTTTAAGTGCCGAGCGCCTGGCTGGAGCGACCCGATCAGTTGTAGATCGAAGGATTCATCCGACATTGCCGAAAACAATTCTGAAAGTTTTTTCGGTGCGTGCACGCGCGGCAGCCAGTTTTGCCCGCATTGTTTGGCAGCCTCAATCGCGATCTGCTGCCATTTTGATTGCTTTTGCGCAGCGCTTTTGGAATCGATCTGCACAACGGTACGATCGGAAATGATCGGCGCTATTTCGGCGGCGCCGATCTCGACCGCTTTTTGCACGATCAGATCCATGTTTTTTCCCTTTGGGATTGCCTGCCCCAGAACGAGGCGGGATTGCAGCGGCGGCGTCTCTGCTTCGTGCACTTTTCTCAACTGAATTTTATCGCTGCCAAGATCGACGATTTCCGCGGTGATTTCGCGTCCGCGTCCGTTGAAGATCACGAGTTTCTCTCCTACCTTCATGCGCAGAACGTCGCGCGCATGGTGTGCTTCTGTTCCAGCTAACCCAGGTGCACCAGGGTTCCAATTCTCCGGCGAAATATAGAAGCGATGCATGTGACCTCTGGACTAACAGGACCGATGGGACAAGCAACCTGATTTCCTCACCGGTATTCGGAAGCGATTCGCGAATTCATCGACAGCACATTCGTCAGCGATTCGCTTATCGGCAGGTTTATCCCGCGCTCTCGAAGACCTGCGATCACGCTCTCGGTAGGAATGTTTCCAACCAGCGCGTCCTGCGCGAAAGGGCATCCACCAAGGCCGCCGATGGCCGAATCGATTCGCCGACACCCTGCATCGTAGGCAGCGAGCACTTTGGTCGCCGCTTCTCCTGGTGCGCCATGAAGATGCACGCCAATATCGTAATCGCCGTACTGGTTCGTGATCGATTGGATCACACGGCGAATCAAATCAGGACCAGCAACTCCGACAGTATCAGCCAGTGAGATTGATCGGATACCAAGCGCCGCCAGTCGCCTTACCGCCTGGCGCAGCTCGTTCTCATCCCATGGATCGCCGTAGGGATTTCCGAACGCCATCGAAATATAAACAACCATGCCCAGCCCAGCCGCTTCAGCTTTTGTCTTAATCGATTCCAATGTTTTGAAAGAGTCTTCGACCGTCTGGTTTTGATTTTTGCGCAGGAATGTCTCAGAAATGGAACAAGGGTACCCCAGAGTCGTAACAGCTCCGGTTGCAGCAGCCCGGTCGACTCCCTTCTCGTTTACCACGATGCCGATGATTTCAACGTTGTCTGGCACCTGCAGTTGTTCCAGGACCTTTTCGCTATCGGCCATCTGTGGAACAGCTTTGGGAGAAACAAAACTTACTGCATCGATGTGCTTAAAACCCGCGGCCATCAAAGCACCAAGGTAACGAGCCTTAAGCTCCGTTGGAATTTGTCGCTTCAGACCCTGCCAGGCGTCACGAGGGCACTCGATCAGTTTGACAGCATTGAGAGACACAGAGATAGCCGACCTTATTTAAAGAAATCCTTCGCGCGTTCGAAAAAACTCTTGCGCAAAGGTGTGTTTTCATCGCCGCAAAGCGCTGCGAATTCTTCAAGCTTGCGGCGTTGTTCCGCATTCAAGTGCGTTGGCACTTCGACAATTAGACGAGCGAACAAATCGCCGCGGCCGTGCCCGTTCACGTTTGTGATCCCTTTGCCACGCAGTTTAAACATTTGCCCACTTTGAGTGCCCGAGGGCACTTTCAGATGAGCACCGCCTTCAAGCGCCGGCACAGCGACCTCGCCGCCCAACGTTGCAACGGAAAAAGGGATCGGTACTTCGCAATAAAGATCATCCCCCTCCCGCTGAAAAATCTTGTGCTCTTTAACGTGTATAACCACATAAAGATCTCCTGGGGGACCGCCACGCGTGCCCGCTTCACCGTTGCCTAACGAGCGCAACCGCGAGCCTTCCCTGATTCCAGCCGGTACTTTCAGTTTAACACGAGTCAATTTTTCCACGCGTCCTTCGCCACGACATTTCTGACACGGTTTCTCAATTACTTCGCCAGAACCACGGCAACGAGGGCACGTTTGCGAAACGTGAAAAAATCCGCGGGAACTAACCACCTGTCCACGACCGCCACATGTGGAACAGGTAACCGTGCGCGATCCCGACTCCGCCCCGCTCCCCTTGCATTTGTCGCACGTATCAAGTTTCGCAATCTCAATCTCTTTCTCGGCGCCAAACGCCGCCTCCTCGAGCTTGATCTGCATGTCGTAGCGCAAATCGGATCCACGCCGTCGATCTTCTGCGCTTTCACCGCCACCGAAGAATGTCTCAAAAATTCCGCCGCCGAATCCGCCACCGCTGAAGACCTCGCGGAAAATCTCGAACGGATCGTGGAACCCGCCGCCGAATCCGGCGCCCCCCGGAGCAAATGCCGCGTGGCCAAAGCGATCGTAGGCAGCTCGCTTATTGGCGTCGATCAGGACATCGTACGCTTCACCTAACTCTTTGAACTTTTCCTCAGCGCGCGGATCGTCCGGATTTTTATCTGGATGAAACTTCACCGCCAGCTTGCGATAGGCGCGTTTAACCTCCTCATCGGTAACGCTTCGTTCGACGCCCAGCACTTCGTAGTAATCGCGTTTCTCAACAGCCATTTTCTAAATCCAACCCTTGTTTTGGCTCATATCCGGCCCGACAAATCGACATAGCGTCAGAATAAGAGCACGATCAAGAGCGGGAGGAGCTCCAGAACTACTTTGCGGGGCCACTGGAAACAACCACTTTGGCGGGCCGCAGCAAGCGATCTTTCAATCGATATCCGCGCCGGGTCTGGCGCACTACAGTTCCTTCGGAAAATTGATTACTCGGCTCATGAGCGATCGCTTCATGCACGTTCGGGTCGAACATCTTTCCTTCAGCCTCGATCGGTTGCAGTCCACTTTCAGTGAGCAAATCGCTAAGTTGCTTTTGGACGAGAACCATTCCGGAATAGATAGGAGAGTCCGCGCCCTGTTCCTTTGCTGCCGCGAGGCCAAGCTCAAAGTTGTCGATAATTCCCACTAGGCGCTCCAGCAAGGAGCTGTTGGCATATTTGATCGCTTCCTCCTTTTCGCGCGCGGAGCGTTTCTTGTAATTTTCGAAGTCTGCCTGACTTCGTAATGCGAGATCCCGAAACCGGTCGAGATCGGCTTGTAACCCAGCCATCGGATCCTCCAGGTCGCTTTGCGCCGCGTCCGGCCGCGGCGCAACAGATGAAGGGATGGAGCCTGAAGAGACCGATTGTTTCATTTGTTTGTCTTGTCCAGGAACAGGAATTTTTTTCATGTTTTACGAATGGCAATCAAAGTGATGTCGTCGTTTTGAGGGACCGAACCGGTAAAATCGCGAACGTCGTCGATGATTCTCTTTACAATTGTTTGTGCCCCTTTGGTCGCACTGGCACGAACCGATTGCATCATGCGCTCGAGACCAAACTCATCTCCGTCCGCGTTTAGCGTTTCGGTCACGCCGTCAGTGTAGAGCACGAGGCAATCGTCGCGTTCGAGCGGGACAGCGAAGTCAGTAGTTAGCCTATCGAACACGCTTCCACTGTCAATGCCCACGACCATGCCGGGGGATTTTATTGGCGTAACCGTTTCTGATCGACGCTTGTAAAGCAACGGAGCGTCGTGTCCGGCGCGAGCGAGCGTGACCTCGTCGCGGTGGTGATCAAGGATGAGATACGCCATGCTGATAAACATATCTTCCTTAATATCGGGATACAGCTGGCGGTTCACCTTTCGCAGAACATCGGCTGGTGACGGATTGCGTGCCGCTTCCGCGCGCAAAACACTGCGGCAGATCGCCATGATGAGTGAAGCCGGTACCCCTTTGCCTGACACATCGGCGATGGCCACACCGAGCCGTTCTTCGTCCACCTGAATGTAATCGAAGTAATCGCCGCTCACCTGGCGGGCAGGCGCATTGATTCCGCTAATTTGAAATCCGTTAATAGCCGGGGCTTCCGAGGGAAGCAAAATACGCTGAATGTCCCGCGCAATCTCAAGATCGTGATCAAGTCGCTTCTTTTCGTTCGCCATGGAATAGATAATGGCATTGTAGAGAGCAAAAGCGGATTGCTCGGCGATTGACTTAAAAACGACAAAATCCCCCTGCGAAAAAGGCTGGCCTCTGGGGCCCTGCGCCAGCGCGAGAACGCCCAATTCCTGGTTTCCGTACCGAAGTGATGCGGCCATGATCGACGAACTGCCAAAGGCGCTGCTACGCAATTTTGCCAGCTCCGGAGCCTCGGAAAACTCAGTCAAGAAAACGGACTGCCCGGTCTGCCAGACCCGTCCAATCAGCCCGTCCCCCGGGCCGATCGTATGCAACCGTAAGAAACTTTCGAGCGCGATGGGAATCGCCGCCGCTTGTTGCAGGATATTTTGGGGAACATCCACCAGCGGCGGGCAGCCTTTGGAGATAAATGCCGGAGTAAGTTTCCCGCCTGTTCGATCGGTCACGTAAAGCGCTCCGCCGTGCGCGTCCAAAACCCGCGTTGCGCCTTCGACGATAAGCCGGTGCAATTCCTGAGGTCGAATGGTCTCCCGAAAGGCTTCGCCGAGGCCATGCAAAAAATCGAAGACAAGCGTTTCCTCCACCTGAATCTCTTCATGAGAGCGCTCCAGGCTTCGAATACGCCGTATCTGAAACCAGGCGGTGACTATCCACCCGGCGACAGACGCAACGAGCAGTCCGAGAAGAAGAGTCGGCCACATCATGCAAGGGCCAGCTTACTTCGAAGGCGTCTCGTGATGAAGGTCTTGTCTTAAGAAATCGAGAACGTCCTTAAAGCGAAGGATATTTTCAGGCGCGGCCTCGCAAAGAGCTTCATGCGCTGCCAGCATGGTCTCCGTTTGTTGTTTTTTCCGTTCCGCCGGCGACCGGACCGCAGGGGCTCGCTCAAGAGCTCCGCAGTCAGGGGGATTGGCGCCATTGCCACGAATATCGAATATCTGATCCAAGCCCAATCCGGAAAGAAGCTCCTGGCTTCGATTTCCACAGTGAACGATATGAAGGTGCCCATGGCCTAGCTCCTTTAATCGAAGCGCAACACTGGCCATTGTTCCCATGAATGTAGAATCCATCATGGCGCAATCCGCCAGGTCCACCACAAATTCGCGGTAACCGCGGTCCAACATCTCACGCGCAAATTCCTTGAGATTGCCGCTGTTGAGGAAACTACCTTTCCCCTCCACTTTCACCCATACGGTTGGACCGCTCACCCCTACTTGAATAGATGAGTCCACAGTTTCTACCTAAAAGATACCAGCCCCGAAGGCTTGCTGTCAATGCTCGCCGGACTCAAGTAAAACCTCAAAAAATGATTCGGAATCCGGAGCACGACAGGCTGCATAACACAATAGTAGTGCAAAAGGCGAGACGCGGCGTCTGATCTCACTCCCACATAAAGGAGCGATTCTCCGCCACGATCCGGCCGTTTTCGATTAAAACACACCGCCATGCGATTACACGACCGTCGTCAAAATAGTCGTCTCCAATGACCTTGAATTCGCTCCTGTGGGTGCCGCGCACATTTCGATATGAAATTTCCTGGGCCTGCACGTGCTCGTGCAGTTTTTCCTGGCGATATTCCAAACGCACTGTGACATCGGAAGGGCGCTTGGCGCGCCAGTAGAAATCAAAATAATTGCCATAACGCTGACGTTGATCGAGCGCCGTCACTGCCCCGAAAAGCCTGTATTGGCGTTCAAAAGCAATAGGAGCGTCTGGAACCGTCGAGACTTTCTGGTTCGGCGCGTTCGACTTTCCGCCAACCGTGCTCGATGACGAGCGGGCGCGTTCGGTTGCTTTTGGTGCCTTCTCACTCATGAAAAAAAGCTTCGTTTTCCGAAACTCGAAATCGTGGCTTAACGCCACTGGTAGCGGTGAGACTTTTTCTACGATACTTGGCTCTACGCGCTGACGCGCACCCTGACTGGAGGCGACGATAATCAAAGAGCTCAAAGCGAATAGCGCGACAGAAAGCCTCATTCGCCTAATAAAGCCGGATTTTGAATGGGGTGTCAACGGGCAAGCGCAAATCAATGTTGGTTCGCTTTTATGGAACTCACGCGAATCTGAAAGTAAATTTCGCTCTTATGATTGAGGTTCGTTATGTGCGCGGGGTGTACCTGCCCGATCAGGATCTATGGCTCGATCCATGGGACCCGAAGCGATTCGCTTTCGTTTCGCACGCGCATGGCGATCACATTGCCCCACACCAGGAAATCGTTTTTTCCGAGCGCACTGCACGCTTGATGCAAACCCGACTGCCAGGTAACCGCACGGAGCACGTTCTGCCATTTGGTGCGAAACAAACGGTGCGCGGGGTCGATCTGATGCTATTGCCGGCGGGGCATATTTTTGGGTCGGCACAATGCTTCCTTTTTGCGGACACCGAGACACTGCTTTATACCGGCGATTTTAAGCTGCGTCCCGGGAAATCCGCGGAGCAAGCCGAGTGGCGCAAGGCGGATACGCTCGTCATGGAAACGACTTTCGGTTTGCCACGGTATCGGTTCCCGCCGGTGGACCGAGTCATCGAACAGATCATTACTTTCTGCCGGGAAACCATTGACGACGGTGGAGTACCCGTGCTGCTTGGATATTCGCTCGGCAAAGCGCAGGAGATCCTCTGTTCGCTTGATGGAGCGGGGTTAACGCCAATGCTCCATGGCTCGGTTTACCGGATGACCCGAATCTACGAGCAGTTTGGTCAGTCTTTTTGCAAATATCTTCGCTATAAACCGAACGAAATTGCTGGAAAAGTTCTGATCTGCCCGCCCAGCGCGAATCATTCGCCGATGCTGGAAAAGATTGGGCGGAAACGTGTCGCGATGATCAGCGGCTGGGCGGTCGATCCAAACGCAATCTATCGCCATCAAGTTGACGCCGCGTTTGCCCTTTCCGATCACGCTGACTATGATGATTTGCTTCGCTATGTCGACCTCGTAAGGCCCCAACGCGTGCTTACGCTCCACGGCTTCGCTGCCTCGTTTGCACGTGATTTGCGTGAACGCGGAGTCGAAGCGTGGGCATTGAGCGAGGAAAATCAGATGGAGTTTACGCTGACACAAGTTCCTGTCGCTCCATTGGTTGGCGCATCGTGCTCCGAAGCCTGCACCCGGGGCGGCGGCCCCGTCCCATCCGAATTCCTTACATTTGCAAACGTCGGCGAATCGATCGCTGCAACTCCAGCCAAACTGGAAAAAATTCGATTGCTTGCCGATTACCTGCGTGGCCTAACGAGCGAGCAACTTCCGATCGTGACACCCTATTTCACCGGCAAAGCGTTTGCGCAGAGCGATCCGAGAACCCTGCAGATCGGTTGGGCCGTAATCTTCCGCGCGCTGCAAGCAGCAACCAAAATTGGCGACGCCGAGTTTCATCGCATCGCGAGTACCTACGGCGATGCAGCCAAAAGCGCATCTGAAGTGCTCACGGGAAGGACCACACCACAACCGTTCACCATCCGCGAATCGCAGGACTTGTTTAAAAATCTCCACAGTGCACGCGGCCCGATCGCCAAGGCCGAGCTGCTGCGAAATCAATTCTCAAAATTGTCTGCGCGCGAAGGTCAGTATATCGTCAAGATTCTAACTGGCGATCTGCGCATCGGATTGCGGGAAGGTTTGGTCGAGGAAGCGATCGCGAAAGCATTCGACGCTTCGCTCGAACAAGTGAGGGAGGCCAACATGTTGTTAGGTGACATCGCTCAAAGCGCTTTGTTGGCTTCCCGAAATGAGCTGGCACGGGCGGAGCTGTCCCTCTTTCGCCCAATCAAATGCATGCTTGCGACTCCCGAACCGACTGCTGAAACGGTGTGGGAACGCTTCGCCGGAGCTGCCAAGACCGGCTTGGAACAGGCGTCGTGCGCCCCAACTACGGTTTATCTGGAGGACAAGTTTGACGGTATCCGCGCGCAGTTACATCGCAGTACGCAACAGGTCGAGATCTTCTCTCGTGATTTGCGGCGTATCACGGATCAATTTCCGGAGCTGGCAGATGAGGCCAGGAATTTCCACGAAGAACTGATTATCGACGGCGAAATCATTGCCTTCGAGAAAGGTCGCGAACTCACTTTCTTCGATTTGCAGAAGCGGCTGGGGCGAAAGAGCGACAGCGTTGATCTATTCGCGCGTGCTGCAGCTGACGTGCCAGTCGCGTTTGTAATCTTCGATCTTCTTTGGTTGAACGGCCGGTCATTATTAAAGGCTCCCTTGCACGAGCGACGACGACATTTGAGCAACGTGCAATTGCCCTCGCGTTTTCAAATTGCCAGGGTCATGGCCGCACATTCTCCTGCCGAGATCGAACAAACGTTTCAACAAGCACGGCAGCGCTTGAATGAAGGATTAATGATCAAAGACCCCGAAAGCTTTTATCTACCCGGCAATCGCGGCATGTTTTGGTTCAAACTCAAGAAAGAGCTGGCGACGCTCGATGTCGTGGTCGTCGGTGCAGAGTTTGGGCACGGCAAACGCAATCATGTGTTGAGCGATTACACGTTCGCGGTGCGCGATGAAACTAGTGGCGAGCTCCTCCCGATTGGTAAGGCTTACAGCGGATTAACCGACACGGAGATCGCAGAGTTAACCAAGCACTTCAAGCAGAATACGATCGCAGACCACGGTCGATATCGCGAAGTGAAACCGGACGTGATCCTCGAGGTTGCTTTCAATTCAATCCAGCCCAGCTCCCGACACGCCAGTGGACTGGCATTGCGTTTCCCGAGAATCAAGGCAATCCGGCGCGACAAGACTGTGGATTCAATCGATACGCTGCAATACGCTCGCGAACTGGCGGTGCACCGCCCACGCTCGCCGGCCGCTTCGCGCTGACTCGATTGGTCAAAATCCGTAGTTATTGGGGCGTAACTGACGGAGATGGTGAAGTCGCCTCGGCACCCGTGCTCGCGGACGCGCTTGTATCGGAGGGTCCAGTGCTACTTTCAGATGTGCTCGTCTCGGCAGCCGCTCCGGCGCCCGGGTTCTGTTGTGTCCTCATCGATCTCATTCTCTGTATTGCTTCCATTCTGCGCTGCCTTAGGGCGCGCAACTCTTCGACCCTTTTCTCTCTGCTCGCTTTGAGCTGTGAGTTGTCCGGCGGCACTAAACCGGGGGGGGCAGTTGCAGAAGGAGCATTCGAAGAGTCGTCCTTTTTCAGCGCTCGCAATTGAGTGTCGGGTGGAATCATAGCAGCGTGGGCCATTATTCTTTGCCTCTCGGCCAAAGCCTTCTCTCGCTCCTCCAATGCTTTCTCACGCGTATCCAGCTCCGCCTTTCGCTGAGCGAGCTGTTGTTCGGCCGCTGCATCCTGTTTTTGGCAGGAGCAAATCATCGCCAGGGGTATGAGCATCGAAAGGGCAAAAAGTCTTTTCATGGTAGAGGTGGTATTTGAGGTTTTCCGTTAATTTCGGACGAACAAACCGAGGAGGTCGGTCCTAGTCAAATAAAAGTTAACGCGGCTGTGGCGTGGTCGCACCCGCCGGCATTACGACGATCGTCTCGATCTGACCACGCCGAAGGCGCTGAATATTGGCGAACACGGCCAGTAACGCGACTGATCCGAGGATGATGATCATCACGATAATGGTGCTCCTTTTGACCTGAGGTGATCGAACTTTCTCGTCAGGTGGCTTCGGTGCATTCACGTGTGAAGTATCGATATCGTTTTCGGCCGCGCAAGGAAGCCCTATTTGTCGTTCTTACTCGGCCCGGAGTATCCGCATTAGCTTAGGCGCAAGGCTGCAATTGCGTCCATGACTCGCTGGCTAAGCTGCCTGTAGAGATCTTTCCCGGGTAGTTCCAGATCCGCAGCCGTAAACACAATCGGTTCTCCGACTACGACTGTTATCGGCACAAAGTGCACACCGCCGCCACCTCGAGGCAACGCTTGGTGGGCGCCAAAAATTCGCATTGGCACAACGGGCGCCAGCGTTTTTGCAATGATCAGACCTAATCCTGGCTCGGCCGGCTGTAAGCTACCGTCGACGGTGCGCGAGCCTTCTGGAAAAACCAGGGCCGCATTCCCCGCCTTTAGAACACGAATCAGAGTCTTCAGGGCGCTGCGGTCAATGCCTTCTTGATTGACGGGTATTACATTGAGCTTCGGCAAAAGCCGGCCCAGCAGCGGCACGTCCAGTAATGTTCGCCGCGCCAGAAAGTAAATGGCCCGATCACACGCAGTGCCGGCAAGCGGCGGATCAAGATAACTCTGGTGGTTCATCGCGAGGATGACCGGTCCACTCTGAAGCATGCGCTCCCGGTGAATGATATGAAAATGAAAAAACAATCGTCCGACAAGACGACTAAGATGATAACCAAGCCAGTAATAGAAATTCATTTAACGAGTAAACGAATTAGCCAATTGGCGATTTGTTTCACTCATCTTCGGACGACTAAACCGACAGGCCCATTTTCTTGAGTCGACCAACAATCTCGCCGATGACCTGCTGAATCGTAAGACGAGACGTGTCGATGACATGGGCGTCTTTCGCGATAACCAGCGGTGAAACGCGCCGTAAAGAGTCCGCGCGGTCGCGAATCGCGATTTCGTCGCGCTCCCCTTGCGCGGCCCGACGCTGAAGACGTACCTCGGGCGAAGCATCAAGATAAAACTTGTAGGGCGTTTCTGGAAAAACGACCGAACCAATATCCCGGCCTTCCACAATCAGATCGTGGCTGCGTGCCTGCTGGTGCAGTTTTTTCGAAACGATCTGGCGGACCACGGGGAACTGACTGATGCCTGCAACGCTTTTGTTCACAGAATCATCGCGCAAATGCTCCCCGGGATCCAAGTCGTCGATCCGAATCCGCGACTCATTATCCCACAGGTGGGACGTGAGGTTGGCCGCCCCAAGGGCTCCAGAGATACTATCGCCTTCGAAGGAAATTTCTTTTTGCAGTAGGTACCAGGTGATTGCTCGATAAATCGCGCCAGAATTAACGTACACAAACCCAAGGCGCAGGGCGAGCTCTTGCGCAACACTACTTTTTCCAGAGGCCGCCGGACCATCGATGGCGATTACCCGATGAAAACGTTGCTTGGAGGCGTGCATAAGGTAAGGGCCTTCACTTTAGCGGTCGAACGCTCGCAAATGCAATGCCCGCGGCACGCGACGTAGAAGCCAAAAGTGAAAAAAATGCCGAACGCTCAACTATCTAAATTGAACGCTGAATGTTGGGCGTCACACTATTAGCTGAATATTGGCCACTCATGCCCCTTCTTCGACCGGCCCGGGAGTAAGAGAGCCGATCACAGGCGTGCTGATCTGCATCCGTTTTGGATTGGTGAACTCGTCAATCACCGTTTCAAATCCGGGATAGGATTCACGAATACATTCGGCTTCCTGAACAACGGTTTCGCCATCAGCGAACAAACCGGCTACGGCAAACGCCATGGCGATACGATGGTCGCCAAAACTCGGCAGACGGACTCCGTGCAGAGGCGCCGGACCAAGTATTTCAAGACCATCATTCATTTCAGCTACCTGCACCCCCATGGCCTGCAAATTGTGCGCGATTGCGGCGATGCGATCGCTTTCCTTCACCCGCAATTCTTCAGCGTGGCGAATAATCGTCTTGCCGTCCGCAAGGGCTCCGGCGACTGCAAGAATCGGCAGTTCATCAATAAGCTGCGGGACTTCTTTACCCTGAATGACAGTGCCCTTGAGGGGGAAACCGGTGACTTCGACGATTCCACGGGGCTCGACCTGATCGATGTCTTCAATGGCCTCGCGCACTTGCGCTCCCATCCGAAGCAGCACGCCGAGTAGTGCTGTCCGGGTGTGATTCAAACCCACATCGCGAATGAGCAAATGACCTCGTCGTTGCGCCGCAGCGGCAACCAGCCAAAAAGCCGCGGAAGAGATGTCACCGGGAATGTCAAAGTCGCGCGACTCCGGAACCTGGTCGCCGAACACGCTAACGCTGCCATTTCCGTCCACGGCTGTTCGAACCAGGAAATAATCAAACATCATCTCCATATGATTCCGAGTGGGCGCTGGCTCGATCACGGTCGTCTTGCCCTTCGCAAACAGGCCAGCCAGCAGCAATGCGCCTTTCAACTGCGCGCTTGCCACTGGCATGCGATAACGAATGCCCCGCAAGGAACCGCCCTGGATACGCAACGGCGGTGTCTCTTCCGGGCCTTCCGCGACGATGTCCGCACCCATTTGGCGAAGCGGGGTAATTACACGTTCCATGGGACGCTTCGTGAGGCCGGCGTCCGCGACGAGTCGACTTTCAAATGTTTGCCCGGCAAGCAATCCTGCGAGCAGGCGCATGGTGGTGCCCGAATTGCCGCAATTAATTTCGCCTTTCGGCGGCGTAAGCACCCGCTTTTTCCCGTGGACGATCAACGTGGCGGGCTCGGGCTGTTCGATCTTGATTCCAAGCGCGCGCAGCGCGTTCACGGTGTGCATACAATCTTCGCTGGGGAGAAACCCATTCAAGGTGCACACTCCGTTGGACAAGGCAGCGATGATTACCGCACGATGGGAGATACTTTTATCGCCGGGTACAGTAATCTCGATGTCAATCCGAGGAGCCCGTTTTACCCGCAAGTCCATAGATAAGAAAAAACCGCTGGTGAATACTCAATACGGGATACTCGATCAAACCGGCGCCAAGCCAATCCAGCACCCAGCATCAGACTCGAACGCCCCTGAGGCAACCGGTTACGGAACCAAAAAGATTTTGTCCGTGTACGGATCCTTTACTTCCGTTCCGGGAGGAAACCCCTCCACGTCGATATATTTGCCAGGCGAATAAGGACTCTCTACCAGATGAGGTTTGCCAGGGACAGGAATTCCATATGGATAATCCCCCTTTGCGATCTTCGTCGGTGCTGCTGTAGGAGGAGGCGGCGCTGGCGCTGATGAGGTCTGCACAGGCGGCGTACCTGTAGGTTGCACAGGGCCATTCGGATTGAACGGCTGTTGCGGCGGCGGGTACTGTTCAGGTTGAGCGGGGCCGTAGCTGGCGACCCGTTGTCGAGGCGGTGGTGGCTGTGGCTCTTCACTGCATGAGGCGACGAGGAAGGCCGCGACTAGAGCAAGCGACAATGAGAATTTCATAAATGGAAAAGACTGTCACCATCGTATCCGCAGTCTGAGTTGTTGCCAATCAATAAATCTCTTTTTGTTCACACTCGGCGATGGCTTTGCAAAAATTGACACGGATACAATGACGTTCCGGCTTCCATCCGAATCTTAGATAGAGATGTCAACGGCGAATAACTCCCATGCAGAAATCTTGATAGTGGATGATGATGCTTTGAGCCGCAAAATCCTGGCACAGTTACTAACGTCTGCCGGCTACGATTGTGAAGAATGCGAGAACGGCGGTGAAGCCTTGAAGATGATTCACGCCAAGCCACCTTCGCTTCTATTACTTGATTTTGATATGCCAGGAGCAAATGGCGCGGAGGTGTTAAGAGAGCTGCGCTCGGATCAACACCAGGCAGTCTCGCAGGTGCCGACAATCATGTTAACCGCGCACGGAAGCGAGGAAAGCGAAGTCTCTTGTTTGCAAGCTGGCGCAGATGATTTCGTGACAAAACCGGTCAACACGGCGGTTTTGCGTGCGCGAATCGAGACCCAGCTTCGCCTGCGGTCGATGAGGCGGCAATTGGAGAGGCAAAATGACGAGCTCGAACAATGGCGCCGCGATCTCGAGCGTGACTTGGCGGCAGCGCGTTTGACGCAGCAATCATTGATTCCTCAAAAGCCGCTGGCGCTGCCGGGATGGGAGGTTGCAGCATGCTATCGCCCTGTGATCCAGGTGGGCGGTGATATCTATGGATGGCTGCGAATGAAGGATGGGCGAATCCTGTTCTGGATTGCAGATGGCTCCGGTCACGGAGCTGCTGCTGCGTTGCTTACAACCTTGGCAACACTTCTTTTTCATCATGGCAACGTGGAACACAATTCGCCAACCAGCCTGATGGAGGCAGTCAACGATGACTTTCGCACCATTTTTGGCGGGCGCTCGTTCATGACTGCGATGTGTGTTGCGCTTAATTACACAAATGGAAGCGCGGAAGCTGTGGGAGCGGGTCATCCGCCGCTTCTCATTGTTCGACAAAGTGGTGCTACAGAAGCGATTCCGTCCGTTGCACCTCCGCTGGGTCTGATCGAACGCCCGAAATTTGTAGAAACTCCTCTCGTCTTTGAACCGGGAGACGCTTTTCTTCTCTATACCGACGGCTTGTTTGGCTCGTCAACAAATGGAGCGCACCGAGTGACGCCGCAGCAGTTAGAGAAAATGCTGGATCACGCCGCTCCCACTGCCGAAGCATTGCTCAGGAGAATTTTGGAACAAGCAACGCCAAATAACGCCAAACACTTGTCCGACGATCTGACAGCTCTGGCGGTACGGCGAATGGCCCCCTGAATAAATTTTTTCGTTTGCTTAAATTTAGTGTTGCTCTCTCGCAAGCGAAACGTTAATCAGCCTCCATGCCGAAAACCAAAAAGAAAACTTCCAAGCGCAAACCGAATCCCGCCTTCATGAGACCGGTCCAGCCTGACGATAA
>Ga0081455_10001383_pt1 | contig 29946 bp, 27 predicted proteins | sample TabmetS3T2R1_FD_70207 | JGI IMG/M metagenome (GOLD analysis project Ga0081455, IMG submission 70207) | Tabebuia heterophylla rhizosphere microbial communities from the University of Puerto Rico - S3T2R1 | ecosystem: Host-associated > Plants > Roots > Rhizosphere ... | reverse complement strand
CGACCTCGCCCTCGCCGGCAGATGTGAGGGCCGTTACCTCGCCGAGCTCGGCGACCGCGTCCCACCCGCCGGCTTCGAGCGCATCCGTCGCTTCCGCGTTTTCGGCTAGCAACACCGGCCGGGGCAGCTCGCCATTGGCCGCTGGCCGCACACCCTGCCGCAACGCGGCGGTCCCGAAGAAATGAGACTTGATGCAGTTCTTGGCTGCAGGGTCGACGACGAGCGCTCCTAGCGCTGCGGACTCGAGCGCGAGCGCCGGCTCGAGGTCCAGACCGACGGAGCGCACCGCCACCTCGGCCATGACGCGACGAGCCCGGTCGGCCCGGTCGGGCGGCAGGTCAAACGCCACGGGCGCAGGCCGCGCCTCAGGGGTTCGCGGGAGCTCGCCCGAGGCGGCATTGATGAGGGCCCGGGCGCGTGCCTCGGCGGCTGCGACATCCTCGACAACGGCGTCGATGAGGCTCAACTCGGCAGCGCGGGTGGCCGACAGCTGGCGGGCGGGAAGCAGCACTTCCTCGAGTGCGCAGGCGAGGCCGAGCCGGCGGACCGTGCGGACGGTGCCGCCCGCGCCGGGGAAGATGCCTATCCCGACCTCCGGAAGGCCGACGACCGTGCGCGGTGTGTCGACGGCAATTCTGTAATGACAACACAGCGTCAACTCGAACCCGCCGCCCAGCGCGGCGCCATTGACGATCGCGACGACCGGCCGGTCGAACCGCTCGAGGCGGAGGTAAAGGGCCTTGCGGCGATCAAGGTCCGCGACGAATGCCTCTCGGTCCTCGGGGGCGACGGCGAGCAGCCGGTTGAGATCCCCGCCGGCCATGAACGACGACTTTGCTGACTGCAGGATGACCCCCGCGATCCGACCGGACTCGCGCTCGAGTCGGCCCACGGCGTCGGCGAACGCCTCGATGAAGGCAATCGTCAGCTTGTTGACCCGCTGAGCGGGGTCGTCGAGCAGCAGAGTGATGATGCCGTCACCTGACTCGACCCACCGAAGGGGGACGTCCTGGTGCTGCTGCATCAGCGTGGACGGGGCGGCATCCGCACGGCGCCGTCGAGACGGATGGTCTCGCCGTTGAGCATCGGGTTGTCGATGATCTGCTCGGCGAGCATCGCGAACTCCGGCGGCTTGCCGAGACGACGCGGGTGGGGAACGGACTCGTAGAGCTTCTTTCTGACCTCGTCGGAGAAGCGATCGAGGATCGGTGTGTCGAACGGGCCGGGCGCGATGGTGTTGACGCGGATCTGCCGCTGGGCGAGGTCGCGGGCTGCGGCGAGGGTGATGCCCACGACACCGGCCTTGGACGTCGCATAAGGCAACTGGCCGACCTGGCCCTCCCAGGCAGCCACCGATGCGGTCAAGATGACCACGCCGCGGTCGCCGTCGAGGGGGTCGTTCTTGGCGATCGCTGCGGCGGCGAAACGCAGCGCGTTATAGGTGCCCATGATGTTCACGCGGACCACCTCCTCGAAGAGGGCGCCGTCGCCCGAGCCGCCGTCGCGGTCGAGGACCCGGACTGTTCCGCCACGCCCGGCGCAGTGCACTGCCGCCCGGACTGGGGCCTTCGCCTCGGCGGCCGCGACCGCGGCTGCCACGGCCTCGGCGTCCGTCACGTCGGCTGGCGCGAACTGCCCGTGCTCCCCAAGCTCTGCGGCTCGAGCCGCGCCGTCGGACTGCGGAAGATCGATCAGCGTCACGTAGGCGCCCCGGTCGGCCAGGCGCTGCGCCGTGGCCCAGCCGAGGCCGGACGCACCGCCCGTGATGACGACGGAACTTCCTAGAATCTCCATATCTACTCCATTCGCCGAACGGCCTAGAGTCGCTCGATAATCGTCGCGTTTGCCATACCGCCGGCCTCGCACATGGCCTGCATCCCGTAGCGGAATCCGCCTGACTCGAGGCTGGTCAGCAACGAGGACAGCAGCCTGATTCCGGAGGCGCCCAGCGGGTGGCCGAGGGCGATCGCGCCCCCAAGCGCGTTGAGCCGCTCCGGGTCGTAGCCGAACTCCGCGAGCCACGCGAGCGGAACCGGAGCGAATGCCTCGTTGACCTCAACGCAATCGATCTCGTCGAGAGAGAACGCGGCCTTCGCGAGCACCTTTCGCGTCGCCGGCATGACTCCGGTGAGCATCATCACCGGGTCATCGCCGACGGCGACGCCGCAGACCACCCGGGCGCGGGGGGTCAGACCGAGCTCTGAGGCGCGTTCCTCGCTCATTATGAGGACTGCTCCTGCCCCGTCCGTGATTTGCGACGAGTTGCCCGCCGTGACCTTCCAGTCGATCTTGGGATGGGCCTCGTGCGCCTCATCCGTCCCGAACGCGGGTCGGAGCTGGGCGAGTTTCTCCACGGTGGTGTCGGGCCGGATCGTCTCGTCCTCATCGACGACGGTGCCATCGTCGAGAGTGATCGGCGCGATGTCATCGCGGAAGAGCCCAGCGACCCTGGCCCGCTCGGCGCGCTGGTGAGAGCCGACACTGAGTTCGTCGAGCGCCGTCCGGGAGAACCCATACTTGTCGGCGATGAACTCGGCCGCGACGCCCTGCCCGACGATACCGGGAAACCGGTCGTGTACTCGCGGGCCGTTCGGGTCGCGGCCGTTGCGATTGGAACCCAGCGGGACTTGGCTCATGGACTCGACGCCACCCGCGATGGCGATGTCGTAGGCGCCGGCCATCACGCCGTGCACTGCGAATTCGACGGCTTGCTGACCCGAGCCGCAGCGCCGATCGATGGTCGTCCCGGGCACCGAGACCGGAAACCCGGCCGCGAGGACCGCCTGGCGGCCGGGCGTCGCAGACTGCTCGCCGATCTGATTGACGCAGCCGACGATGACGTCCTCGACGCCCTCCGGGTCGATGCCGGTGCGAGCGACAAGGGCCTCGAGCACCTGCGCCAGGAGGTCGACGGGGTGGATGGTCGATAGCGAGCCCCCGGGCTTGCCCCGGCCCATGGAGGATCGCACGACGTCGATGATCAGGGCAGCGGGCATGGCGTTCTCCTTGTCCTCAGGGTCTACTCGGTGTCCGCCCGCGCTCAGGCGCCGCCCAGGTCCGCGGATAACCCTGCCCGACCACCTGCTAGCGCAGGTCTGGCGGCATACGGGTCCTCGTCGCTGGAGGTGGCTACTCCCGGTCCAAGAGGCGCGCCGGATTGGTCTTCGCCATCAGTGCGATGTCCTCCTCGGTGATCCCGCAATCCCAGAGACGCTCGAGGAAGCTCTTGAAGCCGGCCGCGGGATGAGGAATCATCGGCGCCCACCCATAGTCAGTCCCCAAAGTGCATCGCTCCGGACCGACTTCGGTAATCATCCTCGCGACCTGCTGCGGCGACTTGCACTCATAACCCTCGACTTGAGTGCAGGTCAAGGCGGTGAACTCGATGGTCGCCCCAAGGTCGGCCAGCTCGCGGCATTCCCGACCGTCGAGGCTCGGGCCAGCCATCTGCTCACCCGCATGGGTGACGAGGACCTTGCCCTTGGACGCGAACTCGCGTACAACCGCGTAATGGTCGGCAGCTGATATGTGCCCGGTCGCGAGGACTCCTCCCACCTGCTGCAGCAGGGCGAATATCTCGTGGACCTCAGGTACCAGCTCGCCGTCCGCGTCGGTGACTCGGACCGGCTCACCCGTGTAACCGGTGACGTTCGTGCCTTCCACGTCCTGGACGCTGTGAAGGGTGGGAAGCCAGACGATCCGTGCGCCGAGGGCGAGGGCTGCCTCGACCGCGTTGATGTTCAGGCCGCCGCTTATCTGGTCGGTGCAGATTCCCGAGTAGAGGTCGATTCCACCGACCGTGGAGGTGAGCGCCGCAACGAGCGCGGGCGAGGCGAACGAATGGGACTTGAGCACGATTGCAGCATGGCCGGTCTCGCGCGCCTCGCGGACAACGTCGTGGGCGGGGACGCCACCGAGAAGCAAAGGTGACCACTCATTCGTCTCGGGATCCCACCGCCCGCCGAGCGTGTCCTCGGAGAAATGACAATGAAGATCGATTGCCCCATCCACGTGCAGTGTCATCAGCAGCCTCTCCTCCTTGGTGTCATTTCGAGAACCCGGCGTCCACGGCGAGCGCCTGCGCCATGTGCGGCCGGGGACCGTGGTCGAAGGCCTCGCGCGCCGCGGCCACCGCCCGGTCGACATCGGCCTTGGCCCCCGCCAGAACCTCAGAGACGGGCTCCTTGGAGTGTGGGTAGATCACCGTGGCGCTTGCCAGACGGGGGCGAACCAGCTCACATTCAGCAGTCTGGACATAGCGACGACATTTCGGATAGACGACGATACATCGAGGGTCGGTCCGTGTCAACCCCCGGGCGCGGCGAGGTGCCGTGACCCGCGACGACGGGCGTGGACACGGGCCGAAGAGCGAGCTTCGCGCGAGCGCAGTCGGTGCCGTGACGAGCGCTCAGCCGAATACGGCGAGTGCCGGCGGCGCGGCCCGCTGACGCCCGGTAGTGGCTGATGGTGCGGTACAACCTGTCCTCCACCGAGGGCGCGCACGACATAGCTGCCGCTGAAGCCAACGCCGGTCACCATGACGGCCATCAGGCAACCCCCTTCTCGCCCTCGCCGGCCGGCGGCGTCGCCAGCGGCGCGTAGAGGGGGTCGGTGCGGTCGCGGCGCGATATCGCGACATCGGGGGCGATCGACAGATAGAGCTCAGCGGGCTCGCGACGCATCCACTCCATGACGACGGTGCGACGGAGGATACGCCAGCCACTGACGGGCCGATACTGGAACGTGTCCACGTAGCGGCACGCGATGGTACGTCGCAGCTCGCCCTCGACCCCCAGGCCGCTGAAGTACGGGTCGTCCTGTGGGGCGTCCGTCGTGCGGTGGCTAATGCAGTAGGTCTCGACCCGCGCCAGTTCGGGCGCATCGGTGGCGAACTCGACCGCGATGTTGCCGATGAAATGCATGCTCGCGGTCACGTTGGCGTGCCGGTCCTTCAGCCACTCGACGAACTCGGCAGGCGGTCCGGTGAACGCGCCGTGCACGTCGACCGCATCCGCGTGGTAGCACGTCAGCAGCTTCTCCCAGTCGCGGCGATCCACCGCTTGGCAGTACGTCGCGATGACGTTTTCGATCTCCCTTTGGGCGAGCAGGCGCTCGAGCCGGGCGTCGATTGCGGTGGGCTGCTGATTCATGGCGGGCTCCCTGGCCCTCGACCCGCCGGGTGGGTCGCGAGCCTGCTGGGGTCGTGGTCGCGGAGCGCGCGGTCCAGGAGTGGCGGGACCCCCCAACCGAGCGCGCGCAGCGGTCCGGGACCGTAGTCGACGAACCTTGTGAACAGCAAGTTGGCCACCCCGGTCGCGGCCAGCTTCCTCGCACCTGCCGCTAGCGGCGGCACCAGGCTCAGAGCGAGGGCGAGGGGCGCGCCGGGTTCAGCTGCGCCCGCCATGAGACCGGTACGGTTCTGGGTAACTCCGGACATCCGCTGCCTCTCGTCACAGTGCCTGGGACGGCTCCTGTTGCACCGGACTGGAAACCACGCTCGGCCGGTAGCTCCAAGATTCGATATTTCGTATTGCCGCATTGTATACGGAATAGAGGCAGAGCAAACTTTTTGCTTCGCCACCGGGGCGTTAGGTGCCATGGAAGTACGGCGAGAGCCTCTCCAACCCCAGCGACTGACGCGGTCGTCAGTCGCTGGCCCCCGGCTCGGCGATCCGGAGGAGCGCCCGGGCGCGCGCGGGCTCCGGCAGCCCTCGCAGCGAGCACGCGCCGTACTCGGTGACGACCCAGTCCACGTCGCTTCGAGCGGTAGTCACCGGGCCGCTGAGCTGAGGGACGATCCGCGTGGCCGGCAGCGCGATGATCGCCTTACCCCCGTTGGCCACGGCGGCGCGGCCGAAGTCCACTTGCCCGCCGACCGCCCCGAGTCGCCGACCGCTGCCAGCTACGGTGAGCTCGGCGCACACCTGCCCGGTGAGGTCGACCTCGAGCGCGCTGTTGATGCTCGCCAGCGAGCCGACGCGTCGCAGCGTCACCGGGTCGTGCGTATAGCTGACCGGCTGCATCAGGATGTCGGCGCGGCCGTCGAGCCAAGCGAAAAGACGGGCGCTACCGAGGGCCGTGCCGGCAACGGAGATGCCGGTATCGCTCGACTTGCGGGCGTTGGTGATGACTCCAGCCTCGATCAGGTCGACGACACCGTCGGCGATCATGCCCGAGTGAAAGCCAAGGTCGCGGTGCTCACGGAGTGCGCTGAGCACCGCGTCCGGCAGGGTGCCAACGCCGATCTGGATGGTATCGCCGTCCTCGATGATCGAGGCGACGTGGTGCCCTATGCCCTCCTCGACCACACCAGGCGTGCCGCCCGGTAGCTCGAGCAGTGGGCGGTCGGTGCGGACGTAAGCTGTCAGCCGCTCCCAAGGAATCGTCGCGCCGAGCGTACGCGGGCACTGCTCGTTGACCTCGGCGATGATCGTCCGCACCTGGCCGAGCGCGTCGAGGAGGTAGTCCCCACCGACGCCAAGGCTGCAGAACCCATCCTCATCGGGAGGCGACACTTGCACGAGGGCCACGTCCCCTGGAAGTGTCCGGTCGGCGATGAGTCGCGAGATCTGCGAGTAGTGGCAAGGGACGATCTCGAGTTCGGGCAGCTTGCCGAGCTGCCCGAGCGCACCGTAGGAGAGCACGCGCACCGAGGCCGGCAGGATCGCCGAGAGGTCCCGGCAGCTCAGGCCGACAAAGACCGAGAGCGGAGCAAGGTTGCAGGCCTGCTTGAGGAGGGCATCGACGAGGACCGTCGACTCCGCGCAGCCCTGACCCCACACGACCCCATCGCCAGGAGCGACGAGGCCGGCGAAGTCGAGGTTCGACGGCGCGAGCTCACGGGGGTGGGAACGAGTTGCCGCGGGGCCGATGCGCTCCCCCGACGCCATCCTCGGGCCTAGTAGGACCTGGGTAGGTCCAGCACGTGCTCGCCGATGTAGTTGAGCACCATCTCTTGGCTGACCGGGACGATCCGCATGAGGCGGGCCTCGCGAAAGTAGCGCTCGACGTGGTACTCGCTCGCGTATCCCATGCCGCCGTGGGTCTGGACGGCACGATCGGCGGCGAGGTAGCCGGCCTCCGCGCAAAGGTACTTGGCAGTGTTCGCCTCGCGGCCGCACGGCAGGCCTTGGTCGTAGAGCCACGCCGCCTTGCGAACCGCCAGTGTCGCGGCGTCGATCCGCATCTGCGCGTCGGCGAGCGGGAACTGCAGCCCCTGGTTCTGGCCGATCGGCCGACCGAACACGACCCGATCGCGGCCGTAGGCGACTGCCCGGCGCATGGCCGCGCGTCCCAGCCCCAGAGCCTCGGAGGCGATGAGGATCCGCTCAGGGTTCAACCCATCGAGGAGATACTCGAAGCCCTTGCCCTCCATACCGACCCGGTGCTCCTCGGGGATCTCGAGATCGTCGATGAACAGCTCGTTGGAGTCGACCGCCCCACGGCCCATCTTCGGAATGGGCCGGATCTCGATGCGGTTGCGATCGAGGTCCGTCAGGAACAGCGTGATCCCGTCCGTCTTCTTCGCGCAGTCCTCGAGCTTCGTCGTTCGAGTTAGGAGCAGAATTTTCTCTGACTCCAGCGCCTTTGAGATCCACACCTTCCGCCCGTTGACGCGGTAGCCGGTGTCCGTCCGGCGGGCGAACGTCTTGATCCGCACCGTGTCGAGCCCGGCGTCGGGCTCGGTGATACCGAAGCAGACGTGCAGGTCGCCGCTGACGATGCGTGGCAGCGTTGCCTGCTTGAGCGGCTCAGAGCCATGCACGATCACCGGATGCATGCCGAAGATAGAACCGTGCATCGAGCTCGCTCCATTCATGCCCGCACCTGATGCCGCGACCTCCTCGAGCAGCAGCGACGCCTCGAGGATGCCCAGGCCTGCGCCGCCGAACTCCTCGGGGACACAAACACCAAGCCAGCCGGTGTCGGCGAACGCCTTGTAGAACTCCCACGGAAACTCGTGGTTGGCGTCCTTCTCCAACCAGTAGGAGTCGTCGAACGTACTGGCAAGCTCGGCCACCGCGCGCCGCAGATCCTCCTGGTCCCCGTTGAGGTCGAATCCCAGCCCGCCGCCGGACACCCTGTTGGTAGAGCCGCCTCCCATGTCACGCCACCGGCTCGATGTCGGCGAGGACATCGGTCTTGACGTGATAGTGGTCGAGATTAGCCTCCGGTGTGAGCTGCCAGTGGTCCGTCGTCTGCCATGGACTATTGCTGGCCAGCCGCACGGGTTAGTGTCCTTTCAGTGTGATGGGTCGTTTGACCACGGCTTGTTGCTTACTTCAATCGTTCACTATTTCGAACTAACATCCGATATTCGGGGCAGCGATGCTAGCTGTACGGCCTCCAGGTGTCAAGCGGCCGCAACGCGCGCGGCGGCGTGCACGATGGCCTCAGCCTGAATGAGCAAGGGACCGTCGACCATCCGCCCCTCGTAGGTGAAGACCCCGCCGACCCCAGCACGCCCCGCAGCCGCCAAGACGCCCTGGGCCCAGGCGAGATCCTCTGGATCCGGGGCGAAGGCCCGGCGGATCGTGCCGACGTGGTTTGGGTGGATGCAAGCCTTCGCCGCGAATCCGGATTTCGCGGCGTCGCCCGCCTCGACCGCCAGTCCAGCGACGTCGGCGATATCGAGGTACACCCCGTCAATCGCGTGCTTGCCACAGGCGCCGGCTGCTAGCAGCACCTGCGTGCGTGCCGCGCGTACGACGTCGTGGTAGGCCCCGTCGGCCTTCCGGCTGCCGCGCCCGCCCAGGGACGCGGTCAGATCCTCCCCACCCCACATGAGCGCCACGCAGGAAGGGCTCGCCGCGATCTCCGGCGCGCGCAGCACCCCGGTCGCGGTCTCACAAAGCGCCAGGACAGCGAAGCCTTCAAGGGCGGCGAGCTCGGCCGGGTCCTCGGCCTTCGGCACCATGACCACGCGGCTCGCGGCGCGGTCGAGCGCCTCGAGGTCGCGTCGGCCCGCGGCGGTCGTCAGCGCGTTGATCCGAACGATCGTTCGCGCGGCGTCCATACGTCCGAGGGCCTCGACCGCCGCCTCGCGCGCCTCGTCCTTCTCGCCGGCGGGGACGGCGTCCTCGAGGTCGAGGATCACAGCGTCGGCACGCTCGAGCGCCTTTTCGAATCGATCAGGTCTGGTCGCAGGGCAAAAGAGCAACGCCGGCCCGCACAGCTCCCACGTTGCGGCCATCAGCCGTCGTCGTCCGCTGGCCGCATGAGCATCAGCGCAGCACGGCGGGCAACCGCGACGACCTCGCCGCGCTCGTTGAGAGCCCTGTGCTCGAACGTCACGATGCCCTGCATCGGTCGCGACTTCGATGTCCGCTTCTCTACGACTTCCGACTCGGCGTAAAGGGTTTGCCCGGCGAACAACGGGCGCGGAAACGAGACTTCGGAGAACCCCAGGTTCGCAACGGTGGTCCCCAAGGTGAGTTGGCCGACACTGAGGCCGACGAGCGTGGAGAGGGTGAGCAGACTATTGACGATGCGCTCGCCGAACTCTCCTTCGGCACTCGCCGCGGCGTCGAGGTGTAGAGACGCAGGGTTCATCGTCATCGTGGTGAAGAGCGTGTTGTCCGCCTCGCCGATGGTCCTCCCGGGACGGTGCGCGTAGACCACACCGGGTTCGAGCTCGTCGAAATAGAGCCCGCGCTGGAGAACGCGGCTCGCGGGTTCACCGGTCCCGGACGCGTTCACTTGACGAAGACGCCCTTGCCGTCGGCCTGATGATCGAACCAAGCGTAGGCCTCGGCTGCTTGGTCGAGCGACCAGCGGTGGGTGAAGAGCGCGTCGACGGGGAGCTGGTGCTCGACCGCGAACTGCGCGCAGCGCATCTGCTCGACGGTCGACAGCGTCCAGGTCGTCATCAGCGTCAGCTGCCGACGCAGCGTGTTCAGCGTGTTGAACTGAACGTCTGCGTTGACCCCGACATAACACAGCCTGCCCCAGGTGGCCACGGCTTCGAGCGCTTGGGCGGCCGCCGCGGTGACGCCGGAGGTCTCGAGGACGACCGCCGCGCCGCGCCCGGAGGTCGCATCGTTGACGGCCTCGAGGAGGCCAACATCCGCCGAATTGATGACGACGTCGGCACCGAACTCCCGCGCCTTCTCCAGTCGCGCCGGCACGACGTCAGCCGCGATCACGCGACCCCCGAGCGCAGCGGCGAACATAGTCACCGATTGCCCGACCGGTCCCTGCCCGACGACGAGCACGTCCTTCCCCGCGACGGAGCCCAGCCGCACGAGCGCCCCCCACGCGGTTCCAGTTCCGCAGCCGATCGCCGCGCCGGCCATGAAGCTGAGCTCATCGGGAAGCGGCATGGTCTGGATCGCCGGGATCTTGAAGAGATCAGCGTGCGCTCCATGCTCGTTGAGGGTTGGCACGTGTGGAGTTTCGTTGCCGCAGAGCTGCGGCCACCCCGAGCGGCACTCCTGACAGCCCCCGCAACCCCAGTAGTGGTGGATCATGACGCGATCACCCACCGAGGCGACGTGAGCTGGAACGCCCGGCCCAACCGCCTCGATGATGCCGCAAGGCTCATGCCCTTGGATGAGCAACTGGCCATCGTGTGTCGTCGGCGCGGAGGCGCGGTAGAATATCAGGTCGGTCCCGCACATTCCGGACGCCTTGATCGAGACGACGACCTCTCCGTTGTCCGGCTCCGGGTCTTGCAGCTCGATTAGGTCGAGTTCCCGGTTGCCCATGAACACCACTCCGCGCATACAGGTCCTCCTCGTCTCTAGGTGAAGGTCGATCGGCCTCGCACCGCACCCACTCCAATCAGCGCCATCCGGTACTGGATGCGCTATCCCGCCGCCGACCGGTACTGAGAGTGTCGACGTGGCGGCAGGCACGCCTACATCGTGCCCCCGATCACGCCAGCCCCCGTGCCCGCCTGGTGTAGGAGTCAACCCCAACCGCAAGGAGCACGATTGCCCCCTTGACGATCGACTGAGCGGCGGTGTTGAGCGCCAGCGAGTCAAACAGGTTATTTATCGTCGCAAGGATCAGCAGGCCGACGATCGTCCGCCAGAGTGCCCCCTCACCGCCCAGCAGCGAGGTGCCGCCGATAATCACGATCGCGATCGAGTCGAGGGTGATGTCGCCGCTGATTTCGGGCTGGCCGACACCGATCTTCGAGGAGATCATCATCCCGGCGACGATCGCGCAGAGACCAGTGAGAAGATAGGTCGAGCCACGCGTCCAGCGCACCCGGATACCGGAAAGTCGCGCCGCCTCGTAGTTTCCGCCGACGGTGAATATGGATCGGCCGTAGACCGATCCGGCGAGGAGCACGGCGCCGACGACGAAGGCGAAGGCGAGCATCCAGACGACGATAGGCAACCCGAGCCAGCTATTGCTCCCGAAGCTGGTGAAGCCGGGGTTGCTCGACAACACCGGTCCGGAATTTGAGTATAGATATGCGGCGCCGGTGAACAGTGCGGCGGTCGCCAAGGTGCCGACGAAGGCATTGATCCTGAAGACCGTCACGATGATCCCGTTCGCAGCACCACAGCCAAGGCCGATCAGCACCGTAAGGAGAAACGCCAGCTCAAGCGACATGTGATTCGAGAACCCGGCGTAAAGCACCGAGCCGAAGGCGACGATCGCGCCAACCGAGAGATCGAACCCGCCACATATGATCACGAAGGTCATGCCGATTGCGACCAGGCCCACCGGCGCATTCTGGGAGAGGATGTTTTTGATGTTCCCCCACTCGAAAAAGCCTGGGTAGTACGCGTTGGCGACGATCATCACGATGATCAGGATCCACACCATTACAAAGCGCAGCAAAACCTCATGGATGAACCAGTGGAGGCGCGACCGCGGGAGCGGATCAACCTGATGGGTCAGCTTCGCCGGCGGCGTCGCGGGTGGTGCCGTCTCAGGGTTCATTTTCGGCTTCCTTCGGTTTCCATCTGCTACTCCTCTTCTTTGGTGCGAAACGCCATGTGCAGGGTGTCAGCGACGGTGATCGGTGCGGTCGTCTGGTCCAGGGCACCGACGACGCTGCCTTCGGCCAGGACGACGACCCGGTGGCTGAGCGCCACCAGCTCCTCGAGCTCGGAGGCGACCACCACCACACCGATTCCGGAGGCAGCCATGTCTTCGAGGACAGCGACGATTTCGGCCTTGGCGCCGATATCGACGCCCCGGGTCGGCTCGTCAGCGAGAAGGACCTTGGGCCGGGCATGGCGCCACCGCGCGAGCAGGAGCTTCTGCTGGTTGCCGCCGGAAAGCTGCAGTGCCTGGGTAGAGAGCCGCTTCGCCGGGAAGCCGACCGCTTCGGCCGCCTCCGCCGCCGACTTCTCAGCCTTGTGAGGCATGACCATCCCAAAGCGGGAGACCTTCCCCATGTCGCCGACGATGATGTTGTCGCGCGCCGACATCGAGAGAGCAAGGCCCTCGGACTTGCGGTCCTCGGACAGGAGGGCGATTCCCAGGCGACGGGCCCGGCGCACCGAATGCGGCCAGTCGACCTCTCTGCCTTCGATCCAGAGGCGGCCACGTGACCCGTCCTCGGCGCCCGCCAGAGCACGCAGCAGCGAGGAGCGACCCGAGCCGACCAGTCCCGCGACGCCAAGGATCTCCCCTGGCTTGACGTCGATCCAGGCATCCTCGATCGCACCATCGATCGTTACACCCTCGGCCCGCAGCAGCGGTGGCGCGGATCCACCGGCGTTGGCGGTGGCGCCGCCCGGAGCGCTGACAGTGGTCGGCGTGGCGCTCGCTACCCCTCGATCCTCGTGCAGGAGCTCCTCGGCCACACGGCTGTCGCCTCCCTTGCCCAGCATTGCGTCGACCAGGGTGCTCTTCGTCCACCCTGACGACGGCGCCGTGCGCTGATGTTCGCCCTCGCGGAAGACGGTGATCTCGTCGGCGAGCAGGAAGACCTCGTCGAGGTTATGGCTGACGAACACGATCGTCATTCCTTTGCGCTTCAGGTCGCCAATCAGCTCGTAGAGCGCCTCACGCTCGGGGATCGCCAGTGATGCGGTCGGCTCGTCGAACAGAATCACTCGACAGTCGCGGATCAGCGCCCGCATGATCTCGAGTAGCTGCTGATCGGCGACGGACAGCTGGCCCGCTCTGGTGCCAGCCGGCTGCGGTCGGAAGCCAAACTCCTCGCACAGCTCCAGGTAGCGCTCCCGCATCTCCCCCCGTCGAAGCATCCCGAAGCGCGAGGCAGGCTCGCCGAGGAAGACATTTGCCTCGACGCCGAGCAGAGGGGCGATCGTCAGCTCCTGATAGATCGCAACGACGCCTGCCGCGCGAAGAGCCCGCGGGACGCCGTAAGGGATCTCCTCGTCGAACAGCTCGACCCGCCCCCCGCTCGGCGGGATGCGCCCCGCAAGGATGCCGAGGGCGGTCGACTTGCCGGCGCCGTTCTCCCCAACCAGCGCGTGGACCGTCCCGGCCCGGATCTCGAAATCGATCCCCTTCAGGGCCCTCGTCACACCGAAGGTCTTAGTGACATTCATGAAGCGGGCGGCAACCGCGCCGCCCGCTTCATGGTTCTCCTGCGTCATCGTGATGAGTCCCAGCCCGGCAGTTGGCTTAGTACTGCGGTTCGAATTCGCTGAGATTGTCTTTCGTGATGATCAGAGGTTCGCTCGCGCTTCCGACCGTCGAGTCATCGATGAACCGCGGCGGCTGTTTGCCTTCTGCGGCTTCCGCCAGCGTTTTCGCCCCCAGATATCCATTGTTGTAGGGGAACTCGGGAACCGTGAGCTGTACGTTGCCCTTTTCGATCTGTTCGTAGTCGTATTTCGACCCACCGATCGCGTCGACTGGGATCTCGCCGGCCTTGCCTTCGATTTCGAGCGCCTTGACCACACCCTGGGTTAGGTCGGGGGAGTAAGCGCTAATGATCAGGTCGATGTCCGAGTGTGCCTTCAGCAGCGCCTGCGTTTTCGCCAGGGCGTCAGGGGTCGTGTAGTTCGTATAGGCCCTGTACTTGACATGGAGGTCGGGATGCTTCGGTTCCCATTCCTCCACCGCAGCGTTGAGCGCTTCCGTCTGACCAGTGATTTCTGGCCCCATGACCATCGCAATCGTATGTTCACCAGGATTTTCCTTGGCCACGGCTTCGAGGAACGCCAGGTTGTATTCTTTCGTGCTCACCGAGCCCACGTATGCGAGCGTTCCGGGCTCTGCCGATTCTTCCCCGCTCGCGACCGTGTGACCACAAACCGGGACAGCGTGGACCATCACTGCGATGCCTTCTTCGGGAAGCTGTTTGGAGGCCATGTTGCAGAGCAAGTCGCCCGAGGTCGGAATTAACATGACCGCGTTCGTTTCGCCTTTCTGCATCGCATTTTCGATTTGAGCGATTTGTACGGTTGGTTCGTATTCGGGGTCGTAGTCGGTCAGTTTGACTCCGTATTTCGCGGCCGCAGCCTTCGCTCCATCGACGAACTGTTGCTGCCACTGATTGCTCTCGCCGATCATGAAGAGGCCGATGCTCAGGTCTTCGGACGGTACTTCTACCTCGGGGCCGCCCCCAGTTTCGAGTTTGGCCGCGCCGCCACTGGAGCCACCTTCGTCGCTCCCTCCTTCGGCGCTCTGATCCGCAGCAGCGGTACTTCCGGTCGCACTCGAGTCGCTGGAGCCGCAGGCGGATAGCAGCACTCCTGATACCAGGACCAAGACTGCGACCAGGAATATGCCTGCCCTTCGCGCATCGACCATCTACCTCTCCTCTCGTATTGCGATCGGATTTCCCATTCGGCATGACGGCTTCTCCGTCTCGACCACGATCGCCTTTCCCGGACAGCCCATTCAGTATACCGCAAACGCGTACGGCAATACAAACGGAAAGTCGAGTGCTCCTCCAACGAGGGAGAAGATCGAGGCCACGCGGAGGCCGGGGACGCGTAGCCCCGTGCGCGTTCTGCCGCCGGCCCGGCGCCGCCTCAGCCGACCTCGGCCCTCAGCGCTTCAGCGACCGCTCTCGGCACGTTGATGCGTCCGCGATCGCAGTCGATCGCCTTCAGGGCCCTCGTCACAGCGAAGGTCTTAGTGACCTTCATGAAGCGGGCGGCAACCGCGCCGCCCGCTTCATGGTTCGCCTGCTTCATCCTGAGTCCCAGCCCGGCAGTTGGCCTAGTACTGCGGTTCGAATTCGCTGAGATTGTCTTTCGTGATCACGAACGGTTCGACCGCGCTTCCGACCGTTGAGTCGTCGATGTACCGCGGCGGCTGTTTGCCTTCTCCGGCTTCGGCCAGCGCTTTCACCCCTTGGTATCCAATGTTGTACGGGAACAGGGGAATCGTGAACTGAATATTGCCCTTTTCGATCTGTTCGTAGTCGTATTTCGAACCGCCCAAGGTGTCGACCGGGATATCGCCGGCCTTACCTTCTTCTTCCAGTGCCGTGATTACACCCTGGGTGAGGTCGGGCGAGTACACGCTCATGATCAGGTCGATGTCCGAGTGCGCCTTCAGCAGCGCCTGCGTTTTCGCCAGGGCATCAGGGGTCGTGTAGTTCGTGTAGGCCTTGTACTTGACATGGAGGTCGGGGTGCTTCGGTTCCCATTCCTTCAGAACCGCGTCGAGCGCTTTGGCCGCGCCGACGATTTCCGGCCCCTCGACGACCGCGATCGTGTGTTCGCCGGGATTTTCCTTGGCCACGGCTTCGAGCCAACCGAGCACGTATTCCTTCGTGCTCACCGAGCCCACGTAGGCGAGCGTTCCGGGCTCCGCCGATTCTTCACCCGTCGCGACCGCATGACCACAAACCGGCACCGCGAGGATCACTACCGCGACACCTTCTTCGGGAAGCTGCTTGGCGGCCAGGTTGCAGAGCAGTTCGCCCGAGGTCGGGATCATCATGACCGCGTTCGTTTCGCCTTTCTGCATCGCATTTTCGATTTGAGCGATTTGTACGGTTGGTTCGAATTCGCCGTCGTAGTCGGTCACTTTGGCACCGTATTTGGCGGCCGCGGCTTCCGCACCCTTGACGACCTGCTGCTGGTATAGATTGCTCTCGGCGATCATGAAGAGGCCGATGTCCAGGCCTTCGGCCGGTACTTCTACTTCTGGGCCGCCCCCAGTTTCGAGTTTGGCCGTGCCGCCACTGGAGCCACCTTCGTCGCCTCCTGCTTCGGCGCTCTGATCCCCAGCAGCAGTACTTCCGGTCGAACTCGAGTCGCTGGAGCCGCAGGCGGCTAGCAGGACTCCTGATACCAGGACCAAAACTGCGACCAGGAACGTGGCCCTTCGCGCATCGACCATCTACCTCTCCTCTCTATTGCGATCGGATTTCCCATTCGGCGATGACGGCTCTCCGTCTCTGCCACCGATCGCCTTTCCCGGACGACGCATTCAAGATACCGCAAACGCGTACGGAAATACAAACGGCCAGTCAAATGCTGCCCCGGGAGGGAAACATCGAGGCCAGGCGGAGTCTGGGGCTCTGATCGGACCCCGAGACGGCCTGGAGCGGGAGTCGGAGGGGACGTGGAGCCCCCTGCGCGCTCTGCCGCTGGGCGGGCGGCGCCTCAGCCGACCTCGGCCCGCAGCGCTTCGACGACCGCTCGCGGCACGTTGATGCGCCCGGAGGCCAGAGCGCGCTCGCGGGCGGCGGCACTCCGTTCACCCGGAATGCGAATGTCGTCGGAAGACTTGCGAACGCGTCTGACAAGCTCGTCCATCCGGCGGATGAACTCGTCCATCGAAAGGAACGCATCGCCTCTGATGACGATGAACAGGTAACCCCAGCTGCCGAACGAGCCTGGAACCGCTTCCCCCCCGGCAAGGATGCTCAGCCCAGCGACAGCGAGGGCAAGGGCGTAGCCCTTGTGCCCGCCCCACGGCAGGATCGCTCCTTCAAGAGCCGCCACGGGGTCAGTCGTCGGCTTGCCGGCGGAATCGATCGCCAGACCCTCTGCCAGGGCACTGCCAGTGCGAGCCGCGAGGTCGAGTTCCCCCATCGCAGTAGCCGCCGTCGTCAGATCGCAGATAACAGGGCAGTCGGAGGTCGGAAGCGCGACGCAGATGGGATTGGTCCCGAGGATCGGGCGGGTCCCACCGGCGGCGGCCACGCTCGGCGCGGCTGCCGTCACGTGCAGCGCGATCAGACCCTGCCGAGCGGCCTGCTCCGTGTAGTAACCGAGGCGACCGCTGTAGCGGGAGTTGAATGCGCCAACAAGGACGATCGGTGACGTCTCCGCCTTTCGGATCCCAACCTCGATCGCCCGCTGGCAAGTGATGTACCCCAGGTTTCCGCGACCGTCCAAAAGGGCCGACGACTCCGTCTCGCGCGTCAGCTCCGTGCGACCGAGATCCTCCTCGGGAACCTGACGCACGCGGTCGAGCATGACCAGCAGACGAGGGAGTCCCGCGAACGTCTGGCCGCAGCAGTGCGCATCGATGAGGTGATCGGTCACGATCTCGGCGCTGTCAGTTGGAAGGCCGGTTGCCACGAGGGCACGAAGCGACAGGCTGCGGGCTTCGTCGATCTCGAGTTCCATCCTGCTTCGCGAGTCCTAAGGAGCCCCGTCGACCTTGGCCGTGGCACCGGTTTTCGTGTGGTACTCATCCAGGTCAGCTTCACGGGTCATGTCCCAGTAGTCGGTGGTCCGCCATGGGCTGTTGGCCACCACACGGCCGCGGGAGTTGCGGTAGTAGGTGCGCATTCCCGGGTGGGTCCAGATCATTCGGCTGTGCATGTCGGTCATCACGGCGTTGTAGTCCTCGCAGACCTTGGCCCGGCACTCGACCTCGGTGACGTCCGTTTCGAACATACGGTTCAGCATCGAGAGCACGTAGTTGACCTGGCACTCGACGAGGTACATGAAGCTGCCACCGTGACCGAGACCGGTGTTGGGACCGAACAGCATGAAGAGGTTGGGGAACCCGGGAGTGACCGTCCCCAGATACGCCGTCGGGTCGTCGTCGTCCCAGGCCTCCCGGATGGACTGTCCGCCCCGCCCGTACACCGGGAGCGGTGAGAGGAACCGGGCGACATCGAAGCCGCTGGCGGCGATGATCGCATCGAATTCGTAATGGGCGCCGCCGCGAAGCTGGATGCCCGTTTCGTCAATCTGCTCGATCGGTACGTCGACGAGCTCGACGTCTGGGCGCGTCAGCGTCCGGAACCACCCATTGTCGAGCAGCATCCTCTTACCGTATACGGGGTAGTCGGGGATCACCCGCGGCGCGAGATCCTGTCGGTTCCCGAGCTCCTCCAGGATGTATCGCGTGAAGTATCGCCGGTGACCCTCGTTGATCGCGTTCAGCGAGTGATCGGGATCGTGCCAGTCCGGATCTACCTTCAAAGACTCATAGACCTTGCTGTCGAATATCCAGCTGAGGCGAAGGCGATACCACCACTCGTACAGCGGAACTTCCGAAAGCATGAACCGCACCGCGTTCGGCACTCGCCGGTGAAACTTCGCAAACGGCGCAGCCCACTGCTTCGAGCGCTGGAAGATCGTCAGCGAAGCGGTCCGATCGACGATCGCGGGTACCAGCTGCATGGCGCTGGCGCCATTGCCGATTACGGCGACCCGCTTGCCCTCGAGCTCCACCGCCTCGTCCCATTGAGCGGTATGCAGGAGATCGCCTCCGAAGCGGTCGAAGCCCGGGATGTCGGGCCACCTGGGCGTGCCGAACGCACCAACGGCCGAGATGAGGATGTTGGACTCAAGGCGCTCGATCGAGCCGTCGGGACCTTCGAGCTCGGAGACCCAGATCTGCCTCTCCTCGTCATACCGCGCCTCGATGACCTCCGTACCGAAACGGATGTCGTCGTAGACGCCGTGATCCTGGGCGACCTTCTGGAAATAGCCCGCGATTTCCTCCTTGGTGCCGAAGTAGTGCTGCCAGTCGCCCTGGGCGAAGGTATAGGAGTAGAGGTGGCTCGGGGTGTCCACGCCACAGCCGGGATATCGATTCTGCCACCAGACACCGCCGACGTCCTCGTTCTTCTCGACGAGGATGAAGGGAATTCCAGCTTCCCTCAACTTCACGGCGGCAGCGATGCCCGACATGCCGGCACCGACAATCAGGACGCGAAAGTCCTCCGGCACGGAGTTGGCCATGGGGCTTGGGGCGACACCGTTGAAGGCCGAGAACCGGTGCTCCATCATCGGGCCGTAGTCATCGGGCACCGGCTCCCCCACCGACACGCTCATCATGCGGGTCAGCTGCTCAGCCGACGGCCGGGGAATGGCGACCGGCCGCCCGGCGCGCCAATCCAGGATCGCCCGGTATGCCGCGTCGCGGATCTCGTCCTGATGGCCATCGGACAGGCCGCCTGAATCGTTGTCGTCGATGCCTTTGCAGCGAGTCGGCCGGTACGGCGGCTCCAGCCACCGTTCGTCGCCGGTCAGCTGGACGATGAGCATCTGGAGCGTGGGGACATTCGCCTCGGTCAGTGCTGCTCGCAGGGCCGTGCTGAAGTCGGCGTCGTTGATCGGGAGATTGGTGGTGGGCACGGAGGTCGCTCTCGGTCTCGTATTCGTTGAGTGGATACGATAGCATGTACACTTATACGAGATAATGAACGCACATAGCCAGGATGCCACCTCGCTTGCCGCTCCCGATCCTCAGGACGGCGTCCTGCTGGTCCAGGATCGGCCCATTGCCCAAGGCGTCGTCCGACTGTTGACGCTGAACCGGCCGGACAAGCGCAATGCATTGAACACCGCACTCATGCGTCAGCTCAAAGGAAGCTTCGAAGCCGCTGAGGGCGACGCCGCGGTGCGGGCGGTGATCCTGACGGGAAGCGGCCCCAGTTTTTCCTCGGGTGGCGACCTCGCCGAGTTCCAGGGCACGGCCGACCCGCGCACCGGAACCGTCGCGCGGGCGCGCCTGATCGGCGAACTGCAATCCCTGCTCCCACGCTTGTCGGTGCCGGTGATCGCCGCCGCCCGCGGAGCGGCGCTCGGCGCTGGCGCGCTGCTGGCGGCGAGCGCCGACATGATGATCGCCGAGGATGACCTTACGCTTGGCTTTCCCGAGATCAGAGACTCCACCGTGCCATCGCTTGTGATGTCGGCCGGAATCCACCGTCTCGGCGGCAAGCTCGCATTTGAGATGTTTACGACCGGCCGGCGGCTCGACGCCAGAGAGGCCGTTCAGCAGGGGCTTGCCAACAAGGTCGTCGCCGGCGGTATGAGCGTCAACGCAGCGATGGAGGTAGCGGAACATTGGGCCGAGGTGGACGCCAAAGCCCTAACCGAGACGAAGCGACTGTTCTACCGGCTCGCAGACCTCACGCCCGATGCCGCGATTCAGGTGGGAGTCGACGTCACCGCGGCGATCTGGCGGCCTCGCGCCTAGCGATCAGGCGATCGTCGCGTCCTTCAGCAGATCGAGGACCCGGTCCTGACCGAAGCGGTCGGCCCGAGCGCTCAACACGTTGCGCAGGCTGCCCTGGTCGGCTTCGACCTGCTGCCAGAACGCGTTCACCGGGCTGGTGGTGTGGGCGAGTGCGTCGAGCTCGGCCGCGCGGACGATCGCGGCGCCGAAGCCGGCAGCATCCCAAGCCGCGTTCAACGCCTGCTTGGTGATTTCGAGCAACTCTTCTGGCACCAGGGCGATGCGCTGGGCCAGCGCAGCCACCCGCTCGGCCAGGATCTGCTCGGGCAGTGCAGCCGCGATCAGACCCCACTTTGCCGCCTCCTCGCCGGTGACCGCGTCGCCGCTCATCGCGAGCAGCTTTGCTCGGTGAGGGCCGACGAGAGTTGACCACATCGGCAGAAGCATCGTGATGCCAAGGTCCCGAACGTTCGGCACGGATATAGATGCGTCAGTCGCCGCCAGCGAGATGTCACTGGCAAGCATCATGTCGGTGCCGCCGGCGATGCAGTGACCGCGGACCTCGGCGATCGTGACCACCGGCTGCTCGCGATACTCCCGCCAGAACTTCGTCGTCTCTATCAGACGATCTCGGTCCTTCGTCGTCGTTGGCGTGCGCAGGGCGCCGGGGTCGAGGCGGTAGCCGGAGGAGAACACTTCGGGGCTGCCTCGAAAAATCATTACCTTGCCACCGGCAGCCTTGGCATCGCGCAGGGCTTGTCGAATCGCCTCGCGCATCTCGCCTGAAAGCGCATTTCGATCTTGCACTGAGTTCAGCGTCCCGCGCCATAGCCCCGGTGAGAGCTCCTCGGTGAGAACCCGCGTCTGGGTCTCGTTCATCCGCCGTTCTCCTCCATTGATTGGGGCCTGAATTGGGCCCTGGCGCCATCCACATGGCCGAATGAACGAACGTTATAATGTACGCAGGAGAATGTCAACGGCGCCGCTTCCACGGTGCTCCCTTTAGCTGCAGCGGACGCGCCGCGGGACTAAGGGCTTGGCTCCGACGGTACGCTGGAGAGGCTTTTCGCGACCTTGAGAACGATGCGCCCAACGTCGTCGAGGTTCTCGGCCATCCTGTCGATTGGGCCAGAGAGACCGATGGCCAGCGTAACGTCCATATCGCCAAAAATGATCGGGCTGGCCACACCGTAAAGGTCCGGAACCGTTTCACCGCGATTGAAGGCGACTCCCGTGGCACGGATGACCTCGAGCTCCTCGAGGATGCGGGCACGCTCGCCTGGATCCTGATGTCGGCGACGAAGGTAGTTGTCGCGCCGACGCGTACTCATAAAGGCGAGGAACACCTTGCCGTAGGACCCGGGCCACATCGGGCGACGCTCGTGCAGGGGAGGTGACGAGCGGATCATCTGCCTGGATTCGACCTTGTCGATGTTGATCACGGACTCACCGGCCAGCGTGGCGAGGATGGCCGTCTCGTCAAAGGCGCGGGAGAGTTCTTCGAGACCGTGGTGGTAGGAGGTCGGATTCTGCTTCGCGCTGAGGGCCAAAACGGTCACGGCCGGCCCCTGGAAATAGCGGCCTTCGTGCTCGCGGAGGTACCCGATGGCCACAAGGCCTTTCGCGAGTCCATGGATCGTCGACTTCGGAGCGCCAAGCATGTCGGGCAGGTCCGCGAGTCGCAAGCCGGCCGGCTCGCTGGCCATCACGGCTTCGAGGATCCCCATCACACGACTAACCGTGCGGTGCTCCGGATTACGCGGCGGGGCGTCCGCCCTGCTTGCTTTGGCCATGCCTCTGGTCTCTCCCAGTCTGTCGTCGAATGTGCCTCCGGCTCACCCGCCTCCTCGACCTTGCGGACGAACGGTTCATGCAGACGCTAGCGAACCGACCCCGGGTCAGGCGTATCCTACGGTAGGCCGGCCCCCGGGATCTCCACCCTAACGGTCTCGATGGCACCGACCATATCGTTGTCTTTTATGCGGTAAAAGTCGGTATCGGAGGTCAGGAGATAGAGCGTACGTCGATCCGGACCGCCCAGCATCGGCGCAAGCGCCCACCGCCCAGGCGTGGGAATTCGGTCGGTGATCTGCCCGCCCTCCAGCACCCGCACGAGCTCGCAGGTGAAGCAGGATGCCACCCAGAGTCCGCCCTCCGCGTCGAAGCACACGCCATCCGGGTTGAGGCCCGGCAGGGCAGCCCACGTCCTCCGATTCGTCAAGGTGCCATCCTCACGGCAATCGTAGGCCGTGATCCTCTCGCCGAGCGTTTCCGCGACGACCAGAGTTGACCCGTCGGGCGTGATCCCCAGGCCGTTCCCGAACATAACATCGTCGTCCACGACCGTACTAACTCCATCGAGGGTGGTCATGACCAAGGGCCCCGGGGCAGGGGCATCTCCGTTCAGGAGGTTGTAGCCGATGCACGAGGTGTAGGTGATGCCGTTGGCGTCGATCACGATGTCGTTGGCCCAGTGCTTGGAGAACTCGGACAGATCGGCGTGTTCGATTTTCACGCCATCGTCGGTGAACCGCCAGAGTATTTGGCGGGTTGCCTCGGAGACGAGCCGCATCCCATCGGGCAGCAGTCCTAGTCCGCACGGACAGCCCTCGTAGTAGCCGAGCTCGACGAGGTCAGAGCCATCTGCATTCATCCGGTAGAGCTTTTTCCCGTACACGTCCGAGAAGTACAGCTTCTCATCCCACCACCGCGGCGACTCGGGGAACATAAAGCCCGAGGCGAGGACCTGAAGCTCGTAGTCCGTCCTGACCTCGTCGGCACGCTGATCATCGGCTCTGTGACTCATTTTAAGACCCCCTCCCGTAGATCGAACGTTCCTTTTCGAATGCATCGGCCAGAGTCGTCGTCAACCCATAGGACTTCATCTCGACGTACGCGTCGAAGCCCTCCAGACCCGCCTCCCGTCCGATACCGCTTCGCTTGAATCCGCCGACTGGGGCGTGCCATCCGACCGGCTCGCCGTTGACCTCGACGGCGCCGGTACGCATGTGACGACTGAACGCGAGCGCGCGCTCGTCGTCGGCGGCGAACACCGACCCGCTGAGCCCATAGTTGGTGCTGTTGGCCACAGCTATGGCATCGCCTTCGTTCTCGTAGGTCATAACGCTCAGGACGGGCCCAAAGATCTCCTCCTGCGCGATGCGCATCACCGGCGTCACGCCGGTAAAGATCGTCGGCTCGACGAACCACCCGTGCTGAAGGTCCGCCGGGCGGCCGCCCCCCACGAGGACCGTTGCCCCCTCTTCGCGACCGCAGGCGATGTACTGCTCGACGCGTTCACGCTGCCGCTCGGTGACCAGAGGCCCGATTTCCGTTTCCGGATCGCCCGGATCGCCGACAGGAATGGCCTCGATCATCTCTACCAACCGGTCCTTCAGCTCCGAGTCGCGCGTCTCTGGGACAAGCAGACGAGTCTTGTTGCTGCACGTCTGGCCGCTGTTGCGCAGTGAGAGCGCCTTGACGTTCTCGATCACCAGATCGAGGTCCGCGTCGTCGAGGATGACGGCCGCTGACTTCCCACCGAGCTCGAGCGTGACACGTCTCAGGTCCTGCCCGCAGGCCGAGGCGATGCTCTGGCCGGCCAAAGTGGATCCCGTGAACGCCACCTTGTCGACGTCGGCATGCCTCACCAGGTGCTCTCCTACCTCCCGCCCTGCGGGCAGGATGTTCACGACGCCGGCGGGTAGTTCGGCCTCCTCCAACAGCTCGGCGAAGAGATAGGAGCTGAGAGGCGCCTCGGGGGACGGCTTGATCACCATCGTGCAGCCACTGAGCAATGCCGGCGCGAGCTTGATGACGATGGTGAGCAGCGGTGCGTTCCACGGCGTGATCGCGGCCACCACCCCAATCGCCTCGCGGGTGACGAGCGCCTGCCCACTCGAGGAGCGCCTTAGCGCGCTCCACTCTACCTCCGGCGCCAGTTCGAGGAAGTTGTCGAACAGTATGCGTGGGTTTCTCGACTGCATGACTCGGGAGAGCGTGATCGGGCAGCCCATCTCGGCGGTCACGAGCGCTGCCAGATCCTCCTCGGCCCTCAGCATGGCGGCGCTGACACGACCGAGGATCTCGATGCGATCCTCGAGGGCCATGCGCGGCCATGGGCCATGGTCAAACGCAGTCCGAGCGGCGGCAACAGCCTTGTCGATGTCTACGGTTGAGGCTGCTGGCACGCGCGCAATTTGCTCCTCGGAATACGGGGAGACAACCGAAATCGTGTCAGCACCGACCGGATCGGCCCAGCGCCCGTCGAGAAACAACTTGTCGAAATTGCGCTGCGACATGAGATTTTCCACTCAATCCCTTCCTTCCCCGTCGAGGCGGCTTCCCGACCGTCCGACATAATGCATGTTTATACGGTATACCGGTCCAACTGTGAGGTCAAGGGCTCCCGCTTGCCGCCCTGATCAAAACTCGAATACGCCCTTGCCGTCGCGTTGCTGGTCGAACCACTGGTACGCCTCGGCCGCTTCCTGAAGCGACCAGCCGTGAGAAAAGAGGTCATCGATCGGCAGCTTCTTATCGACGGCGAACGAGGCGCATCGGATGAGCTCCGGCGTCGACAAAGTCCAAGACGTGAGGACGGTCAGCTGCTTGGTCAGCGTGTCCCGCGTGTTGAACGCGACGTCGGCGCCGACGCCGATCAAGCAGAGCTTGCCCCAGGTCGCCAGCCCATCAATCGCGTGCCGGACGGCGGCTGCATTTCCCGACGTCTCCATCGCCAGCTCGGCTCCGCGTCCGCCGGTGAGTTCGCGCACGGCCTGCGCCACATCCACGCTCGCCGCGTTGATGACCGCGTGGGCACCCAGACGAGACGCGCGGTCCAACCGTGGCGCGGCAATGTCCACCGCGATGACGCGCGCTCCAAGCGCTGACGCGAACAGCGTCGCCGACGCGCCGACCGGGCCCTGCCCCATCACGACGAGGTCGCGCCCGGCGATGTCGCCAAGCCGCACGATCGTCCCCCAAGCCGTTCCGGTCCCGCACCCGAGCGCGGCGCCAGCCTTGAAGCTGAGCGGATCGGGAAGAGGCATCGTCTGGATAGCCGGGACCCGCATGAACTCTGCATGGCCGCCGTGCTCGTTGGCACTGGCGATCCGCGGTTCCATGCGTGAGCAGAGCTGCGGCCAACCACTGCGGCACTCTCCGCAGGTGCCACATCCCCAGTAATGATGGATCATGACCCGTTGCCCCACGCAGGCCATCCGCTCATCCACGCCGGCGCCCACCGCAGCAATCTCGCCGCACGGCTCGTGGCCTTGGATCACGAGGCTCTCGAGATCGTCGGGAGTTGGGCCCCGGTAAACGTGAAGGTCGGTCCCACACATACCCGACGCCCGGACCCGCACCACCACCTCGCCCGGACCCGGCTCTGGGTCCGGAAAGGTCCTGACCTCGACGTTGCGGTTGCCGGTGAAGACGACTCCTTGCATCCACGACCCCCTAGGCCGATCAGTTGACGTCAGATTCCGCGGAACTCAGGGATGCGCTTCTCGCGCCAAGCACGGACTCCCTCGCGAAAGTCCTCGGTGTCCATCAGTGGGAGCTGCTCCGAGCGCTCGCGCTCTAGCGTCGCGTCGATTTCGTCCTTCAGGTCCGCGCGCAGCACGCGACGAGCCGCCGAGAGGGCCAGCGGCGACGACTTGGCGATCTCGGTGGCGAGCGCAATCGCCTCATCATCCAGTCTGTCCTCCTCGGCCAGACGGTCGCACAGCCCCAGGGCAAGCGCCTCTTCGCCGCCGACGCGCTGCGCCGTGTAAAGCATCTCGGCAGCGCGCTGAGCGCCCACGAGGCGCGGCAGGGTCAGTGACACCGCAAAACCCTGGCTGATCCCCAGTCGCGTGAAGTTCGCGAGGAAGTAAGCCGATCTGGTGGCGACGCGGAAGTCGGCGGCCAGCGCCAGTCCAAGTCCGGCACCTATGGCAGCACCTCCGACCGCAGCCACGACCGGGAGCGGCGAACAAACCAGCCTGGGGACGAGCTCCCGAATTTGCCCGCGCCCTCCCCCGCTGAAATCGGCGCCCGCGCAGAAGTGCCGGCTCGTGGTGCGCATTACAACGGCGCGGCTGCCGGTTGACTCTAGGCCCTCCAGCGTGGAGGCGAGCTGGTCGAGGAGCTCGTAGTTGACGTAGTTATTGCGACCGTTGCTGAACGTGATAACGGCCACGTTCACACCCTCGCCCAGCATCTCCACAGCCACGGTCGAAGGCGTCACATCATCCGCCATGCCAGAGCCTGACCTCCGCGCGACGCGCTCATCGCGATTCAGCTCCAGCCAACTCCGGGGCTGCGCTCAGGGCCACGCGATCCTCGCCGACAAACTGCCAGGGTAGCCCAGTCACCTCATAGCGACCGAGCTCGGCGCTCTCCACCGGGCTGAACAGGCCCGTACTGCGGATGAAATCGTCGTGCAGCAGGTCGGACGCGGTGAAAACCGGCGACACGGCCAGGCCGGCAGCAATCAACCGCTCCGGCAGGTCATCCCGGAGCGAACTGAGCTGGACCAGCTCGTAGTTCCTCGCCAATTGCGGCAGCGGCCGGCCGACGATCTCCTCAAAGCGCGATACGTCCGCAGCACTTGACAGCGTCACCGCGACCAACTGCCTGGAATCCGCAAGCCGCAGGAAGAAGTCCCCACCAAACTCGGGTGCTTCGTAGGGGTCCGCCGCATCCGACCCGGCCAATTCGCGGAGCTGCGCCGCGCACAGCTCTGCCATCGAGATGTCGAGCGCCACGCTGGTGTCGTGTTCAGGCGCCAGGGCCCAGGCGAGGACCCAGGCGACGATCGCGACGCTGGTCAGCGGGTCGACCCATGGCGTACCCATGTCAGCCATCTCGCCGCGCGCGTCCCGAGTAGCGGCGACAAGTCCGGCGAAGGCATGGATATTGTGTCCGTAGGCTCGGTAATGCGACCAATCGCCGGTACTGCCGAAACCGCTCGAGGAGATCGCCAGCGCTGGAGAGTCGCCATCGAGAACGCGGTCGGCATCGACCCCGACAACCTTCGCGCGACGGGGCGTGAGGTTGTTCAATACAACATCAAACGCCGTGACGTCCAGCAGCCCCTCGTCCTCTGCCGGCACGTCCAAACGCGTCTTGCAGAAGTTCAGCTGGTTGAAGTAGGCGCTTCGGTTCAGCCCGGGCTTGCCCTCAGCGAACGGGCCGCGCCGCCGATATACGTCCAGTCGCGAGGGGTCCTCCAGCTTGGTCACGTTTGCGCCCATGGCACCGAGCCACGCCCCTGCGAGCGGCACGGCCAGAACGTGGCCGGCCTCGCATACGCGCAGGTCGGCGAGCCGGATCGGATAGCCCGCTTGATTGGCCTCGTCCTTTCCTGGGACCTCCGTCAACTGCGCTGGAAGAGGTGCCCCGCCGACCTCAATCGGGCGACCGGCCGAGCCAGCTCGTTCTGCGAACGTAGACAATGTGTTAACCGCGTTGCAGGGCACACCAGCGGCCTGCAGCACAACCTCACACTCTTCCGCAGCACGGGTGGATGCCCATTCGACCAGACGGGCCATCACGTAGTCGGCTTGCTTACGGGCCTCGACCAGCGACTGCACCGAATCCAGCACGGGGCTGACGGCCTTCCTGAAGGCTTTCCATTGGTGCTCCTCCAAGACCAGAACATAGACAGATCCGTCGAGGCAATCGACGAACCCCGAGGGCGCGCCATAACGCGCGCTGCCACCCTCATCCGGGCAATGCGCAAGTGCGTGCGCCATCTCTAGCGTGAGCCCGGTGGCGATGACCGAGCCCTGCGCCGAGACGTCAACGTGCACAGGCTCGCCACTTTCGCGCCACCGATGGAGTCCGTGGAGCGCGCCGATGGCCATCACATAGCCCGCGAGGTTCAGCGCCAGCTTTCCGGGGGGAACGGTGGGAGCCCATTCCTCACCGATGCGGGAGTGACCCAGAATGCCACCGGCCGCGAGCAGACTAAGGTCGGAGGCGACAGCGTCGGCCTGACGAGAGGTCAGACCGTATCCGCTCGCCGTCACCCAGACTGCGTGGTTCTCCGCGGCGACGTACTGCGTGTATTCGGAGGCTGACGGGCCGCCCGCGAGGCCGCCCGCCGGGCCGGCGATCCGGTCCACAAGGACGATGTCCGGGCCGGCCTCGATCTCGGCGACATGCCCGGTCTCCACCTTCGCCCCGAGTTGGCGGAGGACGCCGCCGGCCACTTCGAGGGACGGGGAGCTCCCGACCGTCAGCGTATTCGTGCCCTCGAGCCAGGACACCGTGACCGGACCGGTGGCCGCGCGGGTGGGCGTTCCTGATCGACGGATCATTGCCTCCCTTCCCCTCTCACCATCTATCATTCATTCAGTATACCGTAGTTTCGTACGTCTATACGTACCACGACATAACGAGGGCGCTCGAGCGCTCCCTTGGTCGCATATCTCGCAACCTCGACCGGCTGATCGATTCGGGGCCGCCTGAAGCGGAGGCGCCCCGAGGCCGACGCGACCTCAGGCCGGATCGCGACTCGACCGAACTCGCGCCCGCCGCCGCAGCAGCCGACCACGCGACCGAGACGGTGGGCGGGGACATCGAGGTCACGTTCTCCGCGAACGGCGAGGCGACCTCGGACGAGACGCTGTAGACGACGCTCGAAAATGGCCGCGCGCTACGGCCGTCAGACGGTGCTCTGCCGCAAGGACACCCTCGGGCCAGCTAGTCGGCGGCCCCCCGCCGCTAGAACGGAAGGTCGAGCGAGATCGTCAGCCCCTCCATCTTCCAGTCCCCGTCAGCGCGCACCAGCTCCGCCCGGTAGACCCCGGTCGCCTTGACCTCGAGGCTGCCCTTTGCGATCACGTTCAGGGTCAGCGTCGCGGTGATGACCGCCTCCTCTCCGTCGTGGCTCTCGAAGCGCTGGTTGGAGATCACGTGGCGACGCTGGTCCTGCTGGCCGCTGACGGTGTTGCCGATGAACTCGATGATCGCCTCGCGCCCTTCAATCGGTCCGATCGAGTCGGCGCCGGCGATGTGGATCAAGAACGAGGCGTCGTCGGTGAATACGTCGTTGAGCGCTTCGAAATCGCCCGCATCCATCATCCAGGAGTAGTTGGCGAGCATCTCGGCGATTTGATCGCGATCGGACATCTGACCTCCATTGGTTGGTGGGAGAGGCATCGGAGCCTCCGTCGACGGCCGGTCAGTTAACCGGCATCTTCGCGAAGCAGGAAAGCGGCCGACGTCTGCCGCGAGCACGACGGCCCGCCGGTTCAGGAACCGGAGCGGCGCGGCTTCGGGCGGTCCCTGATCGAACGCAGCATTGCCTACGAGCTTGACGGCAGCGCCGAGCTCACGTTCGCGCCCGCCGGCGTGCGCTGCCGCATCGAGGTGCCGCTCGGCGCCCGGGCGCCGGAGGCCTAGCGGGACGTGTGCGTTCCGCCCGCGCTTGCGACGGCGCAGTGGCGTGCTCGGGTTTGGTCCCATCCGATGCGTCTGGTCCTGTCAGTTCGCGGCTGCAGTCAGACAGTTGCGATCGATTCGCTGCACGGCTTGGCGCGCCGCCGCGCCGACCCTCGGGTGACGACGAAGGCACGGTGAGTGGCTGAGCGCCGTGCGGTGGCTGCGTCCCAAAGAAGGGGCCAGTCGGACGAGGGCGCCGGCACGCAGTTCGAGATGTTGCGACGATCGGGATTTAGAGAG
>Ga0081455_10000991_pt1 | contig 29989 bp, 26 predicted proteins | sample TabmetS3T2R1_FD_70207 | JGI IMG/M metagenome (GOLD analysis project Ga0081455, IMG submission 70207) | Tabebuia heterophylla rhizosphere microbial communities from the University of Puerto Rico - S3T2R1 | ecosystem: Host-associated > Plants > Roots > Rhizosphere ... | reverse complement strand
GACGTCGCCATCGATCGCGAGAACCCGACGGTCGCCGTCGACATCGCCGCCGGCAGCCTGAGCGACGGCGACGACAGCTCGACCGTGACCTTCACCTTCAGCGAGGCGCCGGTCGACTTCACGCCGGGCGACATCACGGCGGTCGGCGGCACGGTGAGCGGCCTCACCGCGACGCTGGATCCGCGGGTCTACACCGCGACGTTCACGGCCACGGAAGGGTTCGTCGGCACGGGCTCCGTATTGGTGTCGGGCAACTACACAGATGCGGCGCTCAATCCGGGAGAAGCAGGATCCGATGTCGTTGAGATCGACCGATCGGCCGACCAGGGTGGCGACCTGACGTTGTCGATCACGGATACCGAAATCAATGCTGCGGAAAGGATGCAGGTTTGTTTCACCACGTCCGGAATCGATGCCGACGTCGTCGCCGCGACGGTGACCTTTACCGACACGGCTGGTCACATGGTGACCGTCGACGCCTCCGCCGGCGCTGTCGATCTGTCCTCGCTCAACTCGGGTGAGATCCGTTCCGTTCTCAATGTCACCGACGCCTCCGGCAACACGGCCTCGGTGGCGGGGCAGCCAATCGACCTTGACAAGGTCAACGGCAGCGACGGCGACGACACGATCGTCGGAACGCCCCTCGCCGACACCTTCAACGGGCTCGGCGGCAACGACACTCTGCTCGGCCTTGCCGGCGACGATACGCTGAACGGTGGAATGGGCACGGACAAGCTCGATGGCGGCAGCGGCGACGACAGGATGGCCGGCGGCGGCAACGACGACCTCTATTATGTCGACAGTGGCGGCGACATTGTCGTCGAGGCGATCGGCGGCGGCATCGACACGGTCTATGCCGGCGTGAGCTACGCCCTGGGCGCCGGCCAGCAAATCGAGAACCTGCGCGCCAACGCCGGCGCCACCGGCCTCACGCTGACCGGCAACGAATTCAACAACACGCTGACCGGCGGCTCCGGCAACGACACGCTGATCGGCGGTGTCGGCGACGACCGGTTGAATGGCGGCATCGGCGACGACACGCTGAACGGCGGCAGCGGCAATGACCGCTACTATCTCGACAGTGTCGCCGACCAAGTGATCGAAGCGGGCGGCGGCGGCAACGACACGGTCTACACCAGTGCGGACTTCACTCTGGCGGCCGGCCTGGAGATCGAGGCCGTGCGCGCTCGCATCGGCTCGCTCGCTCTGACCTTCACCGGCAACGAATTGAACAATACGCTGGCGGGCGGCACCGACAACGATACGCTGAACGGCGACAGCGGCAACGATACGCTGAACGGCAACAACGGCGATGACACGTTGAACGGCGGCAGCGGCAACGACAAGATGAACGGCGGCGCCGGCAAGGATCACATGTCCGGTGGCAGCGGCAACGATACCTACTACGTCGACAGCGGTGCCGACGAGGTGTTCGAGGCGACCGACGGTGGCACAGACATCGTCTACACCAAGGCCAGCTTCGCTCTGGCGGCCGGCCAGGAAGTCGAGACCCTGCGCGCCAATGCCGGCGCGACCGGCCTCACCCTCACTGGCAACGAGCTCGACAATATGCTCGCGGGCGGCGCCGGAAACGACACGCTGGTCGGTGGCGACGGCGACGACACGCTGAATGGCGGCACCGGCATCGACACCATGGAGGGCGGCAGCGGCAACGACCGGTACTATGTCGACAGGACAACTGACCACGTGATCGAGGCGAGCGACGGCGGCACGGACGTCGTCTATGCGAGGGTCAGCTACACCCTGGCGGCCGGCGAGGAGGTCGAGGTTTTGCGCGCCAATGCCGGCGCGGCGGGCGCCACCCTCACCGGCAACGAATTGGCCAACACGCTGGCGGGCGGCATCGGTCACGACACGCTGAATGGCGCCAGCGGCAACGACACGCTGAACGGCGGCGGCGGTAGCGACACGCTGAACGGCGGCGCTGGCGATGATTCGCTGAACGGCGACGTCGGCAACGACACGATGACCGGTGGCACAGGCAACGATCGCTATTACGTCGACAGTGCCGCCGACAAGGTGGTCGAGGCAAGCGGCGGCGGCAGCGATACCGTCTACGCCAGCGTCGACTACACCCTTGCGGCAGGCCAGGACGTGGAGGCGCTGCGCACCAGTTCCGGCGCAACCGGCCTCGCCCTCACCGGCAACAAGCTGGACAACACCGTAGCGGGCGGCGCCGGCAACGACACGCTGAACGGCGGCGGTGGCGCCGACACGCTCAAGGGCGGCGACGGCAGCGACACGTTCGAATTCGACACCCCCCTTGTCGCCGGCACTGTCACGACCGTCGTCGACTTCGCCCATGGTGCCGACGAGATTGCGCTCGGCAGGGCGGTATTCACGGAGGCCGGCGTAGCCGGCCCCCTGGACTCGGACGCTTTCTACAATGGCACAAGCGCGCACGATGCGAACGATCGCATCATCTACAACTCCGCCAACGGCGCCTTGATGTACGATCCCGACGGAACGGGCGCGCAGGCGGCGACGCAGTTCGCGACGCTGACATCTCATCCCGCCCTGTCGGCCAGCGACTTCAAGGTCGTCTAGACCGCCAAGGACCTCATCGCGCATCACGCTTGCTATTCCGCCGATCCGCAAGGAAGCTGCAAGCTGGGATCAGTTGCGACGGAGAGCAGCGCTATGGCGATCAGCTATGTCTACTCAGGTCAGCCGATGAACGGCACCGACCAGGACGACTTCGTGATCGCCTTTAAGGGCTCGACCACCACGGACAACAACACGATCTTCGGCAATGGCGGCGACGACTGGGTGATGGCCGATTCGAGCGACACCTGGATTCCCGGCGCGAGCTACCTGAACGGCTCGATCGCCGACGCCTTCAACCTCGAGGCCCTCACCGGGACCTGGACGACGGGCGAGAACCCGATGTTCGGTGACTACACCATTCCGCACACGACGGTCATCGCCGAGACGACGATCGGCCAGTCGGAGCTCTACAAGGTGGCGATCGGTGCGGGCCAGCAGATCACCATCGACATCGACTTCGCCAGCAACACGCCGATCGGCAACCCACGCGACCTGGTCGTGGAGCTGCAGGACAGTCTCGGCAACATCATCGTGACGGCGGACGACAGCCTCGTCACGGACGGCGGCGTCGGCTCGGCTCCCGCCACGCCCACCAGCGCGTCGAGCTACGATCCCTATGTCGTGTACACCGTGGCCACTGGCGGCACCTACTACATCAATGTCAGGCCGTTCGGCGGCGGTCCCGGCTCGACGTTCACGGAGAACAACACCTTCGTCATGAACGTGTCGGTCACGGGCCACGTCACCGGCACCACGCCGGTGCAGGGCAATGACATCATCGACGGCGGCGACGGCGACGACTTCCTGATGGGAGCCGGCGGCGCCGACACGATCCAAGGCGGGCAAGGCAACGACACGATCCACGGCGGATCGGGCGTGGATACGATCAACGGCGGCATCGGCAACGATGTTCTCTATGGCGGCGACGCCACGGAGGAGAGTGTCCACGGCAACGACGGCAGCGACATTCTCCATTCCGGCGGCGAAGGCCACTACTACGGCGATGCCGGAAACGATCTCGTCTATGCCGGGGTGACTTCCGGCGTCAACGAGCTCCTCGATGGCGGCGCGGACACCGATACGCTCGACACGACGACCTGGACCGGCGCCTACATCATCAATCTCGAGACCGGCACCACCAATTTCGGCGAGTCGTTCACCAATTTCGAGAACGTCGTCACGGGCAACGGCGACGACACCATCACCGGCACGGCCGTCCGCAATATCATCACGACCAAGGGCGGCACAGATACGATCGCTGCCGGCGACGGCAACGACGTGATCGACAGCGGGGCCGGCAACGACAGCCTCGACGGCGGGGTCGGCGCCGACGTGATGAAGGGCGGTCTTGGCGACGACACGTATTTCGTCGACGCCGCCGGCGACGTCGCCTCGGAGGCCACCAATGAAGGCCTCGATACCGTGATGAGCGGTGTCAGCTACACCCTGGGAGCAAACGTCGAGAACCTGACACTTACGGGCACGGCGGCGAACGGGACCGGCAACGGGCTGGTCAATACGCTCATCGGCAATGGCAGCAACAACGTGCTGGACGGCAAGGCGGGTGCCGACACCCTGCAAGGCGGCACCGGCAACGACACCTATCGTGTCGACAACGCCGGGGACATCGTGCTCGAGGCGGCTGCCGGCGGGTCGGACAGAGTGCTTGCCAGCGTCAGTTACAGCCTTACGGCCGGCCAGCAGATCGAGGCGCTGTGGACCGCCGATGCCGCGGCGACGACGGCGCTTCATCTCACGGGCAACGAGCTCGCCAATACGCTGATCGGCAATGCCGGCGACAACGTCCTGGACGGCTTGGGCGGTGTCGACACGATGAGGGGCGGCCTTGGCGACGACACCTATGTCGTCGACGCGGCCGGCGACGTGGTCAGCGAGCTTTCCGGCCAGGGCACGGATACCGTCGAGGCGAGCATCACCAAGACGCTTGGCGGCACCGTCGAGAACCTGACCTTGACCGGCGTCGGCAACATCAACGGCACCGGCAACGGCCTCGCCAACACCCTGCTGGGCAACACCGGCAACAACACGCTCGACGGCAAGGCTGGCGCGGACACCATGAAGGGCGGCGCCGGCGACGACACGTACGTGGTCGACGCGGCCAGCGACGTCGTGACGGAGCTGCCCGGCGAAGGCACCGACACGGTCAAGTCGAGCATCAGCTACACGCTTGGCAACAATATCGAGAACCTCACCCTGACCGGTGCCGCCAACATCAACGGCACCGGCAACGGGCTCGCCAACACCTTGCTGGGCAATACCGGCAACAACGCGGTCGACGGCATGGCCGGCGCCGACACGATGAAGGGCGGCAGCGGCGACGATGTCTATATCGTCGACAATGCCGGCGACATCGTCACGGAGCTGGCAGGCCAGGGCACCGACACCGTCAAGGCCGGCGTCACCTACACGATCACCAGCAACGTCGAGAAGCTGACCTTGACCGGGACCGGCAACATCAACGGCACTGGCAACGGCCTTGCCAACACGCTGCTCGGCAACACCGGCGACAACACGCTCGACGGCAAGGCCGATGCCGACACGATGAAGGGCGGTGCCGGCGACGACACCTACGTCGTCGACAACGCGGGCGACGTCGTCACCGAGCTGGCCGGCCAGGGTGCCGATACGGTCGAGGCAGCCATAACCTGCACGCTGGCCAACAACGTCGAGAATCTGACCTTGACGGGCGCCGGCAGCACCAACGGCACCGGCAATGGTCTTGCCAACACGCTGCTCGGCAACGCCGGCAACAACATTCTCGACGGCGGCGCCGGCAACGACACGATGAAAGGCGGCGCCGGCAGCGACACTTACGTGGTTGCCAATGCCGGCGACATCGTGACGGAGCTGGCCGGCCAAGGCATCGACACGGTCCAGGCGAGCATCAGCTATACGCTCACCAACAATGTCGAGAAGCTGCTCCTGACCGGCGCCGGCAACATCAGCGGCACCGGCAACGGGCTCGCCAACACGCTGACGGGCAACGGCGGCGGCAATACGCTCGACGGCAAGGCGGGTGCCGACACCATGGAAGGCGGTACCGGCAACGACACCTACGTCGTCGACAATGCGGGCGATGTCGTCACCGAGCTGGCCGGTCAAGGCACCGATACCGTCGAAGCGATCGTCAGCTACACGCTCGACGACAATATCGAGAAGCTCACCCTTGCGGGCGCCGGCAACACGAGCGGCACCGGGAACGGGCTCGCCAACCAGGTCGTCGGCAATGCCGGCAACAACCTCATCGCCGGCAAGCTCGGCAGCGACCTGCTGGCCGGCGGCTCCGGCCAGGATTCATTCCTGTTCGACACCACGCTCAACGGCCTATCGAACGTCGACACGATTGCCGACTTCGACGCGCCGAACGACACGATGCGGCTCGACAAGAGCATCTTCACCGCCTTCGCCACCACGGGAACGCTTGCGGCGGGCGCCTTCCAGCTCGGCACGACGGCGCTGGAAGCGGATGATCGCATCCTCTACGACACGGCAAGCGGCGATGTCTTCTACGACCGCGACGGGACCGGAGCCGCGGCCGCCGTCAAGTTCGCCCATCTCAATGGAAGCCCCGTGCTGACGCACTCGGATTTCTTGATCGTGGCCTAATCTAACGGGTCGCGCTCTCCGACAGCAAACCGCGGCGGACCAGCTCCTGCGCGATCAGATCGGCGGTGACGCGATTGCCCTCGGCCGAATGATGGTCGGTGCGGAAGAGCGCGTCGATGCCGCGCGCCTCGACGGCAGGCTTCATCGGATCGGCGAGGTCCAGCGCGATGAGACCCGCCTGCGACGCGCAGCCCAGCACCTTGCGGACGGCGCGGGAGTTGCTCGCCTTGCCTTCCGCGTCCGCCGTCCAGTGCGACCGGCCGTATTCCGCCACCACGACGACCGGCACGCCGAGAGCGGCAAGGCGCGGCATCAGCAGGCAGCCGATCGTCGTGCCCGTGCCGCGCGGCACGCCCTGGGCCTCGTCGAAATACCAGCCCTTCTGCAGGCCAAGCCGCTTCACGACCTCGTCGGCCAGGACCGACCGTCCGAGCAGGCGGGCGGCAAAGGGCAACGGGATCGGCGCACCGGGGTGTCCCGGGACCGGCACGTTGCTGAGCTCGAGCCGGCCGTCGTCCGTCACGCTGAAATACGGTTTCTCCCTGCTCCACGCCACCTTGAGCTCCGAGCGCCTGAGATCACCGGGTGTGAAGCTCGCCACGATGAAAGCAGGCTTCACCTTGGGAGTGACCCGTTCGGTGTTCAGCACCGTCTGGTCGAGCGAATAGCCGCTGACGCCGGCATTCACGACCTTGCGGCCGACCAGGTTCTGCAGATAAGCGGGCCAGCTCTCGTCGTCGGCCACCTCCTCGCCCAACGTGAAGGACGCGCCGGTCGCCAGGATGGGCGGTTCGGTGGTGGACGACGCGGCCGGCATGCGGCGAAAGCCATCGGCGTCGACATTGAAACGAGGCGATGCGCAGTTGGGCGGCAGCAGCCAGCCGAGCGTCTCGTCGTAGGCATAGGCGCAGGGCGCGTTGGCATCCCCACTGTTGCGCATCAGCCTGTGAGCGAGGTTCGGCCACTGGAGCAGCCCCTCGGGACCCGAGCGCAGCAGGCGGCATCCTGCTTCGAGCACCAACAGCGAGAACAGCACCGATCCGATAACCAGGGCGATGTGCGCCATCAGGCCCTTGGCCTTCGGGCCCAGCGCTCGTTCCCTCTTCACGGCCGCCCGATCGAGGCTCACGCCTCAGCGCTCCGAGCGAGATCCGGACGCGCTTGCGGCTTCGGACTCGGCGCAGCGGTCGGCCGCCTCGTGCGACTTGGATTGGAGACCGGCATAGTCGGCCAGCAACGGTCGTCGCCGCCACTCGACCAGGCTGCTGCCGTCGGACTGCTGACGAATGAAGAACTCCGCCACGATCGACGGTGCGCTCTTGTCCGCCAAGGTGACGTAGGCGAAGCCCTGTCGCGTGTAGATCTGCGGGGTCGTCGCCCAGTGCTGCGACAGCCGAGCGGCGATGCAGCTGGCCAATGTGTCGAAGGGCACCAGATAGCTGGCCTTCCACTGGACCGGTTGTTCCCGGACCTCGTCGAGGCTCGTGCAGGCAGAGAGCGACAGGACGAAAAGCAGCGGGGCGGCTAAGGCCATTGCCAGACGGTGCATCGGCACAATCTACACAATTTTATCGATTGCGCCATTTCGATGGCGGCGCGCAGGACTCCCGCAGCACGAGATCGACAGGCAGCAACGCGCGGGACTGCGCCTGGCCGACATCGCCACGCAGTCGCTGCAGCAGCAGCTCGGCAGCGGCGCGCCCGACATCTTCGAGACTCCAGCGCAACGCCGTGATGGCCGGCGTGTGCACTGCAGCGAGATCCGTGTCGCCCACGGACAGCACGGAAAGATCGTGCGGCACCGCAAGGCCGACGTCGCGCGCCGCGCGCAGCACGCCGGCCAGAATGCGCGTGCCCAGCGCGATGATCGCCGTCGGCCGCCCGCCGCTCGTCGGGTTCCTTTGCAGCAGGGCGAGTGTGTCGCCTTGTGCGAAGTCCATTGGCGATGCCTGAATGCAGAGCAGCGCGCCGGCTGGATCGATGCCGGCGTCGGCGAACACCTCACGGAAGCCCGCGATTCGCTCGCGGCTTGGCCACATGCCGGCGTCGGCCGTCAGCAGGGCAATGCGGCGATGCCCCAACCCGATCAGATACCGCGTCGCCGCCTTGGCGCCGGCGCGATGATCGACCAGGACCGCCGGCCAGCAGGAACCCCAGCAGGAACCATCGTCCTGATCCAGCGGATCGCGATCGAGGATGACGACCGGCGTGCCGGACGTGGCCAGCTCGCGCCAGGTCCTTGCATTGGCATCACTGCCGGGCGCCACCAGCATCCCGTCCAGCCGCCTGCTTCTGAACTCGCCTGCGGCGGCACGCTCGCGCGCCGGGTCGTTCGCCGTGCTGGCCACGACCAGCAGGTAGCCTGCTTCGCGCAGGCGTGCCTCGGCGGCGCGCACGATGCTGGCGTTCAGAGGATTGGAGACGTCGGAAACCAGGCAACCGACCATGCCGGTGGAGCGCGTGCGCAAGCTGCGGGCCGTGAAGTCCGGCTGGTAGCCGAGCCTGTCGGCGGCGGCCGCCACGTCGCGCGCAATGCGGGCGCTGACGTTCTTTCCGCCGTTCAGGGCGCGTGACACCGAGCTCAGCGACACGCCGGCCGCCTGCGCGACATCGCGGATCGTTACGACACTCATCCTGGAAACGATTTCCTTTCGTCTGCACAGGAACTATTGACTCCGAGCATCTGGACGGCAAGGGTTCTGAAAACGATTCCAGCTGTGTGGGAGGAACAATGCTCAAGATCAATCGCCGCACCTTTGCGGCCGGAAGTGCCGTGCTCGCGCTGGCGCCCCGCCTTGCCGACGCGCAGGGCAAGAAAACGCTGCGCTTCGTGCAGAACGGCAACCTGACGATCCTCGATCCGATCTGGACGACCGCCTACGTCACGCGCGACCACGGCTACATGATCTACGACACGCTGTTCTCGACGGACGAGAGCAACACCGTCAAGCCGCAGATGGTCGACAGCTACGAGGTCGCGCCCGACAAGCTCACCTGGACCTTCACCTTGCGCGGCGGGCTGGAATGGCACGACGGCAAGCCGGTGACCGCCGAGGACTGCGTCGCCTCGCTCAAGCGCTGGGGCGCGCGCGACCCGATGGGCCAGAAGCTGATGGACTTCGTCGCCGAGCTGAAGCCCGTCAACGACAAGACCTTCACGCTCAAGCTCAAGGAGCCGTACGGCCTGGTGCTCGATACGATCGGCAAGCCGTCGTCGAACGTGCCCTTCATGATGCCCAAGCGGATCGCCGACACCGATCCGTTCAAGCAGATCGACAGCCAGGTCGGCTCCGGCCCCTTCATCTACGTCAACGCCGAATCCAAGCCCGGCGAGAAACATGTCTACGTCAGGAACCCCAAGTACAAGCCGCGCACCGAACCCGCCTCCGGCCTCGCCGGCGGCAAGATCGCCAAGGTCGACCGGGTCGAGTTCATCGATATGCCCGACCCGCAGCAGCAGGTGAACGCGCTGATCGCGGGCGAGATCGACATGATCGAGCAGGTGCCGCATGACCTCATCCCGGTGCTCAAGGCCGACAAGGGCGTGCAGGTCGTGAACTGGAACCCGCTCGGCCAGCAGTTCGTCATCCGCTTCAACTGGCTGACCAAGCCGTTCGACAACCCCAAGATCCGACGGGCGGCGCTGTACTGCATGCGCCAGGAAGATTACCTCAAGGCGACGGTCGGCGAGCCGCAGTACTACAAGGTCTGCACCGCCGCCTTCGTCTGCGGCACGCCCAACGGCGTCGAGATCCAGGGCGACCTGCTGACCAAGCCGGACTTCGAGAAGTCCAAGGCGCTCTTGAAGGAGGCGGGCTACGACGGCTCGCCGGTGGTGCTGATGCAGTCGACCACGCTGCCGGTACTGACCAACATGGCGCCGGTCACCAAGTCGCTGCTCGAGCAGGGTGGCTTCAAGGTCGACCTGCAGCCGATGGACTGGCAGACGCTGGTGTCGCGCCGCGCCAAGAAGGATCCCGCAGACAAGGGCGGCTGGAGCGCCTTCCACACCTACGCCATCGCCGCCGATATCCTCAATCCGATCGCCGCCAACTTCACGGTCGCCAACGGCGATCATGCATGGTTCGGCTGGCCCAACGATCCCGAGATGGAGAAGCTGCGCGACGCCTACGCCAAGGAGATCGACCCGGCCAAGGCCAAGGCGCTCGCGGCGGCAGTGCAGAACCGGGCACTCGAGACGGCGCAGTACGGCTGGCTCGGCCAGTGGTACGGGCCGGGCGCGGCGCGCGCCAACCTGAACGGCTGGCTGAAAGCGCCGGTGACGGTGCTGTGGAACATCGACAAGGCGTGATGACGGAGCGGAGCGACGTGCGGGCCGCGGACGGAACGCGGCTCGCTGTCTACGAATGGGGCAATCCGGCAGGTCCGGAGATCCTGCTGGTGCACGGCGTCGCACAGTGTCACCTGTGCTTCGCCCCGCAGTATCACAGCGCACTGGCCGAGCGTTTTCGTCTCGTGGCCTACGATCAGCGCGGCCACGGCGCGTCGGACCAGCCGCGAGAGGCCGCGGCCTATCAGGGCAGCCGGGTGTGGGCTGACGATCTCGCCCAGGTGCTGACGGCGAAGCGGCTAGCACGGCCGATACTGGTCGGTTGGTCGATGGGCGGACGGGTGATCCGCCAGTACCTGATGAACTACGGCGATGCTGCCATCGCCGGCATCAACTTCGTCGCCTCGCAGGTGATCGAGGACCCGCGCTGCCGCGGGCCGGGAGCGCCCAAACGTCCACCGGACGACCAGTCGCTCGCCGAGGAGATCGACGCGGCCATTGCCTTCCTCGACGGCTGCTATTTCAAGAAACCAAGCGAGGCAGAGTTCCGCCGCGCGCTCGGCTACAACATGAAAGTGCCCGCCGCCGTGCGCCGCGCCATCGCCGGCTGGTCGACCGAAGCCGCACCGACGATCGAAGCTCTGCGCAAGGTCCGCGTGCCCGTCCTGATCACGCACGGGCGCCAGGACACTGTCGTGTTGCCGGCCGCGGCGGAGATGACCCTTGCGGCGATCCCGCATGCACGGCTGTCGTGGTTCGACGATTGCGGTCATTCGCCGTTCTGCGAGGATGCGTCCCGATTCAATGACGAGCTGACGAGCTTCGTGCGGGACCTCACGCGATGACCTACTACGATCTCGGGCAATACGGCCGGGCCATCACCACCCGATCGCCGGATGCCCAAGCCTGGTTCAACCGCGGCCTCGTCTGGTGCTACGGCTTCAACCATGAGGAGGCCGTGCGCTGCTTCGGCAAGGCGGCCGAGCACGATCCGTCGTGCGCCATGGCCTGGTGGGGCATCGCCTATGCGGCAGGGCCCAACTACAACAAGCAATGGAAGGCGTTCGATCCCGTCGATCTCAAGCGCTCGCTGGACACGGCGCGGATGGCAGCGCAACGCGCCCACGCGCTGAAGGCCGGGGCGAGCCCGGTCGAGCAGGCGCTGATCGATCGACTGTCCGAGCGCTATCCCTCGGACGATCCGGAGCAAGTCTCGCCCGACTGGAACGACCGCTACGCCGAGCGCATGCGCGGCGTCTACGCGTCGCACGGCGACGATCTCGACGTCGCGGCCCTGTTTGCCGAAGCGCTGATGAACCGCACGCCGTGGCAGCTCTGGGATGTCAAAACGGGAAAGCCCGCGGCGGGCGCCGATACGCTCGAGATCGTGTCCGTTCTCGAGCGCGCCCTGGCGCAGCCCGGCGGCATGACGCATCCCGGCCTGCTGCATCTTTACGTGCACGCCATGGAGATGTCGGCAACGCCGCATCGCGCGCTGCGCGCCGCCGATGCCTTGCGCGACCTCGTGCCGGATGCCGGTCACCTGGTGCACATGGCGACGCATATCGACGTGCTGTGCGGTCTCTACAAGAACGTGGTCGACGGCAACAGCCGCGCGATCGCGGCCGATGAAAAGTACCTGGCGCACGCAGGCGCCAACAACTTCTATTCGCTCTATCGCTGCCACAACTATCACTTCAAGCTCTACGGCGCGATGTTCCTGGGCCAGCTCGCGCCCGCGCTGCAGGCGGCCGACGACCTCATCGCCACCCTGCCGGAGGAGCTTCTGCGCATCGACTCGCCGCCGATGGCCGACTGGCTCGAAGGCTTCGTGCCCATGAAGATGCACGTCCTGATCCGCTTCGGACGCTGGGCCGACATCATCGCCACGCCGCTGCCTGCCGATCGCGACCTGTTCTGCGTCACGACCGCGATGATCCACTACGCCAAGGGCGTGGCGCATGCCGCCAGCGGCAATGTCGGCGCGGCCGAGGAGGAAGCCCGCCAGTTCGCCGCCGCGCTCGCCCGCGTGCCGCCGTCGCGCTACCTGTTCAACAACACGTGCCTCGACATTCTCGCGGTCGCGAGCGAGATGCTGCAGGGAGAGATCGCCTATCGCAAAGGCGCGTTCGACAAGGCCTTCGCGCATCTGCGCAGGGCGGCCGAGCTCGACGACGGCCTGCCCTACGACGAGCCGTGGGGCTGGATGCAGCCGACGCGGCATGCGCTGGGCGCGCTGCTGCTGGAGCAAGGCCATGTCGAGGAAGCGGAGGCCGTCTATCGTGCCGACCTCGGCCTCGACGACTCGCTGGCGCGTGCCTGCCAGCATCCGGAGAATGTCTGGAGCCTGCACGGCCTGCACGAATGCCTGCTGCGCCAGGGCAAGCAGGCCGAAGCGGCGATGACCCGGCCGCGCCTCGACATCGCCGGCGCCTGGGCCGATGTCCCCATCCGCTCGTCCTGCTTCTGCCGGTTGCGCACCGCCGCTTAACCTCAGCGCGGCGCGAGGGCGGCGATCAGGTCGTTGGCCGCGGCCGACACCGCCGCATAGGCACCGAGATTGAACTGGTTGATGGCGATGAAGACCCCGACGCCGCGCGTCGGCGCGAAGGCCGCATAGCTGAACACGCCCTGCAGCCCGCCAGCCTTCTGCAGGATCAACGGACGATCGCCTTTGGGCGCCATCACGATCCAGCCCAGCCCCATGGCATCCATGTGACCCGATTCGTCGAAGCCGGAGGCGGGCTTGAGCCCGTCCCGCGGCACGTAGGCGGCGTGGTCGAGGAGGCGAATCTCGGCGCCTTGCGGCGAGAATCGGTCGAGGTGCCAGGCGAGCCAGCGCAGGATGTCGTTGGTCGTCGAGTAGAGGCTGCTGGCGCCGGCCATTACCGGCGTCGCCTCCACGTCGGGCATCGGCTTGCCGTCGAAATTGTGGCCCTGCATGAGGCGCGCACGATCGCCCTCGGGCAGCGCCAGGACGGTGTCCTTCAGCCCCGCCGGATCGAGGGCGATCTCCTTGAGGACCGTGTCGTAGGGCTTGCCGGCGGCGTTCGCCAGCGCGGCGGCGAGCAGGTCGAAGGCGAAATTGGAGTAGAGACCGCCGTTGCCCGGCGTAAACAGCAAGGGGTCGGACTGCAGGCCCTTGATGTAGGCCTCCTGCGTCAGCGAGCGGAACGGATCGTCGGATGGGCTCGGTGCGCGCTCGACCTCGCGCGGCAGGCCCGATGTGTGGGTCGCGAGCTCGATCAGCCGGATCGGCCGGCCGTCGCGCTCCGGCACCTTGACCGGCCAGCCGAGGCGATCCTGCAGGCGGTCCGTGAGCTTCACCTTGCCCTGGGAAACGAGGCCTGCGAGCACTTGGCCGGTGAAGGCCTTGGTGATCGAGCCGACGCGCATCATGGTGTTGCCGTCCGGCGCCTTGCCCGACCCGTCGGAGATCTCGCCGAAGCCGAACACGGCGGTCTCGCCGTTGCGCACGGCGCCGACGACCAGGGCCGGCACGCGCGCTTCCATGAACATCATCGCGGCATTGAACTCGACGATCTCGTTGAGGAGCTTGTCCTCCGCCCGCGCTTTGGCCGCGACGAGCAATACGGCGCTCGCCGTCGACACGACGACAAGGGCGAGCGCCCACAGTGACATTGGTCTTTTCATCCGGCATCTCCCCCGCTGAATGCAATGCGGCCAGTACGCGGCAGCTCTCTGACCGAAGCATGATCGCGCATAATCGGTGCGACAAGAAGCGAGTCCAAGGCACGCAACCAATCGACTACCAACGCGGCCTGCATCTGCATCGCCGGATGCTTGTTCGCCCCGCCTTCCATGGCACGGGCTTTCGCGCTTGCTACTGCTGTTCTTCGAGGTGGGATGATCAAGGTCTGCTGGTTGGCCGCGGCCGCGTTGTGCTTCATCGCTTCGCCGGGATGGGGGGACACGCCCGAAGAGGCACGGATCACCGAAGAGGCGATGCTCGGCAGCGCGACCGAGCGAGCGCAATGGCAGAGCTATCTGCCGTTCACCCGCAGGCTCACGGTCACCGGGACGGTCGACGGTACGCTGGAGGAATCGGCCAAGGCGGCCGGCGTGCCGCCGGTCGCCGTGCTCGAGATCATCCGCGCCTTCGGTGCAGCGATCGATCTCGACGAGGATCTGATGAACGGCGACAGCTTCACGGTGAGCTACCGCCAGGAATATACGGTCGATGGAAATCCGATCGGCGTGCCGCAGGTGATGTGGGCGGAGCTGCGCAGCATCGTGCGCGGCACGCTTTCCGTTCATCGTTTCCGCGCCAGCCGCAGCCAGCAGGCGAAGCTCTGGCTCGCCGATGGCGAGGGCACCGGGCCGATGGCGCTGCGCTGGCCGGTCGACGAGATCAACATCTCGTCCGGGTTCGGGCTGCGGCAGAACCCCATTCCCATCGTGAAGCCGGCCGCTCGCAAGAAGGGCGCCGGCGGCCCGACGACGCGCGTCGTCGTCCCGCGCTATCAGCTGCTGATGCACGAGGGCGTCGATTTCGCGGCCGAGATGGGCACGCCGATCCACGCTGCCGCAGCCGGCTTCGTCACCGGCGCACGGCCGAACGGCGGCTACGGCAACTGGATCGAGATCCAACATGAAGGCGAGTTCCAGACCGTCTATGGCCATATGTCGGCCTTCGCGCCCGGCATCGCCGAAGGCGTCTGGGTCGAGCGCGGCCAGGTGATCGGCTTCGTCGGCAGCACCGGCCGCTCGACCGGCCCGCACGTCCATTTCGAGCTCCTGCAGGGAGGCGTGCCGACCAATCCCATCATCAATCCGCTGGTCCGGCGGCCGCAGCTGCGCGGTGGCGACCTCGCCCGCTTCCGCCGGCTTGTCGCGCGCGACTTCGAAGAAGCGCAGCACGATGCGGAGAGCGACTAAAGCGCGATGGCTTTTGCTTTCTCCGTCGGCCCAATTCCCGCAGCGAAGCGGTGCACGAATTGGGCCGACGGCGCGATTCCATGAAAAGCCATCGCGCCGTAGCCGACGAGGGGTTTCCGCAGTCCCGCAAGTGCTACGCCAATCGGCCCTGTGAGTTTCTTCGTGCCATAGGCGCAGAAACGTCGGCCCTATTTCTTAGGCAGCGCTCTCGTGAAGTCGAGCGCCGCCTGCAGGAGCTTCCGGCGCTCAGCGTCGTCGCCATAGGCGTCCGGGCCGGCGCGCACCCAGCCGCCCATGCGCCGCCCGCGCGAGATCATCGGCACGACGTCCGGCATCTCGAGCGCCCAGCTCTCGTTCGTCTTGCCGATCCTGGCCAGCATGCCGTCATGCCGGGCACCGCAAAGAAGGTTGCCGTTCAACAGCCAGGCCCATCCGCCGAACATGGCCTTTTCCCTCAGGCCCGCCACTGAAGCCAGGTCCTCGGTGAGCAACGCCTCCAATCCCGGATCTCGCGTCATGCTCCTGCCTTGGTCCTATTGCGACGCCGCCTTTCTTTCCGGCAGCGGCGGGATCCATCCTCCCCCCGGACGGCGCATCGGCAGTCGGAGGATGCGTCGTGCACGATCCAAGGAGTCGTTGAGCCGCCAGGGCGCGTCGTCCGACACCTCGGCGGCAATGCTGTCCAGCAGAGCGACAGCCTCGGCCTTCCTCTCGCCACGCGCCAGCACATGGATCTTCGAGATCTCCACCAAAATCTTGCGATAGGGCTCGAGCGCGCGTTGCTTGGCAGCGTCAATCAACTCGAGCTGCCGAACGGTGGAAATATCCTCGGCTGCGGCCAACACCTCATGGCTGAGCGACTGCTTGAGCTGGAACACCCCCGTGGGTCGAAGCTGTGCCACGAAGTCGAAATGATCCGACATCGCCTCCTGCGTCGTCTTGATGTAAGGCAGCGAATCAATGAAGTAGTCCTGCTGGATGACCAGTGCGCCGGGCACGAGCCTGGGGAAGTACTCGCGCAGCGCATGCCGGTTGATCTCCGGCGTCTTGAGAACATCGAGGAACAGGATTTCGATCGGTTCTCCGCTCCATCGCATCGCCAGAATATCGCCGACGTTGAGCTCGACCATGCCGGCGATATCCTCGATCTCGTCCCTCAGCACCCGCTCGAAGCTGTCACCGGCGTTGATGTCGGGACCTCGGCGCCAAGCCGCGAACGATCTCAGCAGATTGGGGGTCATGAGCGTCCGCTCGTAGCTGTGGATCGGTTTCGGCCACTTCGCCAGGATTTCTGCGCGCCGGGGGCTGGCGTTGATCGCCTCGCCGAAGCACCGCGTCGACGCCCCAAGCAAGGCACCGCCGTCGACGATGACGCCTTTGCCGGTGTAGTGCTCCGCGACGTAGTTGTAGAAGAACCGCCGCTCATCGGGCGAGATCATGCCAGGATGACGGCGCACTTCCAGCGGCACGTCCCGATCCATCAGCTCCTTGTAGAGCACGATATTGTTCGATCCGACGCCGTACTCCATGGAGCAGCCTCCTTCCAGCCGGTCACGTCCGCACGTCCTCGCGCTAAGAACGGCCTTCCCAAGCGGTTGCGACGAACGAGATATGCCTTTCCATGCCGTCCAAGGCGGGCCGAAGACCGCCGGCGAGGACGGCGTTTCGCAAGACCTGTGCAATCGCCGAAAAGTCCCGGTCGGCCCGGAACCGGGGTGCCGCACCATACCAGATCGTCTCAGGGGGCAGCGTCTTCACGGTGACCAGGCCGTACGCCGTCAGGAGCTGCCCCACTTGCTCGGCGGTCAGAAAGGAGCCCGCTCCATCATAGGCCGGCCCTTTCGCGATGGCTTCGATCGCCTCCTCTGTTTCGGCCGAGGCGATTGCCGCACCGGCGCCGACTGCCCGGATCGCGCACAACCGACCGCCAGGCTTCAGCACCCGCTTCAGCTCGAGAAGCACAAGCTTGCGCCCATGGGTCGAAAGCCATCGCCCATCGAGCCAGACGCCATCAAAAATCGAGTCGGCGAACGGCAACGACGCCGGGTTCATCACGCGATGATATTGGGCGTCCGGGAGATCGAGGCCTTCGAGGACTGCGCGGACGATCTGTAGAGACCTGGGCTTGAGATCGGCGACGGTCAACGCGTTGCCGCACTCCGCCAGAAATGGCGCATATCCCGCCCACTGGCACCCCAGGTAGAGGACGTTGCCCAGCCCGACGAATCCTCTTCGCCGCACGTGCTTGCGATAGGTGTTCTTGTCGTTGTTGAACGGCCGGGCCAGCAGCCGTCCCGCACCAGGAACCGTGACCGACCAATTCACCAAGTCGTCGATGGCGTCTATGCCGCCGACGAAGCCCGCCGACCCGGCCTTCTCCAGGAACTCCTGGAAGATCGCACGCTGCGCATCGACGGCATTTCGTTTCTCTTCCGAGAGCGCCGGATCTCGCTTGTCCTTGGTCTTGCAGAACGTGCAGAACGGCAACTCGCGGCTGTTGCCCATGCCGGACCGCATGTGCTGCATGAACGGATGGTTCCACATTCCCGTTTCCTTGTGGAACTCCTTGGCCGTCGGCCAATCGAACTCAGGCAGGTGGTGGGCGAACAGGGAGCACACTTTCGTGCGCGAGAACGTGTCGACCTTGATCCCGCGCCACGGAGCCCAGCACATCGGCTCCAGGTTGCGCACCTGCAGCTTCACGAACTCGCGGCTGACGCGCGGCTGGTCCGCTCTGGGTGACAGGACCGGTGCGATCCCGCCCTCGAGCTCGATCTCCTCGACCGCGCCGTCGGCGCCCGCTTCGTCCTCGTCCTCGTATTGGTCGCCGGCCGACATGTCGATCAGCTCCCGCGTCCAGCAGTCAGCCTGGGCAGCCCGTCGAAGATCTGGATCTGATGGCGGGCACACTCCAGCCGCAGCTCCTCAAAGCGGCGCTGTGCGAGATCGACAACCTCGAAGATCGTGTCTTGGCGGGTCATCAAGGGCCGACCGGCGGACGGAGACGGTGGCGGCGGAACCATGACGTTGATGAACAACTCCGAGAACCCCCACTCACGCAGCAACCGCGGCAGCTCCGGAAGCTCGTCGATATTGTGCTTGTGCAACACGTAGCCCGCTCGCATCGTCGGGAGATCCGTTCCCAGCGCCAGCTTGCGGTCGCGCAGGCGCTTGAAATTGTCGACGGTCTTGTCCCACTTCAAGGGATACATCGTCTTCTCGTAGGTCTCCTTCCGCCCCGCGTTGAGCGAGAACTTGATCAGCCTGGCGAAGCCCGCGAGCGAATTCAGTGCCTTCTCGCGCAGCAACGAGCCGTTCGTGATCATGGTGAAGATGATGTAAGGAGCGAGCTCGCGCACGATCGCGATGATCTCGTCGATGTCCGGATGCGTGATGGGATCGCCCAGCCCTCCGCCGTTCGGCGTGAAGACCTTCGAGAACCTCAGCCAGTCGGATCTCCTCAGCTTGTCGAGGCTGATCCTCTGATGAGATACGCGTTCGGGCACATAAGGGCAGAAGGTGCAGCGCGCGTTGCACACGTCTGTGATGTTCAGGCTGGTCGTGACCGGGAATGATGACACACGGCCGATGCCCAGATGCGATTCCCACGCCGCCAGCATTTCATTGGCGACGACAAGCTCCGGGCTCGGCGGCGCATCGCTCTGCACTGCATCTTCGACAAGGCGCTTCCAGAGCTCGTATGAGCCGCGCAGCGCCGGCCGGTTGCCATAGGCCGGAAACTCGGCGTCGCGACTGCGCAATGCGCGGATGTCCCTCATGCTGAGCTCAATCACGGACATTCACACCGTCAGATCTGTCGTGCGGGCTTGCGCAGGACCATGCTGAGCTTGATGGCGCTCATGTCGCGTTCCTTCATCGCCGCAAACTGCGGCTGCAGGAGCGTCCGGATCTTGTCGGGCACGGCCACGTGCCCGCGTTTCTCCCGGATCAGGTCGAAGCCGGCGTTCAGCTGGATCTCGATCTGCTCGTGGGCTCGGATGCGATTGAGATTCGGGGGAGCGGTCTCCTCCGTCAGGAACGACAGCGGATGGTAGGGCCCGCCGACTCGGTAGGCGCGGTGATCCGCCAAGTCCACGAAGTGGAAGGCGATGCCACCCGGCATGAGCGCATCGTACAGCTTTGCGCAAAATGCCGGCAGATCGGCAACGTGCTCGAGGACGGCGAATGAGCACGCAAGCGACAGCGAGCCGGCTTCGATCGTGCTCTCGCTCGCGTCGCAGACCTCATACTTGATCTGGCCCCTCAGCGGACTGAGGCCTCCCCAGAAGTCGCCGCACTCGAACTTGCCGATATCGAACGTGTAGGAGCGCATCAGAATCGTTCTCGGCGACACGCCATGCCGGCAGTACATTTGCGGGAACAGTCGCGCGTGGGCGAGAATGTCGTACATGGAATAGGCGGAATACGCCGTGTTGCGCGGCGGCAGAACATCGACTGCGTGCGCCGAGTCGAAGCCGTTGAGATAGTAGTAGGTGGCAAGGCCGACCGGATCGTGGGCACCGCAGCCGACCTCGAGAAAACCGCCGCCACGCGGCAAGTCCAGGCCCGCTATCTGCCTTTCAACCCTCCCCGCCTTCCTGAGAAGCTTGTTGTAGCCATGCTTCGTGTGCCCGGCCCGCTGTATGATGCGGGACATGTACAAGAGATGATTGATCTTCTCCTTTATGTTCAGCTTGCTGCGCGAGAGTCGTGGCAGCAGGTCGACAAGATAGTTGGCGGCAGCCTCGTACTGCGAGGCCGCCACGAACGCGTTGAAGCGTTTCATGAACCTTGCTTCGGTGAAGACCGTCGCATCAGGCAGCCAATACACCTCTGCTGTGGGGCCTGTCGTGCTGCGCTGCGGTGCACGCGCTTCATCCTCGCGCGCCGACGCTGTCGTTCCCTTGTACGCCGGTTCGACCATAGGTCGATTATTTGCATCATTTGAAAATAATGCAACTATTCTGATAGATGGACTTTCGACGATCGGCTTGGCGACGCGCCTGAAGGTCAGTCGGGCGACGGCGCATACAGCCGCGCGGCGTCGGCATGCAGACGCGCACGCGAGCCTGGGCGCAGATACATCATATGGCCCCCGGGATAGAGATTCAGCGTCACACGATCGGCTGTGAGCGTCGGCGGCAGATGGTCGATGACGTAGCGGCTGGTGAGGTACGGCGTCACCAGGTCGGTCATGCCATGGGCGATGACGACCTTGAAAGCCCGGCTTGCCAGCGCGGTCCGCAGGGCATCGGCGGCGCCGGCATGGCCGTCGCGTCCGCCGAGGCCGCTGCGCCAGTTCCACTGCCGAACAGCGTCGCGGTTCAGCAGGCGGTAGGGAAGGTCGGTGCGCACGCCGAGCGCGTCGGCGAGATACCCGGTCATGCCCTTGACCAGCACCGCCCGCAGCCCGTCGAACAGGATGTCGCCGCGCATCCGCTCCGCATCCGGAAAGGGGTCGGGCGCCGTGACGGAACCGTCGTAGCGGCTGATCAGGAGCTTGTCGGTGCGGCGGGCCTCCTTCACGAACACGCCGAGCGGAACGCGACCATCGTACCGGGCGACGAGCCGCTCGGGCACGCCGATATAGCCCGCGACCTTGCTGTAGATCTCCCGCATCGCCGCCTCGTTGCGCGGCGTGGCGGCCAGGGCACTCAGATAGGGGCCGAGCGCAAACTGCTCGACCTCGGCAATAGCCGCGGGCGTCGGCGTCGTCCAGCGCTCCAGCGCCACGGCGGCATAGGAAGGCAGGCGCAGCACGTCGGGCAGCAGAGCCAGGCTGTCGCCGTCGATCAGGCTGAATTCGAGGACCGGCGAGATCAGGAAGCTTCCGGCGATGGCGATGTGGTGATCGTCGGCCAGCACCTGCGGCAGGCGCGCAGCCCGAAAGCCGCCATAGCTCTCGCCGACCAGATACTTGGGCGCGGCCTGGCGATGAGTCTGCGTCAGGTAACGATCGATGAAGGTCGCGAGCGATGCGAGATCCTCCGTCACGCCCCAGTAGCTCTTGCCGGCATTGTCCGCCACGCGGCTGTAGCCGGTGCCGGCCGGATCGACGAAGACGAGATCGCTGAGATCGAGCCAGCTGTCGGGATTGTCGACCACCCGGCCAGGCGGAAGGGGCACCTGGCCATCGGACCCGAAATCGATGACCCGAGGTCCCAGCGCGCCGAGATGAAGATAGGCCGAGCTCGAGCCCGGCCCGCCGTTGAAGACGAAGGTGATCGGCCGCGCTTCGGGTGCCGCATCGTCGCGCGTATAGGCGACATAGAAGATGTCGGCCTGCTTCTCGCCCTTGTCATCGGAGAGAGACAAGGTCGCGGCGGTCGCAGTGAAGGCCGCGTCGACGCCGCCGACCTTGAAGCTGTGGTGGGTGATCGACTCGGCAAGCGGGTCGGGCATCGCGGCCCGGCCGGCCGGCGCCACGAAAGCGACGACCACCAGCACGGTCAGCCGCAGGATCAGGTTCGCGGTCATGGCTTAATGAGCTAGGGTGACCTTAAGTAAATATCATGTCCAGATTGGCTGACTATTTACGCACCGTATAGGGAAGAAAGTAAGGCCGACCCGGCACCGCCATTTCAGAGAATGAAGTCCGTAGCGGTGAGGCCGGTGAACCCGATGACGGTGATCTGCATGTCGACTGCGCCATCGGTGTCAGCATTGAAGGAGACGATGGTGTTCGCGCCGGAGACAGCGAGACGGATCTCTCCGATGCTGAACGAGCCGTCCTGGTCAAGGGCGAAGGCCTGATTGCCCGCCAGCGTCGCGTCGGCATCGATGAGGGCGACGTCGATCTTGTCGCCGGCGGAAAAATCCCGGATCTGGTCCCGTGTCGTGCCGGGAGCACTGTCGGCAACGCTCTTGAAGATGAAACGGTCGATGCCCGCGCCGCCAAACAGCTGGTCCTGCCCCAGCCCGCCGATCAGGCGATCGTTGCCGCCGAGCCCGCTCAGGATGTTGGCCCCGCCGTTGCCGGTGATAATGTTTGCGAGAGCGTTGCCGGTGCCGGCGAGATCGGCGGCGCCGCCAAGATCGAGATTCTCGATGAACGGCGTCAGGGTACTGTCGACTTCGGCGATGACCTTGTCCTTTCCACCTGGGTCGCTGCCGACCAGCACTTCGGCGGCGAGGTCACCGGCGCTGGCTACTTTGTAGATATCGTTGCCGGCGCCGCCGAACATGAAGTCGTTGCCGGCACCGCCGTCTAGGGTGTCGTCACCGGCGCCGCCCAGCAGCACATCCTGGCCGGCGGCGCCGAACAGGCCGTCATTCACCGAGCTGCCGGTGATCGAGTCGTTGCCGGACGAGCCTTCGATCTGCACCGACTCGGTGGCGCCGAAGCCGGTGAAGGTGAAGTCGGCGGCGGAGAACACCGTCTGGCTGCCCATGGTGATGCGGAGCTGCTCGGTGCCGACATGGTCGCTGCGGACAAGCAGCGCAGAGGAGAGCTCGCCGTTGTCGAACTGGTCGGCGGAGAGTTGCGCCTCCATGAAACCGCCACCGGGAACGGCCTTGAACGTCAGCCCCTCGATGCTGATCAGGGAGGCGCCCCGGATGTCGGTCACGCCACCGTTGGAATCCGAGTTGAAGACCAGCAGCGTGTCGAAGCCGGTCCCGCCGTTGTAGATATCGCCGGCCTGGGTCAGATCGGCATTGATGAAATCGTCGCCGCCGCCCGCAAGGACCGTGTCGACGCCGAAGAACGAGCTGATGAAATCCGTTCCCCAGGAGCCCTGGAAGAGCTCGTTCGAGCTGTCACCGAAGATGACGATCTGATCCTCCGGTCCCCAGTTAGAGTAGAGGACCAGGTGCAGGTCGATCGTGGCTTTCTCGGCCATCGTGATCTCCAGGCGGTCGATGCCGTCGCTGCCGACGATCACGAGGTTGCTCGCCAATCCCGTCCCGCCGAACGAGGCGGCCTTCATGGAGACGGTGGTCGCGCCGCCCGAGTTGAACTTCAGCTGCTCGATCGAGGTCAACGTGGAGTTCCTGAAATCCGCGCCGTTCGACGCCTGCAGCGTGTCAAGGCCGCTGCCGCCGTCATAGACCTCGTTGGCCGCCGTCTCGCCGCCAAAGACCAGGAAAGTGTCGTTGCCCCCCTCGCCGAACAGGCTGTCCGCGCCGGTGCCACCGAAGATCCTGTCGTTGCCCGCCCTGGCATGGACGACATCGTCGCCGCCCTTGCCTTGGATGACGTCGTCGGCGTTGGTGCCGGTGAGCGTTTCGCTGTTGTCGGTGCCGGTGACGAGCGCCATGACGGCCTCCTTCGTGAGTTATCGGGAGAGAAGCGGGCCCTACTTTCCTTGCAGCACGTCGAGCAGCACCAGGCTCATGGCCTGGACGCCGGTGCGAATGGTGGGTTCCGGAACGGGGGCGAACTCGGGCGAGTGGTTGCCTGGCAGCTCGGTATTGCTCGCCCGCGCCGCCGCCCATTTGCCGGGATCGATGCCGCCCAGGCCGAAATAGAAGGACGGCACGCCGGCCGCAACGAACTCCGAATAGTCCTCGCTGGCCGAGCCGGGTTGGGGCAACAGCCGCGCCCTGTCGCCAAATGCGGCCTTGAGCACGGCGCCGCTGCGCTGCGACAGCGCCTCATCGTTCACCACGGCCTTGGCGCCGTCGACGATACGGATCTCAGGCGGTGGCGCGCCGGCCATCAGGGCCACCGCCTTGGCCGTGCGCTCGACGCCCGCGATCATCTTGAGCCGCGTGTCGTTATCCCAGGAGCGGATCGTGCCGCGCAGCGTCGCGGTGTCGGGAATGACGTTGCCGGCGTTGCCCGCCTGCACGGCGCCGACGCTCACGACGCCGAACCTGGCGGAGTCCTTCTCGCGGCTGACAACGTTCTGCACGTCGACGATGAACGTCGCCGCCATCATCACCGGATCGATGGTGGTGTGCGGCCGCGAGCCGTGGCCACCCTTGCCGATGAACTTGATCTCGAGCCCGTCGGCGGTCGAGTTGATGACGCCGGGTTTGTAGCTGACATAGCCGTATGGCCCCGGTCCGACATGCAGGGCGAAGCCATAGTCGGGCCGCGGGAAGCGCGTGAACAGACCGTCCGCCACCATCGCCTTGGCGCCGCCGCCGCCCTCCTCGGCTGGCTGGCCGACAAACAGCAGGGTGCCCTTCCATTGGTCCTTGAGGTCGACCATCACCTTGGCGACGGCGACCCACACCGCCATGTGGATGTCGTGGCCGCAGGCATGCATCACCGGCGTGTCGACGCCGCGCACCTTCTGGGTGACGGCGCTGGCGTAGGGCAATCCGGTCTTCTCCAGCAGCGGAAGGGCGTCCAGCTCGGTGCGCACCATCACCGTCGGGCCAGGTCCGTTGCGGTAGAGGCCGACGATCCCCGTCCGCCCCACACCTTCCGTCACGTCGTAGCCCAGCGCCTTGAGCTCAGCCGCGAGCTTGGCGGCGGTGCGCGTCTCCTGGAAGCCAAGCTCGGGATGGGCGTGGATGTCCTGGTAGAGCGCCTCTATGCCGGCGTACTGCGGATCGAGGCTGCGCTCGATCGCGGCCTTGGCGGTCGAGAGATCGGCCGCCTGGACAGCATACGCCGCCATCAGAAACGCAGCCGCAGGCCACAATCGGAATTTTAGCGCTACCATGCGATGGTCCCCTCTCGCGCGACAGTAGCATGAGTCGCGGGCGGGCGCCTGACCGCAACGATTGGCGGGCATCCGGGCTGGATCGCGGCTCAGGCGTTGCGGTGATGCCTCGCCCAGTTCCGCTCGATCTCGGCAATAGCTACTCTACGCCTTCGACAATACGAATATCGCGGACTACAGCGTCGCCCAGTACGTTCATCGCCGCCTGGTATGCTGGGCTGTCGTGCGCCGCAATTGCGGTCGCGACACTGTCGAACTCAATGACGACCGTGCGCTGATCTACTCCGGCCTCGTAGGTTTTTGCCGGTGTTCCTCGGACCAAGATACGTCCGCCGGCAGCTTGGATCGCCGGCCCCGAGATCTTGGCGTACTCGGCGAGAGCTTCCGGGTTCTTTACCGACCGATACGTCGCGATCCAGTATGCCTTCGCCATGGACCCAGCCTCGTATGTTGACCTTCCGCCGTCGATCAATTTGACACCTCGCGGCAAGCCCGACAACGGAATGAGGGCGACGAGCACTTGGCGCACAACCATGAAGTTTCCTCGTCGCGCACGGCGCCAAGGTAATTGTGGCGGAGGTCGACGAGACGCTGGGCGAGGCGGGCGCACGCGAGGCCGCCGCCCGCTTCGTGGCGACCGACGAGACGAGCGTCAAGCACATGGTGCAACAGGCCAGAGAAGAAGATACTTGCGGAGCGTGGTTCTGGCATCGGTTCACGCTTCGTCATCCTCCCCCAACAGAGGATGCAGCAGAGCGTGCCGTGGCGAGGAGAATGGATCGACCACCGTCACTCCGGCCCAGGTAAAGCCTTCCTGAAGGTCCTCGGACAGAAGCAGGCGGCACCCCGCTCGCGACGCAGCCGACAGGATGACCGCATCCCATATTCCCAGCTGATGATCGGTCGCGAGATCGGCTGCCGACACCATGACTTCGGGCGACGTTTCGACAACAGGGAACGTATCGCGCCAGCTCTGCAGAGCATCGCGGGCGTCGCGTCGCGACTTGCCACCTTTGCGAACGAGCACATTGAACAGCTCACCAAGGACCTGCACGGGGACGACTGTTGCCTCTTGCGGCAGCTGGCGAATGAGGGCGAGAGCGGCGTCTCGCCGCTTAGCCCCATTGATGCCTTCCGCATAGGCGAGCACGTTTGTATCGAGAGCGATCCTCACCGATCGTCCTCGTAGAGTTCATCGCGCTTCCATCGTCCCGAATTGACGACGGGCTGCTTTTCAAGGCGCGACAGCAGCGCCGAGCGCGCACTGCTCGCCACATCGTCGTGCTTGCCGGCTGGGATGAGTCGCGCGACTGGCTTTCCGTGACTGGTCACGACATAGCTGCGCCCTTCCCGAATCCCGCGCAACAGGAGGGAGAACCGGCGGTTTGCATCCGCTGCCGACACGGCTTCTTCCATAGCAAGGCCCTGGGTGTAGTTATATTACCTACTATAGTGATTGCCGGACCAACGACAAGCCTCGTCAAGAGCGGGCATACGGCTTCCGGCTGGCGGTCGCCGCGCCGCTCGCCGTCGCGCTGATACTGTTGCTGCTGCGGTTCGCCAGCGAGAGGGCGAGGGGGCAAAGAGAACGATCCAGTATTCGCAGGATCAGTCGGAACGTCACAGCAGGCTTGGCTCCCTCGAGGTTCGCTTGCCCGGAGCACCTCTCGACCGAGATCGCACAGAACTTAAGAGACGCGCGCCAATAAGGTGCCAGCCCGGAAGGATGGCCCTCAAGGCTCGATGATCTTCAGCCCGGCGACACCGATCAGGATCAGCGCCAGGAGGCTCAGCCGCAGGGGCGATGTGCTCTCCCCGAGAGCGACCATGCCGGTGACGGCGACACCAAGCGTCCCAATGCCCACCCACACGGCATAAGCAGTGCCCACCGGCAGGCTCTTCAGCGCCATGGTCAACATCACGAAGCTCACGAAGGCTGCGACGAGTCCGATGACACTCGGCCAAACTTGCGTGAAGCCGTCCGCGTACTTGAGCGCGATGGCCCACACGATCTCGAGCAACCCTGCGGCGATCAGAAGAAACCATGCCACCGTTTTTCTCCTCTCCAGGAATGGGTGGCACGGAGATGGGGGTTCGGCGCCATCGACGAAAGTGATAAATTTCGGCGAAGATGATCAAGGCAGTCGATCATGCTGGATGCGCTCACCCTTGACCAGATGCGAATCTTCGTCGCCGTCGCCGACGCGGGAAGCTTTCGCGCGGCAGCGAGCCGCCTGGCCCGCGTGCAGTCGGCGGTGAGCCATGCGATCGCCAATCTCGAGGATCAGCTCGGCGTCACCCTGTTCGACCGCTCGGGTCATCGGCCTGTGCTCACGGCGGAGGGCCGCGCGCTGCTCGCGGACATCCGGACGATCCTGTTGAAGGTCGACGGCATGCGGGCGCGGGCGCGCGGTCTCGGCGAAGGGGTCGAGCTGGAGCTTGCGATCGCCATCGATCCGCAATTCCCGATGGGGATCGCGGCGGCGCTCAAGGACCTGAACGACGCCTATCCATCGGTCGGCGTGCGGCTTCTGTCGACGCCGCTCGGCGCCTCGATCGCGGCGCTGCGCGAGGGCAGATGCTCGCTGGCGATCACCGCCGCCGATATCCCCGACCCACGCATCGAGCTCGAATCGCTGTCGATCGTGCCGCGAGCGGCGGTCGCTGCGGCGATGCACCCGCTCGTCCACCGCGCCGCCAGCCGGGGGACGCTGACGGTGCACGACCTGGCTGACTTCATCCAGATCGTGGTGGCAGACCCCTCGCCGCTCACCGCGGGGCGCGACTTCGGCGTGCTGTCTCCCGGAACGTGGTGTGTCGGCGACAACGCGACGAAGCTTGCCTTGATCATCGCGGGCGTCGGCTGGGGCAGCCTGCCCTTGTGGTCGATCGAGCGCGAGCTGGCGGCAGGCCAGCTCGTCCGGCTCCCCGCCGCCGAGTTCGGCCGCGAGGGCGAAACGACCGTGCGCGCTTATCTGGCGCACGGCAGCGACCACCCCCTTGGTCCCGCCGGCCGCCTGTTCCGGCAAGCCCTGCTGCAACGCGTCGCTGGACCCATGGCGAGCAGGCCCTGACGTGGCGTTGGCCGCCGGAAGCTCGAAACGGCACTGTGGGCATGTTGGACTGCCATGGTGACGCTCACGAGGCATCGCCGTGCTTCAGTACGGCGGAAGGATCCTGCTGCTCGCCGTCTTGGCCTGCGCTCTCCTTCCAGGCGCGCTGGCTGTTCAGCTCGACCGCGATGGCCCTCGGGCTCGTGCCGGTGGCGAAGGCCCGGAAGATGCGCCGGACCATCTCGGCCTCCACTGCGGCGGTCTCGCGATCGCTCCGGGTCGGCTCACCATTCGGACGAGAGCCTGACACAGGCCGTCGACGAGATCGGTGAGGCATTCGCCAGCACACCGTCGGGACAGGAGTCTCCAAAGGCCAAAGGTGCGGCAAGCTCGCCGAGCCTCACGCGGAAGTGTCGCGTAGCGCCTGATAGCCGGGAATCCACCCCTATCGGTCACGGCAGCGGTGGACGGAACCGCACGCGATCAGGTTCGACAATGGCCAGGCGGCCGCTCAAAGCCGAGAGAAAGCTTGGCTCCCGGAGAAATCGCTCGACGACCCCAACAATCACACGAGCCGTTGCGTCGTCTGGGAGCCGCAATACAACCAGTCCCGGATAATCCTCGGGCGGATAATGCCGAATATTCGAGAAATCCAGATCCCGGGTCAGAACTGCCGCGCCGGTCAACTTCGCGTTCGGCGATGTCGCGTCGACCAGGAACGGCACGTGGCGCTAGCCCGCTGGCAGCGGGTGGAACGATTCCTGATCCACAAGGTCGCCGGCGAACGTCAGTGCGGCCCGGATGTCCTCGGCACTGAGGTCGTATTCGCGTTGTATCTCGTCGAACGACATGCCGCCAGCGAGGCTGCCGACAACGATCGTCACCGGAACGCGCGAGCTACGGATAGCGGGTTTTCCATGACAGATCGCAGGGTCGATAATGATGCGGTCGGATGTGGCCGTTGTGCTGCGGATTGTAGCGGTTTCGACGCGGTTGGCGAGCGGCCTGATGAAGATAAGCTGGGAGAATGCCGTCGGGGCCCCACCAAACGCTACGTTCCTGGATGCCTCAATAGATCAGCAGGGGTGTCCGGCCAATGAACCGAGGCGACTTGGCCTGCAAGAGCATGAAATCGGTGACGTCGGCGCGTGAAATCCGGCCACCATGGATGCCCCGTAAATCGTTCAGCGCACGATAACGCCCGGTGCGCGGGCCGTTGGTCAAGAAACCGGGGCGGACAATGATCCAGCGAGCGATAGCGCTCGTGATGATGCGTTCCTGCCGATCCTTGTCGGCATACATCCTGCGCAGGACAACGGGCAGAAACACGAAGTCGTAGAGAAAGCTGCCGTGCCCTTTGCTGTCGCCGGCGCCGATGCCGGTGACCGCGATGAGAAGTTGCTCAGGCTTGAGGGCTTTCGAAAGGTTCTCCGCGCAGCGGGAGAACAGGGTGATGGTTTGCACGACGTTCGTCGTGCCCAGGCAATCACAGACGACCTCCTGCCCTTCCACGACCTTCGCGATCGCATCGGCATCCAGGGCATCTCCTGCCACGATACGCAAGCGTGAATGGTTGATCGGCAGACGGTCAGGCCTGCGGGCGAGCACAGCGACCTCATGCCCGTCTGTCAGCGCCGCGTGCGCCATGGCCAAGCCAATGCCGCGGGTTGCGCCGATGATTGCGATTCTCATGGCTTGTCTCCCTCCTCGAGACCGACCATGGCGGCGCTTTCGCGCCACAACCGGTCCTGGGCGTCCCGGCTTCGCGCCAATTGCGACGGATCGGGGAAGGTCGGTTCGCCCTTGATCAGGGAGATGTAAATCCGTCCGCGCGGTGGGGTGATGACCCCGAGCGAAACTTCTGCCAACGCTTCGCCCGAGCGTTCGGCTGTACCGATGACGTATTCGGGACGGAAGGGACCGACCAGGCGGAA
>Ga0081455_10001382_pt1 | contig 30015 bp, 25 predicted proteins | sample TabmetS3T2R1_FD_70207 | JGI IMG/M metagenome (GOLD analysis project Ga0081455, IMG submission 70207) | Tabebuia heterophylla rhizosphere microbial communities from the University of Puerto Rico - S3T2R1 | ecosystem: Host-associated > Plants > Roots > Rhizosphere ... | reverse complement strand
TTCTTCGTGTTCCTGGTGCTGTTCCTGATCAGCCTTGTCGCACACGCCATGCGCGGCCGCGCGCCGCCGGTCTGACCGACACGCCCTCTGCTTCACAGGAGATACCGGAATGTTGACGATCAACAAACGTGGAATGGCTTATGTGGTGACTGGCGTGCTCGCCGCGCTGGTGGCCGTTTCCGCACCGTCCGGCGGTTTTGTCGGCGCGGTCGCGGCGGAAACCACCAAGGCTTCTGCTGCGAAGCAGCAAGGCCTGGTCGACGGCGCTCGCTCGACCATTGAAGCTTTCAGCAGCGATCACCAGCTCACCTGGGTGCGGGACAACATGAAGGACGCGAAAGCCGTTCTCATCATCCCCGAGCAGGTCAAGGGTGGCCTGATGATCGGCGGGTCGGGTGGCTCGGGTGTCGCGCTTGCCCGCACAACGGACGGAACCTGGTCGTATCCTGCGTTTTTCACCATGGGTTCGATCACGTTCGGCTTCCAGGCCGGCGGACAGGTTTCCGAGATCGTGCTGATGGCGATGACGCAGAAGGGCGCCGATGCGCTCAAGGGTGATTCCTTCAAGCTCGGCGGCGATGTGAGCGTGGCTGCGGGGCCGGTCGGCGCCGGCGCGAAGGGCCAGCTTGCGGACGTCGTCGCGTTCTCGCGCGCGAAGGGCCTCTATGGCGGCCTGAACGTCGAGGGCGCGATGATCAAGTCGCGCAGCGAATGGAACCACGCCTATTACGGCAAGACGGTTTCGATGGCCGAGATCCTCGACGGGAAGGCCTCGAATCCGCATGCCGACGGACTGCGCTCGGCGCTCGACAAGATCAGAACCGCCACGGCCACGGGTGACGCACGCATCGGTGGCTAACCACAACAAGCGTCGGGGACACCGTTCCCCGGCGCACCTCTAGCGTTAAGGAGTAAACTCATGGACAGCACGGATCACACGGCTCGGGCAGAACGTTCAAAGCGCGGCTTCGCCAGCATGGATGGCGCGCGCCAGCGTGAAATCGCCCGGAAAGGCGGCGAGAGCGTACCGGCCGAGAAGCGCAGTTTCTCGCTGGACCGCGACCTCGCCAAAGAATCGGGCCGGAAGGGCGGACGCTCGGTCGCCGACGAAAACCGGAGCTTTTCGCAAAATCGCGAGCTCGCGGCCGCCGCCGGCCGGAAGGGTGGACATGCATCGAGCGAGCGTTTGGCGCGTCGTAGGGCCGCCGAGCAAGGGTCTTCGGGTGACAACGAGTCGAATTAGCCGGAGCCTGTGCTCCCATCGTTTCTGAGCTGACCCGGAGCGCGACGCCCTTAGGGAGATCGCGTTCCGGGCACTTGCCTGCCTAGCAAAAGAGCTTATCCGGGCTGGGGGGACCTGCTAAAACGGGACCCTTGGCGGAGACAGGGCCAAGGAGCAGGTCGCACGCCGCATGCCGACGGACATCGCCAACCGCCGCTACCGTTTCGCCTTCGTACTGATTCTGTTGTTGGCGGTTCTGGCCCTCTTTCTCGCTGTCATTCGCGCGTTTGTGCTCGACATCGCGCTCGCAGCGATTTTTGCGGGCGTGCTCGAGCCTCTCAACAAAAGGGCCGTTCATCTCTGTAACGGACGGCGTGGAACCGCCGCCGTTCTCGTGGTCCTGTTCAGCTTTCTCGCCTTCGCCCTGCCGTTGATTGCGATCGGCGGCCTCGTGGGCATTCAGGCCGGCCAGCTCACGGAAGCCACAGCCCACTGGGTGCAATACATCATGGATCATCCAACGCGCGTGGCCCGCTTTATTCCGGATTGGCTCGCATCGGATACGATGGTTCGCGAGACCATCAAGAGCTTCACATCGGGCGCGAGCGGTCTCGTGCGCGCGCTGTCCATCTTCCTCTCGAAGAATATCTCGGCGGTCACGCAGGGCGCGATCAGCTTCTTCATCGATCTCTTCGTCTTCTTCTACGCGATGTTCTATTTCGTGCGGAGAGGGCCCGAGATCGTCGACACGGTTCTGGATCATATCCCCCTTGCCAAGGACGAAGGCTACGCGGTGGCCGGCAAGATTCTTGTCGCCGCGAGCGCCACGCTGAAAAGCGTCGTCATCATCGGGCTCATTCAAGGCGCGCTGATGGGGATCGTGTTCACGGTGGTCGGCATCGACCAGCCGCTGTTCTGGGCTGCGGTCACGACGGTGGTGTCGGCCATTCCCGCGCTTGGACCGAAAATTGTCTGGATCCCTGCGGCGATCTATCTCTTCGTCACCGGACAGACGGCGTTCGCCATCGGGCTTATCGTTTGGGGGCTCGCCGTGATCGACATGGTCGACAATGTCGTGCGTCCCTTCATCGTCGGCCGCGATGCCGCCATTCCGGACTATCTGGTGCTCGTCAGCACGCTCGGCGGCCTGATGATGTTCGGCGTTCCCGGCATTATTCTTGGGCCGGTCCTGGCCTCCATCATGCTTGCGATGTTCGAACTTTACCAATCCGTCATGCGTTCGACAGGATTATCCAACAACGCGGAATAACCCGCGCGGAGACAACCCATGTGGTCGACACGCAAGCTCGCCAAGGACATCGGAGGCGCATTGTTCGGCGTCGTGCTGCTGGCGGCCACCGCGCTTATCGGCATCGCGTGGCTCACCTTCGCGCTCTATAGCGTGCTTGCGGAGACCCAAGGCGTGCCTCTCGCCGCGACGTTTACCGGCCTTATCGCAATCGCCCCTCTCGTCGTGCTTGGTTTGTGGACTTTGCGAGACCCGGCACGGTATCGGAACGAGCCCGAGCTTCCCGCCGCGGCATTGATGACGGTGGCGCCCCGCATCGCTGCGACGGTCGAAAATCTTGCGCGCCAACGGCCCGTGGAGGCGGTGGTCGTTTGCCTTCTGCTGGGGTTCACAGCGGCGCGTCGGCCGGGTCAGCTCGTCGATCTTCTTCTTTCGCTGGGCGGTCTTGCACCCGACAATCCCAACGAAAAACCCGGCAGCTGATGCTGCCGGGTTTCGCGTAAACGTCCGCCTACGGAACGTTAGTGCATGATCCGCTTAAGCTCTTTCTCGATCGTGTCGCGCTGGTCGCCATAGAGTTCCTGGATACGGCCGACCAATTGTTCCTGTCGTCCTTGGGCCTTGGTAAAATCGTCGTCGGTGAGCTTGCCCCATTTCTCGCGAATCTTGCCCTTGAACTTGGTGAAGCCACCTTCCATCTGGTCGCGGTTCATCATTTCACTCCTTCTCGTCGAATTGAGTTGGACGCTGCGCGCCAAACCGCACGCCATCGCACATACTTAATCAACGAAAAGGCATTTGAAGATGTTCCGAGTGTTCGTGGCTATCGGGGCTTCTATCGATGACTGCGGCCGAAGCTGCTCAAGATGTAGCCGAGCCCGAACGCAATCAGAAGACCCGTGAGCGGCTGCTCCTTAACGTAATCGGCCACCGCGTGAACGGGTTCCTTCGCGCGCCGGCGCAACTGGCCATAGGCGTTATCGACGCCGTCAATTGCGGCTTCCCTTGCATCACCGAGAAGCGCGGAGACATCCTTTCTCAACGACGCCAGATCCTTCAAAACCTGTTCGAATTCCTTGCTCGTGTCCGCCATGGTGTCCTCCTTTGGGCAACGGGTGGCACCCGTTCGTCAACGAATTGATCCTCTGTAACAAACCGCTGCGCTCGCGCTCTTGTTCCGCTGCGGCGGGTAATCATGGGCTAATCGTTCTCACCCAATGTGTAAAGATCCGTGTTTCCGCCTGTGGCTGATGTATCAATGCTGAGTGTACGCTCGGTTGCGAAACGGTAAAGATAGTGGGGACCGCCAGCTTTGGGCCCGGTTCCGGACAAGCCTTCGCCGCCGAACGGCTGTGCGCCCACGACGGCGCCGATCTGGTTGCGGTTGACATAGAGATTGCCGACGCGCGCCCGCGCGCGCACCGCCTCGAGCGTGGCATCGATCCGCGTGTGCAGGCCAAGCGTCAAGCCGTAGCCGCTTTCGTTGATGGCATCGACGACGGCGTGGAGACGGTCGGCGCGATAGCGCACGACATGCAGGATAGGCCCGAACACTTCACCCGGCAGAACGCTCAAGCGCTCGATCTCGAAAGCGCGCGGCGCGAAGAAGAAGCCGTCCGACGTATCCGGGCCGAGCGGCGTTTGCGCGAGGGGTTTCGCCTCGCGCATCATGCGCGCGGCATGCGCCTCCAGCGCCTTCAGAGCTGCGTCGTCGATGACGGGGCCGATATCGGTGTCGAGGCGCATCGGGTCGCCGACTTTCAGCTCGGCCATTGCGCCGCCGAGCAGCGCGATGACGCGATCGGCGATCTCGTCCTGCAGAAACAGAACCCGCGTTGCCGAGCAGCGCTGGCCCGCGCTGTCGAACGCGCCGGAGACGGCATCGTCCACGACCTGCTCCACGAGCGCGCTCGAATCCGCGATCATGGCATTGAGGCCACCCGTCTCGGCAATGAACGGAATGATGGGGCCTGGCCGCTCGGCAAGGCGCCTGTTGATCGCGCGCGCCGTATCGGTCGATCCCGTGAACGCGATGCCCGCGATGCGCGGATCGGACACGAGCGCCTGGCCGACCGTCTCGCCAGCGCCCGGCAACAGATGAAGCACGTCGGCCGGAACGCCCGTCCGGTGCAGAAGGCGCGTCGCCGCATAAGCCACGAGCGGTGTCTGCTCCGCGGGCTTCACGATCACGGCGTTGCCGGCGGCCAACGCTGCGGCAACCTGTCCGGTGAAGATCGCGAGCGGAAAATTCCACGGGCTGATGCAGGCGAACACGCCGCGGCCATCGAGCCTCAACGTGTTGCGCTCGCCCGCGCGCTCCGGCAGGGCGAGCGGGTCCGCGAAGTGCTCGCGTGCCCGCGCCGCATAATAGCGCAGGAAATCGACCGCCTCACGCACGTCCCCGATCGCGTTGGGGAGCGTCTTTCCGGCCTCCCGCACGCACAGCCCGATGAGCTGGGGGGCTTCCTCTTCGAATAAATCTGCAGCACGGGCGAGCAGATCGGCGCGCGCTGCGCCGCCTTGTTCGGACCACCCGCGCGCGGCACCCGACGCCGACGCCAGCGCATCCTCGATCGGCCGGCCGGTCGCCTCGATGACAGTGCCGACCTCGCGCCGGCGATCGGCCGGATCGCGCAAAGAGCGCGGGTCCCCATCGACAGCTTTTCCTGCAACAAGCGGACGCGCTTCGGCGCGGCGCGCGAGCGCTTGATCGATTTGCGTCTGGAGTGCTCGCGCGGCCTCCACGCTGTCGAGCACGTAGCCTTTTGCTGCGCGCCGCTCCGCTCCGAAAATATCGCGCGGCCGCGGAATGCGCGGATGGGCCTTGGGGGTGGCGCGCGCCAAGGCGCGAGCGGGATCGGCGACGATGGCGCTGATCGCAAGACTTTCATCTGAAAGCTGATGGACGAAGGACGAGTTGGCGCCATTCTCGAGCAACCTGCGTACCAGATAAGACAAGAGGTGCTCGTGCTCGCCCACCGGGGCATAGATGCGCACGGGCTTGTCGAGCACGTTCAGTGCTTTCGCCGTCTCGAACAGCGCGTCGCCCATGCCATGGAGACGTTGCAGCTCCGCAGAGGGCGCATCAGCCGATAGCGTCAGCGCCGCGGCCATCGTATGCGCGTTGTGGGTGGCGAATTGCGGGTGGAAAAGCTCGGGCTCGGTGAGCAGCGCCTTCATCGCGCCGAGATAGGCGACGTCGGTCGCGATCTTGCGGGTGAAGACAGGATAGTGCTCGAGGCCCTGTTCCTGGGCGCGCTTGATTTCCGTGTCCCAGTAAGCACCCTTCACGAGACGCACAGGCAAACGCCGCCCCGTCGCCCGCGCCAGGCCTGCGAGCAGGTCGATCACCGCGGGCGCACGCTTTTGATAGGCTTGAACGACGATGCCGAGACCGTTCCAGCCTGAAAGCGCCGGCGCGCGCGCCAGCACCTCGAACACGTCGAGCATGAGCTCGAGGCGAGCGGCTTCTTCGGCATCGATGGTGAGGTTGAGCCCTGCATGGGCCGCCTTCTCCGCAAGCCGCGCCAGGCGCGGCACGAGCTCGCGCAGAATGCGCTCGCGCTGCGCAAACTCGTAACGGGGATGCAGCGCCGAGAGCTTCACGGAGATGCCGGGCGCCGTGAAAATATTCTGCGGATCCTTCGCGCCGCGTTGAGCCAGCGCGTCGAGGGCGTCGTCATAGGCCTTGTGATAGCGCTCCGCGTCGGCGGCGCTTCGTGCCGCCTCGCCCAGCATGTCGAAGGAGAACAGCGCGCCCTCCTTCTCCAGCTTGCGGGCGCGCGTCATGGCCTCGCCGATCGTCCGTCCCAGGATGAATTGGCGGCCGAGCAGGCGCACGGCCTGCAGCACACCCTGGCGCAGGATGGGCTCGCCGGCGCGCGCGACCAGCCGCTTGACGGCCTTCACGGGATCGCGGCTCACGGCGTGGTCGAGCGTCCTGAGGCGGCCGGTCAGCACCAGCCCGAAGGTCGAGGCATTGACGAGAAAAGAGGGCGAGCGCCCGAGATGCGCGGCCCAGTCGCCGCCCGCCACCTTGTCACTGATGAAACGGTCGGCCGTCGCGGTGTCGGGAATGCGTAGGAGCGCTTCCGCCAGACACATCAGGATGACGCCTTCCTCGCTCGTCAGGTCGTATTCCTGGAGAAAAGCCGCAAGCCCATGGGGGGCGGCTCCCACGCGCCGCGTCCGCTCGACAAGCTTCCAGGCGAGACCTTCGATCTCGGCCTGCTCGTCATGGCTGAGCCGCGCGGCCGCGAGCAGCGGCGCGGCCAGTATCTCCTCATCCGCTTCGCGCAGCTCGGCCAGGCGCGCGCGACGGCCCGGCCGTTCAGCCGTCTCTTTCAAATTCAGCGGCGCGCTGGGGGACATTCCTTTGGGCTCGATCGTCATTCCGGCTCCGGCGTCCCATCCTACGCCCGGGTTCCTTCGGAGCCATGAACGGCGAGGATCTCACGTCTAGATAGGGGTGCGACACGAACCCCGGAAGGGGAGGGAACCAATGTAACCAAAAACGAGTAAATTCAGATTGGATGCAGCGAGTCGCGGGAGGTGAAGCGTGGTGGACGACGATGATGACGCCCCGTTGCGGGTTCTCGTCGATGCCGATGCCTGCCCGGTCAAGGACGAGATCTACAAGGTCGCCGCGCGCTACGGCGTCCAGGTCTTCGTCGTGGCGAACGCGCCGCTGCGGGTTCCCAAGGACCCGTCGATCGAGTTGATTGTCGTGGAGGCGGGACCGGACGCGGCCGACGATTGGATCGCCCGCCGCGCGGGCCGCAACGCGATTGTGGTCACTGCGGACATTCCGCTCGCCGGCCGTTGCCTTAAAGGTGGCGCCCAAGTGATCGGGACCACGGGCAAGCCTTTCACGGATGCCTCGATCGGGTCCGCGCTCGCCGGTCGCGGCCTGTCGGAGCATTTGCGCTCGATCGGGCAATCGACGCGGGGACCCGCAGCCTTTGGCCCCAACGACCGCTCGCGCTTCCTCCAAGCGCTCGATGCCGCTATCGTCAAGGCTCAACGGAAGGCGTGACGATCCGCGAAGCGATTCGCTTCTATCCGCCGATCGCCGTGACCCACCCTCAAGCGCCCTACGAATTCGGCCGCGCGGAGACCGCTTGTTCCTGCAACGGTCGAGGACTAGGCTTTTCTCCGTGTCATGAATCCAGGCATCCAGGGAGGACCGTCATGGATAGCATCGACCGCAAATCCGTTATCGCCATTCTGAACAGGATTCTGGAGCAGGAGCTCGCAGGTGTCGTCCGTTACACCCATTATTCCCTGATGGTGTACGGCTTCGGGCGTATCCCGATCGTCTCCTGGCTCAGGGATCAAGCCACGGAGTCCCTGACTCACGCGCATATTGCGGGCGAGTGGATCACGACGCTCGAAGGACATCCATCGCTTTCCATCGGCCCGCTCCTCGACAGTCATTCCACGAGCATTGCCGACATCCTGACCGAGTCTCTGCAAACCGAGGCGCAGGCGCTGCACCTCTATCATCAGCTGCTCGATCTCGTCCGCGACCGCTCGGTGGCGCTCGAAGAATATGCGCGCTCGATGATCGCGGCCGAGGAGATGCATGCCGGCGAAGTGCAGAAGATGCTGAGGAAGCCGGCGGCGTAGAGGTGCGGACGCTAGAAGCGCCGAGACAGGCCGACATAGGCCTGCAGGTCCGGCGTGGCGCCGTTCAACCCGACGTTGATGCCGGCGTCCAGTTGAAGGTCGGGATCACGAGCAGGTTGCCACGCCGCGGCAACATCGAACGAATATTGCTGCACCGTTCCGCCCCTGTCGAAGTCGCTCGAGCTCCACACTTCGCTGCTCAACGTGAACCCGGACGAGAAGGCGTGGCTCAGGGCTATGACGTTGATCATCGCGAGATGGCGACCGCCCGTGTCCTGGGTTTGAAGCGCGTCGAATTCCGGCGTCGATGACAGCGACCAACCGCCCCCGAGATCGAGACCGACGGGCAACAACAGCCCACCCTCGACGGCGCCGTTCCCGAGCGCATGGGCCGCCGTCGGGATCTTGAGGAAGGGCTCGAGACCGAAGGAGAGTCCGTGCGGGCCGCCGCCGACGGGCACATATTTGGCACGCAGGTAGAGGTCGCCCAACCCCTTATCCGTCTTGGTCGCGCCGGAGGCGCCATCATGCGTACGGATTTTGATGTAAGGGACCAAATTGAGCTCGACGTCGAAATTCGAGGTCACGCCGTATTTCAGCGTCGGGTTGGCGGCGAACGTGGTGTCCGTGGTCACGCCCGCATGACGTTGCAGCGTGGCGTCGAACGCGTCGATCTCGAGTTGGAAATGGCCCTGGTCGACAGTACAGGCGGCTGTCGCCTTGCCCGGCCGGTCCGGACAGAGCGGACGGAGGGAAGACGCCGGCTCCGCCGCCCCCACCAACAGAAATGCGAGCGCCAACAGCCTGGCGTTCATTCGTCATGCCCTTGAAGACGCTTAAGCGCCGCCACAGCCGCACCCACGCCATTCCGCCAGGTCGGCCAAGATTTGAAGCTCGCTTTCCGGTGTACGACCCGCCTCAAAGGCCTCGCGATGAACCGCCCCGCTTTGGTCGATCACCCAGTCGAGACCGCGCTCGGCGCTTAGCGCGCGCAGGCTCTCAAGCCATTCCTGGAAGCTCTCGCGATCTTTGTCCGTCATGATCCGTGCCCGCCCGACTCATTCATGATGATATCGACCGTTCGGGGAAATGCAGTGAATCCTTCCAGCCTGTGGCCGGGTCGCATCATGGCCTTGAGACCTGCTTTCTCGCCCGCTAGCCCAGGCAAAAGTCATGAAATTTCATTGGTCTAGGCGAGGTTCTGGCTCCGCATGCCTCAAGCAGCCGACGCCATTCTCCTGACCTCACGCAACTGTGCCCCCAAAACAACCGCAAATGGGTTGCAATTCGCCGGTCGGCCCGGATTGATCATGGCATTGCTATTGCAGCGGATGCGCTTGCCACACGTGCGTCTCTGGTTCGTGAGAGTTGTCGTAATGCCCGGTGTCGTGAAAGAGCGTGACGTCAGACTGGACTTCTTTCGCGGCTTTGCGCTGTGGACGATCTTCGTCAATCATATCCCGGACAATCCGCTTTCGATCTTAACTACGAGAAGCTACGGATTTTCCGACGCCGCCGAGATCTTCGTTCTCGTTTCTGGGTGCACGGCCGGCATCGTCTATGGCCATCTGGCAAAGAACCGCGGCACTCTGGCCGCGCGCGCGGCGATGGGCCGCCGCATCTGGGCCATCTACAAGGCTCAACTGGCGCTTGCAGCCGGCTATCTCGGTCTCGCGTTTTTGGCGAGCCGCTTCTTCGGCAAAGTCTATTGGGACGGCGAGCATCTCGGTACGATCGTCGCGCATCCATTCACGGGCATGCTCGAAATGCTGGCGTTGCTTCATCAGCCGACGATGGTGAAGGTCCTGCCTCTATACATTTTCATGATGGGTGGGGTCGCGCTGATGCTTCCCTGGCTGGTCAGGCGCCCCCTCTACGCGCTGGGCGGTTCCACGCTCCTCTATGCCGTCGTGCAACTGACCGGGCTCGGATCCCCATCCGGCGATTACTGGCATTTCAATCCGCTCGCCTGGCAACTGCTGTTCGTCATCGGCGCTGCACTCGGTACACACCGTGACGCCGCGCGCCATCTGTTCATCGAGAACGTACAGATGAAGCGGGTCCTGACGCCGGCGGCCGTGTGCCTGCTGGTTTTTGCGCTGGTCATGGTGGTGTTCTCACATTTTCCCAGTTTGAAACAGTACCTCCCGTTCTCGGCCGATCCGGACGTTCGCTTTGCCTGGAAGGCCGACCTGGCGTTGCCGCGCCTGCTGCATTGCCTTGCCCTGGCCTATGTCGTCGCTCTTGCCATTCCTCCACGCGTTGCATGGATGCGGACACCACTTGCCAGACCGGTCACCTTGTGCGGACGTCATGGGCTTACCGTCTATTGCGCCGGCGCGTTGTTCTCCTATGTGGGCTGGGTCGCGATCAACCAGTCCGGCGGGAAGTTCGATGTGTTTCTTCTCGTGGACATCGTCGGGATCGCGTTTCTAGTGTGCGTTGCGGCTCTGATGGAGCACAGGAAGGCCGCGGGTCGGCAGTGGTCGGGGCTTGCGGGATCGCCGGTCCGGCTCCCTCAGAACGATGGGGGAGCGGACACACAAGTCAGCTTCAGACCCGGGCTTGAGCAGCCGGGCCCTGAGCATGGGCCGACGTTGGCAACCTCAACGTTCAAGAAGCCTTGAGGCATCCCTTGGGTAGGTCGAGCTTAGGCTCAGCTGCTTCGGACAGATTTGAACGCTCTTTTCCTCCTAGGATGTTCTTGTGATGTTCCGTATTGGCGCCATTTCCTGCGCTGATGCGTTGAACCCGTGAACGGCGCTACAGGCGGCGCGTGTGCAGTTTGCCGCGCCGGGCGTTTCGTGTGGAAAATAGTTAATTTTTCTTGCCGGTTACGTGAGCTAAGGCTACTTCAGGAGCGGGATGACGCCGGTACTTGTTATAGGTGGTGCGGGTTATGTCGGATCGCATGTTTGCAAGGCTCTCGCAAACTGGCGATACGTGCCCATCGTGTTCGACAATCTTTCCCGGGGACATGCGGAACTCACGTGCTGGGGCCTCTTCGAGAAGGGTGACATTCTCGATACCGAGCGGCTCATCCATGTGCTTCGCGCGCACCGCCCCAAGGCCGTGCTGCACTTCGCGGGGTTGGCGTATGTCGGCGAGTCGTTTGAGCGCCCGGCAGATTATTATGCGCTGAATGTCGGCGGGGCCGCCTCTCTCGTTCAGGCGATGGCGGCAACGGGTCTCGACGCCATTGTGTTTTCAAGTTCCTGCGCCACGTACGGGGTGGCGGGAGATGCTCCGATCCCGGAGGATTGCTCTCAAAACCCGATCAGCCCGTATGGCGCGAGCAAGCTTTTTGCGGAGCGTGTATTCCGGGATGCCGAACATGCTCACGGCATTCGGACTCTCTCGCTTCGTTATTTCAACGCGGCGGGAGCGGACCAGGATCTTGAAAGCGGCGAATGGCATGAGCCGGAGCCGCACCTTCTGCCTCGTCTGATCCGCGCCGGCCTGCAAGGGAATGGCGAAGTCATCAAGGTTTTCGGAACCGACTATCCGACCCGTGATGGCACGCCGATCCGGGATTATGTTCATGTGAGCGACTTGGCTGCGGCCCACGTGGCCGCATTGGATTATCTGCTGTCGGGCGGGCGTTCGGCCTCGATCAACCTTGGGACTCAGAGGGGCGTATCCGTGCTGGAGCTGATCAAAGCCGTCGAGCGCATCTTGAATCGGAAAATTGCGGTCTCCAAAACCGAACGTAGAGCCGGCGATCCTGCCGTTGCGATCGCCGATGCGTCGCTGGCGCGCGAGTTTCTGGGTTGGCAGCCCAAATTCACTGAAATTGAAACGATCGTCGAATCGGCTATTCGGTGGCATCGCCATGCCCCCCACACACTTGCCTGGTAGCTCGGCGAATTTTCGGGTCCCGCCCGTGGATTTGGCGCCGGAGCCGGAAGCGGCGAAGGAACGTCCCAAGAGCGCGCCAGGCGTCAGGCACGTCGACCTTTCCGTTGAGAGCGGCGCGATTTCTCAGCCTACAAACGATTTTCTGGTCGCGTTCTGGTGGAAGGATTTTCCCGTCGGACACCTGTGGCTGGATGTGATGAACGCCCGATCGGCGGATCGTTCGGGGATGACGGACGTCCCGGCCGATATCCTCGATCGGGCCCGGCGTATCACCGAGGCCGAAGCCGCTCAGCCGCCGAACAACGATTGCATAAGCGTCGTCATTTGCACGCGCGACCGGCCGGAAGCTCTTGCCCGTTGCCTCGCATCGTTCTCCGAGCAAACCGTCCGGCCGAGGCAGATCATCGTCGTCGACAATGCCTCGAAAGATGGGAGAACCCGCGACGTCGCGCGCGCGGCCGGTGTCGATTATGTCCGCGAGGATCGCCCCGGCCTCGATATCGCTCGGAACGCAGGCGCCCTGGCGGCGAGCGGCGACATCATTGCCTACACCGACGACGATGTGGAGCTTCACCCCCGCTGGCTCGAGCGCCTCGTGCGTGCGTTTGATGGGCCGGAGATCATGGCGGTGACGGGCCTCGTTCTGCCCGCGGAGCTTTCGACTCCTGCGCAGCGCCACTTCGAAAAATATTGGGGTTTTGGGCGGGGCTATCGCGTCATCGATTTCGGGCGGGAATTCTTTGCGTCCGATCGAGCCCACGGGTGTCCGGCCTGGAACATCGGCGCGGGCGCAAACATGGCCTTTCGACGAAGCGCTTTTCAAAAGGCGGGCCTCTTCGACGAGCGTCTCGATGTCGGCGCGGCCGGATGCTCGGGAGATTCCGAGTTCTGGCATCGCATCCTGACGCAGGGTGGTGCGTGCCGATACGAACCCGGCGCCGTTGTCTTTCACTATCATCGCAAGGACATGACGGGCCTTGCGAGCCAGTTGTTTCACTACATGCGTGGACATTCCGCAGCACTTCTCGTGCAGTACGAGCGCAGCGGCAATCTCGGAAATTTGCGAAGAACCTCGATCACGTTGCCGCTCTGGTTCGGAAGGCGCATTCTCAAGCGTGCGCTCAAAGGCCCGACCGAGGACAATCTTTTTCTGAAGGAGGAGCTTTCGGGCTATCTGTCCGGAATTCGCTACTATTCGAGCCGGCCTCGTCTCGTCAGCCATTGGATCGCGATCTCCGTCATCGTGCCCGCGAAAAACGCGGAGGCCACCCTGGGGCGCACCCTCGACAGTCTCCTCGAACAGACGGAAAGCCGCTGGCAGGCCATCGTCGTGGATGACGGCTCGACGGACAGGACCCATGACATCGCCCTGACCTACGCGGCACGGGACCGTCGCTTCCGTGTCGTTTCGGGGCCCAAAAAAGGCGCCTCAGCTGCGCGCAATGCGGGGCTCGCGCAGGCGCGCGGTGACCGCGTTCTTTTTCTCGACAGCGATGACTGGCTGGCGCCGCGAACGCTCGAAATGCTTGCGGCAAAATTGGATGCGCATCCGGACGCGGCCGTGGCCTATTGCGGCTATCAACGTGTGACTGAGAGTGGGGATCTCACCGAGGCGCGGTGTTCGAACGAGCTGGAAACGGCGGCGTTCGAGGCCATGGCGCGGCGGTGCGCGGCGGCCATTCATTGCGTTCTCATTGAAAGGGCGCTTGTCGTAGAGCTCGGCGGTTTCGATGAGAGCCTTCGAACGTGCGAGGACTGGGACTTGTGGCAACGCGTCGCGCGGACCGGCGCGAGCTTCGTTTGTGTTCCTCAGGCTCTCGCCTTTTACCGGATGAGTCAGAGCTCGCTCACCCGGAACATCCTACCAATGATTGCTGATGCCAGAGTCGTCATCGCGCGCGGCTTTGCGTCCGACGAAAGGGTGAAAAAGCCGGTGCCGGCCTACGCTGCCGGCGCCAATTCGGGGCTTGGGCGCCCCGAGCTTGCGTTGTCTTTTTTCACCCTCTGGTGCGCGGCGCATGAAGCGGGCCGCTCGTTGTTTTCCAAGGACGTCTTCGAGGCCGGCGCCGTCGCGGATTTCGCGGACAATGTGGCCATCGTTGCCGAAGTCATCTTTGACGCGCTCGTGGTCGGAGCGCGTTGCACACCCGCGGATCTCGCGAGCCGATGGCAGGAGATAGGGCCATCCGTCCGATCCCTGCTCGCTTTTCTTGAGCAGGCGTCCTCTCCAGGTCTGGCGCGACGCGTGCAATATGCGCTCGAACGCCGGATTTTGAGCTCTGTGCGCTCCGGCCAACTGATCACGCTCGATCTCACCGCCAAAGCGAATGTGAATCTCCGGCATCCGGAACGGTTGAACTTCCCCGCGACGGTCGACCGGCTCATCCTGGAATTTCATTCGGGCACCGCGGAGTTGGGCCGCGCGGAAATTCCGGTGTTCGGACCCGTTCAGCCCAGTGACATCGCCGAAGCGGCCTTGGCGTCGCTCGGGCCGCGCGTTTTTGTGGGGAAGTCGATGGTCGCGCTGCGCCCGCGCGCATGGGGCCTCGGCGTTGGCGCGGCATGGTGTGCGCTCGCGGGCTGGCTGAAGGCTCCAAGCACCCAGAGCTTCCGCACGTTGCTTCGGACCGAAGGTCGTGCCGCCGCCCTTGGAGCCTTCGGGTCCCGCGACGAACGGTCCAACATGGCGGCCATAGATAAGGCAATTGACGATGCGCGCGACATCGACATGCCACGCCTCGAAATTTCAACGTCCGCGGACACGAGCACGGCCGCAAAGGGCGCACCTGCCTCCGATCGTCGCCATTATTGGGAGGCGCTGTTCGAGACACCCGACCCGTGGAACTACGGCTCGGACTATGAGCGCGTCAAATACGACCGAACGCTCGCGCTCGTTCCTGTCGGGGTCGAGCTTGCGATGGAGCTCGCATGCGCCGAAGGCCGCTTCACCGAACGATTGGCGCGTGCAGTCGGGCATCTGACGGCGGCGGACATTTCGGAGACAGCGTTGGCACGTGCACGCGAACGCTGTGCGGGCCTCGCCAATGTCTCGTTCCAAAGGCTCGATCTTATCGAGGACGCGTTTCCGACAGGACTCGATCTCATTGTCTGTTCGGAGGTGCTCTACTATCTCGATGATCGGGCGAAGCTTCAGAACGTTTGCCGGAGTCTCGCGGATGCGCTGGCGCCCGGCGGCCATCTCCTCGCGGCTCATGCTTATGTGCTGAGCGACGATTTAAGCCGCACGGGGTTCGACTGGCACGATCAATATGGCGTGGCCGTCATCGCGGGGGCCATGGCTACGACTCCGGGATTGGTTTTGGAAAGCGCGGTCGAGACCGATCTCTATCGCATCGAGCTTTATCGTCGGCTGACGACGTGTGAGACGCCGAGACCGCCGCAGGTCACTCATTTGCCTGTCGGAGCGAAAGTTGAGCCCGATGTCGCTCGCAGCGTGGTTTGGGGTGGCGCGGAACTTCGGCGCGTGGAGGCCTGTCGTCTCGAACGAACCGAACGGCTGCCCATCCTGATGTATCACCGTATTGCCGAAGACGGTCCGGAGGCGCTGGCGCGCTACCGCGTGGCGCCGGACAAGTTCCAGGCTCAGATGCGGTGGCTCCGCCGTCACGGCTATTATGCGGTGTCAGCCGCCGATGCTGCACGACATCTGCAGCGAAAGGAGCCGTTTCCGGGCCGGCCCGTTGTCATCACCTTTGATGATGGGACCGTCGATTTTTACGACACGGCGTGGCCCATTCTGCGCGACTGTGATTTCTCCGCCGATGTCTTTGTCGTTACGGATCTCGTCGGGCGCGCAGCAGAATGGGACGCGACGTTCGGAACGCCCGCGGCCTTGATGTCGTCCCGGCAAATCTCCGATCTCGCCGAACAGGGCGTCCATTTCGGCAGTCATCTTGCAAGCCATCGCGCTGCGGACGGACTCACGAGCGACGAGCTTGTCCGCGAGCTCGCGCAATCTCAGGCCTTGGTTTCCGCGTGGACGGGCAAGCCCGTCCTGGCGATGGCGGCACCTTTCGGCGTGACCGACGAAAGGCTTTTGTTTCTTGCCAGGCGGTGTGGCTACGAGGCTGGGCTGACCACCCGCAGCGGCATCGCGCGGTTGGGGGATGACCCCCTCTCGCTACCGAGAATTGAGGTTTGGGGAGACTGGAGCGAGGACGAATTCGCCGCTACGCTGAGCGCATCCCGATGACATCGCACGAGCTTGTCTCCGTCATCATTCCCGCATTCAACGCGCAAGCCACGCTCGACGAGACGCTTCGGAGCGTGCGCGGGCAAACCCATAAGCACCTCGAGATCCTGGTCGTCGACGACGGCTCGAAAGATGGAACGCCGGCAATCGTTGAACAGCATGCGGCCCTGGACACGCGCATCCGCCTGATCCGGCAGGAAAACGCCGGCGTGGCGGCGGCGCGGAACGAAGGATCCCGACAGGCGCGCGGGAACCTGCTCGCCTTTGTCGACGCCGATGACCTGTGGGCGGCCGAAAAGATCGAGAAGCAGCTCGCGGTGCTCCTCGTGGCAGGAGAGGGCGTGGGCCTCGTGTACACCTGGTACGCCCGGATCGACGGCCAGAGCAGAATCATCGATACGGCCTACCGTCCGACCGACTGCGGAAATGTGATCGAGCGCCTCTGTCTCGGCAATCTCGTCGGAAACGGAAGTGCCATCCTCGTCAAGCGTGCCGCAATGGTAGCGGCCGGCGGCTTCGATCCCTCATTGCGCGCGCAGAACGCGCAGGGGTGCGAAGATTGGCTGTTCTATTTCAGGGTTGCGGAGCGTTACAGCTTTGCCGTTGTTCGGGAGCCGTTGACCGGCTATCGCGAGCTTCCGGATGCCATGTCGGCCGACGTCGGTCGTATGCTGCGCTCGGCGGATCTCGTGGCTGATCATATGCTGCGCAGACGACCGGAGTTCCGGAAAGCGATTGCACGTGGCAATGCGGACTATCGTGGCTGGCTGCTGATGCGTGCGATCAAGCAGAGCCAGTGGTCCGATGCGGCATTGTTGGCGGGTCAGATCCTTGCCCGAGAGCCCGCTCGCCTTTTCCCGGTGGGAGTTCGTCTTCTGCACGTCCTCAAGAACAAGTGGCGGGCTGCGGCCGACCTCAGTGTCCCAACACGTCAATTTCCCGTTCCCGATCCGGTGTCCGTCCCATGAGGGCTCTTCCCGCAGGCGCCGGTCCGAAACCGCTGACATCCATACAGGCGCTTCGTCACCTGCTTCGTCTCGGTGCAATTCCGGCCTGGTGCACACCGGCCATGGTGGTGCTGGGTGTGCTGACCTCATTGGCTGAAACGCTGGGCGTGAGCCTCGTCGTCATGTTCTTGCAGGCCATCCTCGGAGGACCATCCCAATCGGCGGGGCTCGGGTGGCTAGCGGCCGTTCTGAACCGGCTCCCGTTCAATCCATGGGACGGACGGCTTCTCGCCGTCATGATCTTTGCGCTTGTCGTGGTGCGCGGCGCCCTGGGCCTCTTCTACAATCTCCTCAGCGCCGGCATCAGCCAAAGAATTTCCGAGGCGGCGCGCAATGGGCTTCACGAGCAGTTCCTGAGCGTGTCCTACGATTTTATACGTCGGCGCGATCAGGGCGGCTTGCTCGAGATTCTCGCGACAGAGTCGTGGGCTGTGGCGACGGCGCACACGAATTACACCCGGATCGTGATCAATGCCTGCTCGATCGTCGTGTTCATCAGCTTCCTGCTGGCGCTGTCGTGGCGGATCACCCTGATCGTGCTTGTCGGCGGATTGATCGTCACCCTTGCCGTGAGACGGCTGTCGGTTCCGGCCGAAGCGCTGGGCGCCAAGGTGAAGGAGGTCAATCGGTCCTTGGCCGAGCAGATCCTGATCACGCTGCAGGGCATGCGAACCATTCGTGCCTTCGGTCAGGAAAGTGCGCACCATGCGCGATACCTTTCTTTTTCGACGATGGCGAGCACGCTTTCGCTCAAGCTCGAGCGGTTGCAGTCGATCCTTACGCCCGTGATGGAAATCGCCAATCTGGCTATTCTGTTTGGCATCATCTGGATGACGCCGTTCCTCAAGGCGGACTTTCCCACGGTCCTGACCTCGGTTGCCTTGCTGTACAGACTGCAGCCGCATATTCGAGAGCTCGAAGGCTCGATCCTCGAGCTGTCCGGGCTTCGTCCGCAGCTCGCTTCCGTCCTTTCGATGCTCAGCCGCGCCGACAAGGCCTATCCTGCCGAGGGGCATAGGTCGGTTTCGTTCCATGATGCGATCCGCTTTGAGGGCGTGAGCTTTTCCTATGACGTTCTTCGCGGCACGTCTCTCAGAGATGCCACGTTCGAAATCCCGGTCGGCCGGCTGACGGCGGTTGTTGGCGCCAGCGGAGCCGGCAAGACGACCATCGTCAATCTCATTCTCCGCCTGTTCGAACCCGACAAGGGCAAGATCACCGTCGACGGGGTTCCGCTCCAGGATCTCAAGAGAGCGGAATGGCTTCGCAAGCTCGCCGTCGCGGGTCAGGACATCGAGCTGATCGAAGGCACCATCGAGGACAACATCCGGATGGCGCGGGCGGATGCGACGGCGGCCGACATCGCTGCGGCGGTTTCGATCTCCGGCCTGACTGACTTTGTCGCAAGCCTTCCGGAGGGCTTGGAAACCTGGATCGGTCAGGAGGGATTGAACCTTTCCGGCGGCCAGCGTCAGCGCGTCGGCTTAGCCCGTGCCGTCGTTCGAAATCCTGATTTCCTGATCCTGGACGAGGCAATGAGCGCTTTGGACATGGGACTGGAGAAGCAGGTTCGAAGCGCTCTCCGAAACCGGTTTCGGGGGCAGACCATTCTGCTGATCACTCACCGGCTCGACAACATCGCAGCGGTGGATCACGTGATCGGCTTGGAAGAGGGCAAGATCCGTGAGCAAGGTCCGCCGGCCGAGCTGCTGGCGTGTCCGAACAGCCTGCTCTGCGAGCTCCTGGACCGCGGAAATCAGCCTGAGAGCGTGTGAATTCGCGCGGCCATCGCGCACGCCTGCAGAGGGCTACGGCGGAGGCCAAGTCAGTCATCCGTCCGGTTCTCGGAACGTTCAGGGCTGTGTTGTCGTTCTGACTGTTCCCAGACCGTGTGTTAACAAATCGCTCCGGCCCGATCTTGAGGCTGGGTCTGAAATGATAGAAAATTGTCAAACTAATAAAAGTCTTGGGGGGAGCCCGCGTCCGTTGTTGTCAGGGGAGCTCGTTTCGGTCGTTGTTCCCGCGTTCAACGCGGCGGCCTTCATTGAAAAAACCCTTAGAAGCGTTCTCGCCCAAACTCACAAGGACCTCGAGGTCATCATTGTCGATGACGGATCGACAGATGATACCGCCGCGATATGTCGACAGCTTGGTCTGGCCGATGCGCGGGTTCAGCTCGTTTCGACACCCAATAACGGCGTTGCCGCCGCCAGAAACACCGGCATCGACCGCGCATCGGGAAGGTACATTGCCTTCATCGATGCCGACGACATCTGGCATCCCACCAAAATCGAAAAGCAGCTCGCGGCCCTGCGGAGGCTGCCCGCCGACTGGGGCGCCGTCTACACGCTGCACCGCTTCATCGACCCGAACGACCAGGTCATCGAGGACGACCAGGGTTTTGTCGAAAGAAGCTTTATTCTCGGGCGCAACTTGATCCTGCGGCCCGTGGGGAATGGCAGCAGTCTGCTTGTTCGCCGGGATGCGGCCGTGGCGATCAACGGATTCGATCCGTCCTATGCCGAGATCGGCATAGGCGGCTGCGAGGACCTCGATTTCGAGCTGCGGCTCGCCGCGAAATACAAGATCGAGGCGATTCCCGAAAGACTGGTCGGCTATCGCCGGCACGGCGCGGCCATGTCGTCCGATCGAACGCGAATGGCCAAGGCGGTGATTGCGGTCACTGAAAAATGTCTTGAGCGCAACCCCGAGCTCGATGGATTTGTCATCCGATATGCTCGTGCCTCCGCGCATGGGAACGCCATCAAGCAACTTGCCAACCGTCGCGAGCTAGGCCTCATCATGCGCTCGATGGGTGTCATTCTGCGCGAAGATCTGGTGTTTGCGATTTTTTTCTTGTTCGACATATCGCTCAACAGCTTTCCCAAAAAGATTCTCGCCCGGTTGACGGACCTGAAGAACAAGGTCCTGTTCCGGCGGCGCGCCAAGCTGGTCGATACCCTCGAGTTGAAAATCGGATATTTCGACATGGATCCGGCGATCGGGTTCAGGCGGAGCCAACGCATGACCCTGGCCAGGATGCGGCTTGTAAAGCTGGTTCGTCTTGACGGCGTCCTTGAAAGGAAACGCTTGACGTTCACAGAACAGATAGCGGAATACAGGCTCGCTTGAAGAGCATAGCTAAAGTCGCTTTTGCGATGCCCCAAGGCCCTGCCAAGGCCTTCCCTCTCTCGGGTCCGCTTCCCTACCTGTATCCAAGGCAACTCTGGGTTGGTCGGCTCGTTCGGTCCGGTCGAGTTAGCGCTTTCCGCCATGCTATGATAATCGAACAAGGGTCATAGCGCGGTGGTGCGGAGGAACAGGATGGGCGATGCTTTTATCGTAGCAGCGGTGCGTACGGCGGGTGGACGGCGTGGGGGGCGCTTGGCGGGCGTGCATCCTGCGGAACTCGGCGCGGCCGCGCTCGATGCGGTTGTGGCAAAGGGAGGCGTTCCGGCCGACGCGATCGACGACGTGATCATGGGATGCGTCAACCAGGTGGGCGAGCAATCCCGGCAGATCGGCCGTTTTGTCGTGCTCGCTTCGTCTCTTCCGAACAGCGTGACGTCTGTCACCATCGATCGCCAATGCGGCTCGTCGCAACAGGCAATCCAGTTCGCCGCCCAGGCCGTGATGTCCGGCACGCAGGATGTTGTGATCGCGGCCGGTGTCGAAAGCATGACCCGCGTTCCACCCGGCGCTGCCTTTCGGGGCATCCCCAATCAGACACCGATGATCCAGCGCGTCCGGGACAAATATGGCGTCGACGAGTTCAGCCAATTCGTCGGTGCCGAATTGATTGCAAAGAAATGGGGGTTCGATCGCCCCATGCTGGACGCCTATGGCTTGGAAAGCCAGCGCCGCGCTGCCGCGGCGACGAAAGCGGGCGCGTTTGAAAACGAAATCGTTCCGATCAACATTACATTGCCGGATGGCACCGCCGATGTGCACAAGATTGATGAGGGCATTCGCTGGGATGCATCGCCCGAGGGCATGGCCAAAGTGAAATTGCTCCAAGAGAATGGTCTCCTCACGGCCGCGACCTCGAGCCAAATCACCGACGGGGCCGCGGCTGTGATGATCGTCTCTGAGGCCGCGCTCAAGCGCTACGGCCTCAAGCCGCTTGCGCGGATTGCGCATTTCACCGTCACGGCCGGCGATCCCGTGCTGATGCTGGAAGAGCCGCTCTACGCGACGGACAAAGTGCTCAAACGCTCCGGAATGAAAATCGGCGACATCGATTTGTTCGAGGTGAACGAGGCGTTCGCTCCGATTCCGCTCGCTTGGGCGGCGCATACGGGCGCCGATTTGGCACGCGTCAATGTCAACGGCGGCGCCATCGCACTGGGCCATCCGTTGGGCGGATCCGGCGCCAAGCTGATGGCGACGCTCGTGCACGCCCTGCGGGCCCGCAAGCTTCGTTGGGGTCTGCAGACCATGTGCGAAGGCGGCGGACAGGCCAACGTGACCATCGTCGAGGCGCTCTGAACGATCCCCGGCCAAGCTGGCGCGCGACGCGCCAAGCTAGGGCGGCGATTGAGCGTGCGTTCGGCGTTCTCGCCAGCGCACGAACTCATCCGCCTTGCCGTAAGCCTCGTTTTCGACGTCGTTCCAGCTTCGCAAGTATCTCGTTGCGAAGCCATGCAACCCCCAGTCCCGAAACTGCTGAATGTGCCTGAGCTCGTGGGCCCAAAGCACGGCGTTGGTGTTCGCGTCGTCGGCGTTCTTGAACACAACGGTGTCGATAAGCGTCACGGCCACCGCATCGCCGTAGGACAGGGCGAGGGTGGCGACGTTGACGGCCGCGGGATCGCCGATCACAAAGCTCGCGCGGTTCAGCGTGTCGTCATCATAGAAACCCTTCAGCGCCGCACGAATTGAGGGAGGAACCGGCTTGGTTCCGCCCTGACGGGCGGTATCGCGCGACTGCTGAAGCGCGGCCTCGAAAACCTGTGTCGCTCCGTCAAATAACGCGTCGATATCCGCCTGGCCAAATCCGGCGTCAGCGAGCTCTCGGCCAGCAGGCCGCTCGTCCCACCCGCCAGAGAACAATGCGGCTAGAGCGAAAGCAAAAAAAATGCGTGGTCTGGACATTCAGGGCCTTAAGATAGCATGGCGAGGGTCCCGAAAAAGCGGTGCCGCGGGTTCCCAAGCGCCAGAGAGCTCAGGCACCGGTGCGAAATGGTTGCACTCTTTTGCTGAACCCTCGCTGATTGGAGGGATGTCGATGAAGTTCATTTGCGATGCTGTCGACAGAGGGACGTGGTTCCGCATTGAGACCGATGGCGAGGCTGCGGCCGAGTCGCTCGATATGAACCATGCCGTCGAAAAATATTTCCTGCGCGAGAAAGACAAGGCCGCGCAGAGTTATCGCCCGATCTCCGTGTCATATATAGAGCGTGACATCGCGCTCGACGCGCATATCCAACGGACCATGCCGTTGTTCCTGACCCTTCGAGACGGCGAAGGCAAGGCGCTCGCAACGGCCATGCTGCCACCAGGCGCCCGCGACGATAACGCCTTCCGCATCATGATCGTCGGCCCCGGCAACGGCGATCCCTACCCCGGCTGCAAAGAGGCCATCGCCGCCTTGGGACGGCATTTCGGCCTCAGTCTCGATCGCGATCGCTGCTTTCCCTATAAGCGCGGCAGCTCGTGATCTGCTGAACTTGATTTCCGAAGAGAGGTGCTGCTGGACAGGATTGAACTGTCGACCCCTCTCCGAAACGCAGTCGTCTAACTGATTGGGGTTGGGCAAATGCGCAATGGGAAAAGAGGCGCTGCGCGCTTGGACGATCCAACGATCGAGGCAATGCTAGCACATATCAAGAAGCGGGCGGCTTGGCAGCGCTCGCATCGCGATCATTCGTTGGGAGGGTACTGACTTGGAAGACCCTAATTTTGATTTCGATTCCTTCTTGGCCGAGCCGCGCAATGCCATCGTGGCGACAAACGGGCCCACTTGTCCCACGTTGCGCACCCTCTCGTTCAGTTGGGAAGAAGGCGCATTCTGGATCATTACAGGACCATGGGCCAAACTGATCGATCGTTTGGAGAAAGATCCAAATATCTCCCTGCTCGTCGATTGTACGGACTACGATTCCGGGCGCCTTCTTCAGGTCATAGCCAAGGGTAGCGCCGAAATTGTGCCTTATGAAATCGAGCGAGCGTACCGCTCGATGGCCCGCTACCGCGGTCCGGACGTCTCGAAATGGTCGACATCGCCGACGAACTATCCCGCTCTCTTGCAGGAACCCATTATACCTGGCCTCAAATTCATCAAGCTCAAACCCAAGGTCCTCAAGGGCTACAATTATAGTTTTTCCAGAAGTCCGTACGCGATTAAGAAATCTTGATCGATAGCCAGCTCCACGCGCAAGAACCACGTGTCGTGAGGTCTCGCCAATTCGACGAAGCGAGGTGCGTCGATGCGGGTAGGTATTGGGTCTGGCGCCAGAACCTCATCGATTTAGAGTGAAGGAATCCGGGATGAACGATATCCAATCAAACAAAAAAGTGGCGGCGCGCTATCTCGAGCTGGTTGCCAAAGGCGATGCCAAAGGAGTCGCTGATCTGTTTACGGAAGATGGCGCCATCATCGTGCCGAGCAGCACAGATCTGCCGGACGAGACGCGCGGTCGTAAGGCCGTCGAGCAGTTGGTGGCGCAAGTGCTCACGGTGTTTCCGAAAACCGGCCTGCATGTCAAGATCGACCAGATGACGTGCGAGGATAACCGCGTGGCCGCGGTTTGCCACGCGGAAGGCGCCATCAGCGCGAGCGGAAAGCCTTACGACAATCGGTACCACTTCTTGTTTTATTTCGAGGGCGGCAAGATCAAGGAGGTTCACGAATATATGGATAGCCTCCTGCTTCAGAAGACGTTCTTTACCTAGCGATCGAGCAAGCCGACACCACAGGCTTCGGGAGACGTCGCGGCGCACCGTCTGGCGCTTTTTATTTCCTCTTCGGTCTACCACCTTGGGCATGCGATACCGAGCCGTGCGATCAATGCAGGGCGCGGCAATCACCCATGTGCGGCGACCGAGCGGTCCTGATCAGCGTGGTTGATTCCCAAATCCTTGGCGATCGTCTGACCAACGATGCGCCCGAACACCACAGCACTCGCAATACTGAATCCGCCCGCGGGATATCGACTGCCATGGATACAGCCAAGGATCTCACCCGCGGCATACAACCCGGGAATGGGCCCGCCATCCTGATCCAGGACTCTCGTATCACTGTCTATATCCAAACCGGCGCCAGTCACTCCCATCACGGACGGCCGAATCTCGACTGCATAGAACGGCTTGACGCGGACCGGATGATGACCGACCCGCTTCAGGAACATAGTGTCGGCGCCATTATCAAAGTCGGCGTTGTATTGCTCGACGGTGGCGAGCCCGCGCGGTGAAATACCTTCCTTAAACCCCGGAGCACAGCGCGGTCGCCCCACCAAGCTTCTCATCTGCTTCTAGAATTAGGCAACGCAAGCCGCGTTGCTCCGCTTCAATCGCGGCGCACATAACACTCACACCGCCACCGACGATCACAACGTCGAACACGTCTCGACCCGAGGTTTGGAGAGCATCATATCTGTCGCGCCGCGATCACTTCGTCTGTAGGCGAGAGTAACATCGGCGGATGCTCTCAGAATGCACGGCCATGTCTTCAACACGCACGGCGTTCCTGCGGTTCTGTAACTCGAACCACGACAGAGGGGCCTCTCGATGTGCGCAATTAAATCACCGGCCATGCGCTTCGACAAAGGCCGGACGTTTGCGGGCTGATACAGCTACGAACGACGAATAACTTTAAACAAACGTGCACGGAGCATCTCAAAGCCGTTTCTTTGAGGTCGCTTACCGGCAAGGGGAGACGATTCACATGCGCGCTATAAGCTTGTCGACCCGTCTTTTGACGGGAGTGTGCCTTTTTGCGATCACCACATCGGGTGTCGCATTTGCGCAAGAAAATCCCGGATCATTGAGTGAAGCCGCGAAAGAAGCCGAAGCGAATGTGCTTGAAACGGTTGTCGTGACAGGAGTACGGCGACGCGAAGAAGCGGTGCAAGCTACGCCCGTAGCAATCTCGGCCTTGAACACGGAGTTGCTCGATCGCACCCATGCCTCCGACCTGAAAGACATAGGCAGATTGATTCCCAATCTTCAGACGGACGAAATTGCCGGGGGCGGTTCGAAGGACAGCATAGGGATCTATCTGCGTGGCTTTGGCACGTCGCAGATCAGTCCGGCAAATGATCCGTCGATCCCCATTCTCATCGATGGCGTGGCTTCTCCCCTCGTTACTGGATCGAGCCTGGATTTATTCTCGCTCAGCGGAATTGAAGTTGCGCGCGGCCCGCAAGGCACGCTGGTTGGCAAGAACGCACCTACCGGCGTTATCAGCGTGAACACCTTGCGGCCCACCGACGAATGGGGCGGCAAGGTCCAATTGGACTATGGCAGGTTCAACAGGACCGAGGTGCGTGGGTTGGTCAATATCCCCATCGTCCCGGGAAAGCTGGCCATCAATGTATCCGGCGTCAAAAAATATCAGGACAATTGGTACACCAACATCCTAACCAACAACAAAGACGCCGGCGGCACCAACATGGAGGCGGCGCGCATTGGCGCCTTATACACGCCGAACGACATTATCGACTGGTATGTGACCGGCTCGTATTACCATGACCATTCCCCGCAGGTCGCGATGCGGAGCATGTTGATCACTTCGACGGTTCCGCCTTTCCAGTTCCCACAAACCGCTTGTGTGCCATCCGGCATCTGCACGGACACGCCGCCTCTGACCCAGAAATTCGCTTACGCCTCACCTGATACACGGCCCAACGACTCCGACAAATACACGGTGACGTCGAATTTGGACATCAAGTTGAATGGTGTGACGATTACGTCAGTCACCGGTTACCAGCGGTATTCTCAACTCGGCGTCACCGACTTTGCGCGGCTGCCTACCTTGTACGGGATTAATTACATCAAGCTGGACTACAACAGCACGAGCCAGGAAATCCGAATCGCGTCCAACAAGGGCGGTCCGTTCACCTTCAACGATCGCTTGGATTGGGTTTTCGGTGGGAACTACAACCGTCTGCATTACCGGAAAATCGATGGCGTCTTCCTGTTCCAGGGATTTCTCGATTCGGCCCTCGGCGCACCCCCGGGAACATTCCCCACCAGCGCCGGACTCAATGTTCCCTCGATCGAATCTCAGGTCACCAACAGCTATGCCGTCTTCGGACACCTGATTGGAAAAATCACCGATGCCTGGAGTGCGTCTTTCGGCTTCCGGCAGAGCTGGGACGACAAGAGCCACAGCACCGGCGCGGGTTTCTCCATTGGCCCGTATGACCCCGGTCTGGCCTTCGGCCCGCCGTTCGATACCTCTGTCCATTTCAGCAATACGTCCTTTGAGGCCGGTACGCAGTACAAGCTCTCGCAAGACAAGATGGTCTACTTCCGCTTCGCCCAGGGTTACCGCGCCGGCGGCGTTCAGGAAACGGTGCAAACGGTTTCGCCGCTTTTCTCGCTCATCTATAAACCCGAGACGGTCAACTCCTATGAGGTGGGCGTCAAGGCGGATTGGATGGACAAGCGGTTGCGTACAAACTTGACCCTGTTCAACAACGATTACACAAACCTCCAGCGGAACATCGTTTTCTTCCTGCCGGCCCTAACCCAGGTCATTTCCAACGCCGCACGGGCAACGGTCCAAGGCGTGGAATTGGAAACGACCTATGTGCCGATGCAGGGCCTGACCCTTCACGCCAACGGCGGTTATCTCCACACGCGCTATCATCAGTATACGGGGTTCCTGTCCACCGGCTCGTTCCCTGCGGGCTTTACGTACGACGAGTCGCTCAACAATACGCAGAGATTTCCGTACACGCCAAAATGGACCTTCAACGCCGGCTTTGATTACACCCATGATTGGGGTGACAAGGGCGTAACGACGTTGTCGATGGCCTACGATTGGAGGAGCTCGTTCGCGTTGAACGATGTGGACATTCCGGCGGGTAACCAGAAAGCCTACGGCCTCCTTAATCTATCGCTGCGCTGGGAGGACCCGTCGGGAAGATATTCCGTGACGTTCTACGGACACAACGTATCCAATACTTATTACAGAACGTACTTCGTGACGGGTGTTGGCGGCATTGGTACCGAAGGCATGCCCGCGACCTGGGCTCTCAGCTTAGCGGCGAAGTTTTAGCTCCGACGCGTAACGAACGCGACGAGCGCACGGTAGTGCAAGTTGGTGGATCAAGGCGCGGGTTGTTATAAATTCCCGTGCCTTTCCGAGGAATGAGCGATGGCCACAGAAGCGACTTCTTTCTGCAGAATCTGCCCCGGCGGGTGCGGCGTGGTCTTGACCGTCGAAGACTCCGGAAAAATCAGTAAGATCCGCGGCGATGATCGAAACGAGCTTTCCGCGGGATATGCTTGCTTCAAAGGGCTGCAGGCGGAAGCAAGTCATCATGGAGAAGCTCGCCTGCGCCATCCATTGAAGCGCATGACGGACGGATCCTATCGGGAGATTCCGCTCGAGACGGCGCTGGATGAGATTGCGGATCGCTTGGGTCGAATTGTTGACGAGCACGGCCCGGATGCTGCAGGCGTCTTTTGCGGGAATGGCGGCCTCTTCAATTCGACGGGGCAGGGCATGCACCGCGGATTTCTTCAGGCGCTGGGATCGAAGCAATTCTATTCGACGGTGACCATCGACCAATCCGCAAAGCACATCTCCTTTGGTCGAATGGGCGGCTGGATGGCGGGCTGGCCGGCGTTCGAAGATATGGACGTGGTCCTTGCGTTCGGGACCAACCCGCTCATCTCGCACAGCTCGCTAGGTGTTCTGACGGTCGATCCAGTCAAGCAGCTCAAGCGTGCCAAGGCCCGCGGGCTCAAAATGATCATTGTCGATCCGCGCCGAACCGAGACGGCCCGCCACGCGGACATTCTGCTTCAGCCTTATCCCGGGGAAGATGCCGCGATCGCAGGCTCCATCTTGCGAGAGATCTTGAGGGAAGGCTGGGAGGATCGCGCGTTTTGCGAACGCCATGTCGGCCGCGCGGGACTGGACCGCTTGCGTGGTTCGTTGGAAAAGCTGACGCCCGAAATGGTGGAGGCCTGGGCGGGGCTGAAGCCGGGGCAAATCCACGAAGTCGCGCGGATCTTCGCGAAAGAAAGCCGCACGGGTGTTGCGATCGGTGCGACCGGAACGTGCATGTCGCCCTTTTCCAACATGACGCAGCATCTCGTCGACCTGCTGAACGTGGTCTGCGGTCGGTTCCTGAGAGAAGGGCAGCCTGTCCATACGGCCAACGCATTGGCGCCGTTGACGCAGCCTCGTGCCGAGGTCATTCCGGCGACGCGGCCCTGGGAACAGGGTGGTGCCAGCCGGACGCGCGGCGCGCGAAACTTTTTCGGCGAACGGCTCTCGGCGACCTTGACGGATGAAATCCTTTCGCCGGGGCCTGAGCAGTTGCGCGCGTTGATCGTCGATGGCGGGGACCTTGTGAACTGTCTTCCGGACCGCCGGAAAACCATAGAGGCTCTCGAGACGATCGAGTTACTTGTCGCAATCGATCCATGGCCAACGCCTACGGCGCGCAGCGCCCATTACGTATTGCCACCGAGAATGCAGTATGAGCGAGCCGATCTATCGCTCAGTCTCCCGCCTTACGCGTTCTGGCCGGGGGTTTGGGCGCAGTATACGCCTCGAATCATCCCCGACCCCGCGGGTTCAGAGCTTGTCGACGATTGGTATGTGTTCTGGTCGATCGCAAAGCGACTTGGCCGCACGATTAATTACGATGGAAAGCAGGCTCTCGATATGATGACGCCGCCCAGCTGTGACGACTTGCTGGCCATGCGGCTTCAGGGTTCGCTGACTTCGCTCCAGGAACTCAAGAACTTCCCTGCCGGCAAGAGGTTCGATCTGAACGGCTTGTCCGTTGCGCCACCTTCGGCAGAGCACAAATTCGAAGTGTGGGCCGACGATGTTCGCGATGAATTCGAGCAGTATTGTTCGCGCGACCGCATACCAAATGGATTCAAGCGCGATGGGCAAACCTTCACCCATGTTCTCTCATGCCGAAGAATGCGGGATATCTTCTGTAGCGTTGGAACGCGCATAGACACGATCCGCGCGCGCAATCCGTTCAATCCCGCCTATCTGAATCCCGATGACCTCGCATCGCTCGGTCTTGAGCCTGGTGACGAAGTTGAAATCACGTCCGCCCATGGCAAGGTCGTGGCGATCGTGCAGTCGGATCCCGATATGAAGAGCGGCGTCGTATCGCTCCCTCATGGATGGGGTGGCTTGCCGGCGGAAAACGAAGATCCTCGGGCTGAAGGTTCCTGCGTGAACCTACTGATCGACACGGATAGGAACTTTGAGCCCATCAACGCCATGCCGCATATGACGGCCGTGCCCATTAACATTATGCCGCGCCGCTAAACTTCGGGCTGTCGAGAGCCACATGCTCTAGTACAGGCCTGCTTCAGCAAAATAGCTATGACAGCGGCGATCTCGAATTTTCGTTCGAAGGAGGGTGTGTTCGAAAAAATCCTCCGGCACCCTAGTTGGGTGAGTGGGAACGAATCCAGGCCTTAGGCGACCGTCGACACAATCCCCCAGTTCGGGTTGTCGTTGCTGCCGACGACGCTCATGGAGGCGACGCTGGTGCCGTTCATCAGCCAGACCCCGGCCGTGCCGTCGTTCTTCTGCCAGAGCAGATCGGCCTTGCCGTCGCCGTTATAGTCGCCCGTGCCTTTGACTTGCCAGTTGGTGCCCGGGTTGCCCCCGACGAGGCTCTGGGCC
>Ga0081455_10001381_pt1 | contig 30015 bp, 26 predicted proteins | sample TabmetS3T2R1_FD_70207 | JGI IMG/M metagenome (GOLD analysis project Ga0081455, IMG submission 70207) | Tabebuia heterophylla rhizosphere microbial communities from the University of Puerto Rico - S3T2R1 | ecosystem: Host-associated > Plants > Roots > Rhizosphere ... | reverse complement strand
AGTTGGGCGCCATAGCCGGACTCCCGGAATCGGAGCAACGCGCCGCGCTGGCCGGCTCGGGCTACTTCATGCCGCACTGGCCTCGGCCCTATGGCCTCGCTGCGGGTCCGGTCGAGCAATTGGTGGTCGATGAGGAGATGGCGCGGGCGGGCCTCACGCGCCCTGACATCGCCATCGGCGCGTGGGCGTTGCCGACGATCATTGAGCACGGCACCGACGAGCAGCGGGATCGGTTCGTGCTTCCGACACTTCGCGGTGAAATCACGTGGTGCCAGCTGTTCAGCGAGCCGGAGGCCGGATCCGATCTCGCGTCCCTTGCCACTCGCGCGACGCCCACCGACGGCGGATGGATGCTCACTGGCCAAAAGGTGTGGACGTCACGCGCTCGCGAAGCAGACTGGGCCATCTGCCTTGCCCGCACCGACCGCGAAGCACAGCGCCATCGGGGAATCACCTATTTCCTCCTCGACATGAAGGCGTCGGGCATCGACACCCGACCACTGCGCGAGATGACCGGAGACGCCCTCTTCAACGAGGTCTTTCTCGACGATGTATTTGTTCCCGACGATTGCGTCGTGGGCGCTGTCAATGACGGATGGTCGTTCGCACGCACAACACTCGCCAACGAGCGCGTCGCGATGGCTGGCATCAAACTGGGTGTGAGCACCGAGCGTGCCGTGGAGTTGGCGCCGGAGTCCGTCCGCGTCGGCCAGCAGGTGGCGTTGGCCACCTTGTGCCAGCTGCTGGGGGTTCGCGCCACGTTGCGGTCCATTGCCGGGCAGGGTCCGGGTGCCGAGTCGAGTGTGGCGAAGCTTCTGGGCGTACGCAATCGGCAGGAAGCCTCGGAATTGGTCGTGGAACTCCTCGGGCCACGCGCGCTGCTTTCCGACCCCGACGTCGCTGCCGATGTTCACGAGATGCTGCTGACACGCTGTCTGTCGATCGCCGGCGGCACCACGCAAATCCTGCGCAATGTGGTCGGCGAAAGGCTCCTCGGCCTACCGCGTTCGTGACTGGTGATTGGCCCGGTGCCACTGCAACCAACGCTGCACCGCGCCGATCGCGTGCTGGCTCCGGATGGAGGAGAACACGTCGAAGGCGTGCTGCGCTCCCGCGACTTCTGCGTACGTGACCGTCGCGTCCGACTTTTCCCGCAGCGCGTCGACGAAGGCTCTGGTTTCGGCGATCGGCAGGAGGGTGTCGTTGCGGCCATGAATCACGAAGAAGTCCGGGGCATGCGCGCCCACGTGGGAAAGCGGCGAGGCCTGGACGAAGTCCTCCAAGTGCCTGGCCGGATTCTTGCGGAACACGACGGGCCCGAGGAATCGATCGCGCATGTCGACCGATGTGCGCGTCCCGGAAATCCCTCCCATGTCGTACAGGCCATAGAACGGGACGCACCCCACGACGGACGTGTCCGCATTCTCAAACCCCGGCTGGTAGTCGGGCAGACCGGGCGTGAGCGCCGCGAGCGCTGACAGGTGCCCGCCGGCAGAGCCTCCGGTGATGACGACATAGGAGGCGTCGCCGCCATATTCCTTGATGTTCTCGTGCACCCACGCGATCGCCCGCTTGACGTCGACGATCTGTGCGGGGAACGGGTGCCGGGGAGCCAGCCGGTAGTTGGCTGCAACGCAGACCCAACCCTGCTGGGCCATCCGATTCATCAAGATGAGCCCTTGCTGCTCCTTGTTGCCGATCGTCCAGCCGCCACCATGAATCTGCAGCAGCACAGGCGCGTCGTTCAAATCCGCGCCTCTCGGACGGTAGATGTCGACGTTTCCGCGTCGGCCGCCTTCGGTGTAGGGGACGTTTCTCAGGACCTCGACGTCCCGATGATTGAGCTTGAATGGCCGCGTGATGGCGCCCCGCGGAATCTTGAGGTCGATCGGCCCGGGCAGGTCGAGGGTGGTCAGATAGTCCTCGCCGATCCCTTCGCACAGCGCTTCATCGAGCTGTACGCCAACGCGATGAGCGTCGGCGATGGCCGACGCCAGGAGTCCAGCTGACACGGCTGCGGCGGCCAGCCCGGTCTTCGATGGCGGCGACTTCCGGACGGTCAACTCGGCCACGGTGTCGACCGCCGTGAGCGCCAGGAGATGCGGTGCAAGCTCGCTGACCGGCCACCCAAAGGCGAACGACGGGATGCCGGGCCAAGCTCCACGAAGGGGTCGAACGGCATTGAGGGCCAAGGCCGCGAGCACGATCTGGCGGCGGGCGAACGTGGCCGACATGGCCCCTCCTGATCGAGAACGTGTTCTAGACGCCATCGGTAGGATATCGCCATGGATCGGCTAAGCGGCTTGGACGCCAGCTTCCTGTACTTGGAGAGTGGCGCCCAGTTGATGCACGTGTGTGCCATCATCACCGTCGATCCGACGACGATTCCCGGCGGCTACAACTTCGAGGACTTCAAGGCCGAACTCGGGCGACGCGTATCAGGCGTGCCGATGTTCAACCGCAAGCTCAAGTTCGTCCCGGGACGTATCGACTTCCCGATCTGGGTGCTCGACGAGGAGTTCGACATCGATCGCCATGTGCATCGTCTTGCAGTGCCGAGCCCGGGCGGCGATCGCGAACTTGCCGATATTGCAGGTCACCTGGCCGGAATCCCGCTCGACCGTTCGCGGCCGCTCTGGGAGATGCACGTGATCGAGGGCCTCGCTGACGGCCGCATCGCCGTCTTCTCGAAGATGCACCATGCGTCCGTCGACGGAGTGTCCGGGTCGAACATGATTTCGTACCTGTGCAGCCTTGAACCCGAAGCTCCGCCCCTCGACGTCGCCGACTTGCCTGCCACCACCAATCACCAGCGAGTGCCCTCGGATCTCGAACTCGTCGGCCGCGGCGTCGTCTCGACCGCGGTCAAACCCTGGCAGCTGGCCAAACTGGTGGCCCCAACGGTTCGGACCCTTGCGCAGAGTGCCCAACGTGCCCGGCTGGGAACCGCGATGGCAGCGCCGCTCACTGCACCCCGCACGTCCTTCAACGGCACCATCACCGGCCACCGCTCCATCGCCTTCACCGACATCTCGTTGGACGACATCAAAGAGATCAAGAACGCGGTACCCGGAGCCACAGTCAACGACGTTGTGTTGGCGTTGAGCGGCGGCGCGTTGCGGCGGTACCTCCAGGAACGCGGCGAACTACCCGCCACCTCACTCCTGGCAAGCGTGCCGGTTTCCGTCCGCAACGAATCGCAGGTGGCCGGTGGACGCAACAAGGTCTCGTCGATCTTTTGCCGCCTCGGCACCGACATCGATGACCCGAGCGAACGGATCCATCAGCTCGCCGTGGCCAATTCCAACGCGAAGGAACATCACAAAGCCGTCCCCGCCGACACGCTCCAGGAATGGGCAGAATTCGCCGCCCCGCGGACATTTGGCCTCGCGGTGCGCATGGTTTCCGACTTACGTCTCTCCGACCGCGGCCCGGTGATTCACAACCTGGTCATCTCCAACGTTCCGGGCCCACCCATTCCGCTGTACTTCATGGGCTCGCGACTTGAGGCGCTCTACCCGCTCGGCCCGATATTTCACGGCGCCGGCCTCAACATCACCGTCATCAGCAACAACGGCGAGATGCACATCGGCGCGATTGCCTGTCGGGAGCTCATGCCCAAGGTGTGGGACCTGATCGATCAGTTCCCTGTTGAACTGAAGGCAATGCGCGGAGCCATTCTCGGCTAGGAGCTCACCGACTGCCGGTCGCGGACCCGCGCCATCGTGCTGTTGACCGCCTCCAGCAGGGCCGGGACGAAAACATCGGGTTCGAGGACGCAGCCCGCGTGCCCGCAGGCCGCTTCATGAGCTGTCGCGCCGGGGATCCGAGCCGCAAAATCGTACTGTCGATCCGGCGGGATCACGCGGTCGCGCGTGGTGACGATCACGGCGGTTGGCACGTCGATGCGGGGCAGCCATGGCGTGGAATGGTGACGTCCCAGCGAAGCCACCGCATGACCGATTGCCCAGGGGCTGGTGGAGCGCCATTGGTCGAATGCCCAGCGTCCCGCGTCGGAAGTGTCGGCGTCTCCCACGGCTGCTGCGGCCGCGCGGCGCACCACGTGCGAGCGTGAAAGTACCGAGGTCAGGCCTATTCCGACTTCCATGCCGGCATGAAAGAGCGCCTCGCTGCCCGTCGTCCGGAAATGATCGGTGGTCGCGGCCAGGATCAGACCGCCGACGGATTCGGGATGCTGCCGCCAGACGCGCTGAGCGACGACGGAGCCCATCGAATAGCCGGCGATGATCGGACGGTCGAGACCCAACTCCTCAACAACGGCCGCCACGTCATCGGCGCAATCGGAGACGAGGAACCGTTCAGAAGTGATGCCCCGTCCATGCCACCGCTGGTCGAACGTGATCACGCGGTAACGCTCCGCCAATCGTGGGATGGACGGGTACCACGTCAGTTGACCCGTGCATCCCACTGCGTGCAGAAGCACGATCGCCGGCGCATCCGGCGTCGGCCCCGGCACGTCTGTCAGCCACGTGCGTCCGCGACGTGGGAGGTCGAGCCACTGGCCGTCGGGTAGCTCAACCGGAGTGAGGTTCGGAATGTGTTTGCGAAACGCCTGAACGTACAACTGGCGCGGTATTCGCAAGGGGGTCTCCTTTACATCGGCTCCCCGACTAGAACACGTTATAGTTTGTCACGTGGGGTCGGTGCTCGAGGACATACGCGCCGTTGTCGGCGATGTGCTTGATCGCGGCGATGGGTCGTGGCGAGCATTTCACGACGCCAACCTGCTCTCGTTGGCTGCACCGGAGGAGCACGACGGCGACGGTCTAGGCCTGACTGAGGTCGCCGTCCTGTTGCGAGAAGTCGGTCGACGCGCCGCCAGCGTTCCGGTGTGGGAGACACTCGTGTGCGGTTTGCTTCCGCTCGTTCGGTCGGGCGCCGCCGCCGACCTGATACCTCAGGTCCTCTCCGGTGAGCTGCTGCTGGCGCCAGCGCTGAACGAGCCTGGAGCAGTTTTTCCGGCTGCGCCCGCGACGACGTATGAAGGTCAATCAGTTACCGGCCTGAAGATCGGCGTTTCCGTCGTCGAGGCGCCATCATTGCTCCTCGTTTCCGCCACGAGTGTCAACGGCGACTCCGTCGTTGCTCTCGTCGATCCTGACGGCCCTGGCGTAACCCGAGTCGATACAGGGTGTTCGCGTGGACCCGTTGAGGCGACGTATGCGTTCGAAGCGGCGCCTGCACGGGGAACACTTGACGCCGACGTGGTGCGTTCACATGCGATCGCTGGCTTGCTTGCGCTGGGAGCCGGCGTCGTCGAAGGCGCCCGCGACCTTACTGCCCGTTACATCCGCGAGCGTCAGCAATTCGGACGTTCTCTCGCCGAGTTCCAAGCCGTCGCCCAACAGATTGCCGACGTGTACATCGCGTCCCGAACCTTTGCTTTAGGAGCCGAGGAGGTGTGTCGCCGGATCGACGCGGGTGAGCCGGTGGCCGACGATCTGGCGATCGCGTCCTACTGGTTCGCCGACCACGCGTCCCGCGTCCTGCAGACCTGCCAGCACTTGCACGGTGGAATGGGCGTCGACGTGACCTACCCGCTCGCGGGGTACTTTTCGTGGATTCGCGACATCGTTCGCCACCTTGGCGGTCCGAGCACGCTGGCCGACGTGCCACTGGATGAGGCCGTCGGCAAGAACGCCGAACTGACCGAAGACCAGCGGGCGTTCAAGGCCGAGGCACGCAACTATCTGTCCGGCCTGGCCACCGATGGCGACCGCGACGAAATGCGCACCGACCGACACGGACCGGCCTACCACCGGATCATCAAGCAGATGGGCGCAGATGGTTGGCTCGGAGTCGGTTGGCCGATCGAATTCGGCGGGCAAGCCCGCGGACCCATCGACCAGCAGGTGTTCGTCAATGAGGCGGCGCGAGCGGACGTTCACTTGCCGTCCGTCACACTCCAGACCGTCGGGCCAACCTTGCAGGCCTTTGGAACTCCCAAGCAGAAGGAGATGTTCCTCGCAGACATCGTGGCCGGGACGGTCCACTTCGCGATCGGCTACAGCGAGCCCGACGCCGGCACCGACCTCGCTTCATTGCGCACCACAGCGCGAAAAGATGGCGATCACTACATCGTCAACGGCCAGAAGCTCTGGACGACTGGCGGCCACAACGCCGACTACATCTGGCTTGCCGTGCGCACCGATCCCGATGCACCGCCACACCGTGGCATTTCAGTCCTCATCGTCGATACGAGGGACCCGGGGTACTCGTGGACACCGATCATCACCGCTGACGGTTCGCACCATGTGAACGCCACCTACTTCAACGACGTTCGGGTGCCGGTCGACATGCTGGTCGGTGAAGAGAACCAGGGCTGGCAGCTCATCACCACGCAGCTCAACCATGAACGCGTCATGTTGGGCCCGGCAGGTCGTATCGAAGGCCTGCGCGACACCGTTCGCGAATGGGCCGCGGGGCGCGTCGCGCCGGATGGAAGGCCGGTCCTGGAGGTTCCCTGGGTTCGCGACGCCCTGGCGCGAGCCACCGCATCGTTCCGCGTGAACGAATTGCTCAACTGGGCGGTTGCTGCCGGATCGACGTCCGAGCGAGCATTGGTGGCGGACGCCTCAACCACCAAGGTTTTCTCGAGCGACGAGATCCAACGCATCGGAGTCGAATTGGCCGACGTCGTAGCGGCGTACGGCAACCCAGCCGACCCGGAGACTGGCCGGCTTGCTGACTATCTCGACGCCACCATCAAACGCAATCTCGTGCTGACGTTCGGCGGCGGCGTCAACGAGGTGCAGCGTGAGTTGATCGCCATGTTCGGGCTCGATCTGCCGCGCGTTCCGCGATGAACGACATGATCCTGTCCGGCGTCGAGGAGATCAAGGCGCGCGGCGACAGCCCTGCACGCGAGGCGCTGGACGATGTGAATGTCGCAATGATCCGGCACTGGGCCGAAGCAATCGGTGACACAAATCCGCGGTGGCGGACGGAGGCGCCACCCGCCATGACTCAGGTCTGGACGATGTACGGACTCGATCCGTACCGACCGCCCGGCGATCCCCTGCACGACACGATGAAGATCTTCGATGAGGCGGGCTACACCGCCGTCCTGGGAACGAACTGCGATCAGAGCTATGCACGCACCTTGAAGCCGGGGGAGCGGGTGCAGATCACGACCCGGCTCGAAGATGTCGCTGGCCCCAAGAAGACCGGGGTCGGCGAGGGGTACTTCGTCACGACGCGAAGCACATGGACGGTCGGCGCTGAAGAAGTGGCGACGATGTCGTTCCGCGTGCTGAAGTACAAGCCCGGCGCAACGGTCGATCCCACCAAGACGGTTCGGCCACAGGTCAATGCCGACTCCGCCTACTTCTGGGATGGCGCTGCGTCCGGCGAGCTTCGCGTTCAGAAATGCAACGCCTGCGGGGCGCTTCGTCATCCGCCGGGGCCGGTTTGCCCGGCATGTTCGGCGATGGACCGGAGCTATGTCGTCGCCGCGGGCACTGGCCGCGTTCACTCATTTGTCGTCCACCACGCCCCGGCGGTGCCCGGCAAGAAACTGCCACTCACCCTGGCGCTGGTCGAATTGGACGAAGGCGTCCGGATGATCGGCGAGACTACTGAAGGGATCGCGATCGGAGACGCAGTCGAGGTCTGGTTCGACCACATCGACGATGATCTGACTCTTCCCAAGTGGCGGCGTTCGGGGTCGGCAGAGGCGGAGCTCACGCCGGAAGTTCCATCAGATCTGCCCGTCTGGGAATTGCCGATCACGCCGACCCTGGTCGTGTCGACGGCACTGGCCACTCGGGACTTTCAGGACGTTCATCACGATCGAGATCGCGCCATCATGCACGGCAGCAAGGACATCTTCCTGAACATCCTCACGACCACCGGGCTCGTCCAGCGCTATGTCACGGACTGGGCCGGGGCCGAAACAGTCATCAGGTCATGCGCCCTACGGCTTGGAGCTCCGGCGTATCCGTATGACGTGCTGCGGTTCACCGGGCGCGTGGTGTCCGAAAGCGACGGCGTCACGACGATCGACGTCACGGGTGCGGTGTCGCTTGGCACGCACGTCAACGCCCGACTTGACGTGGTGTTGCCATGAGGGGCGCCGCGTCGATCGCCGGTATTGGCGCGACGGAGTTCTCCAAGGAATCTGGCCGTTCGGAACTCCAACTATCCGCCGAGGCGACGCTCGCCGCGCTCGCCGACGCCGGTCTCTCGGCTGCTGACGTTGACGGCTTGGTGACGTTCACGATGGATGCGACAGCCGAAATCGCCCTGGCCCGCGAACTCGGGATGGGTGAGCTGCGGTTCTTCAGTCGGATCAGCTACGGCGGAGGCGCCGCCTGCGCGACCGTTCAGCAGGCAGCCATGGCCGTCGCGACCGGAATGGCCGACGTCGTGGTGGCCTACCGAGGCTTCAACGAACGATCCGGCCAACGCTTCGGTCAGGTGCAGACGTGGGCGGCGATGCAGGTGAACTCCGGCGGCTTCGACAATGCATGGTCATATCCGCACGGTCTCTCCACCCCTGCGGCAACCGTTGCGATGCAGGCCCGGCGTTACATGCACGACTTCGGGGCCACGTCGGAAGACTTCGGCCGGGTGGCCGTCGCTGATCGCCGGCACGCGGCGAACAACCCGGCAGCCTTCTTCTACGGTCGTCCGATCACCCTTGAGGACCACCAGAACTCACGCATGATCGTCGATCCATTGCGCCTGCTCGACTGCTGCCAGGAGAGCGACGGGGCCGTCGCCATCGTGGTCACCTCAACTGAGCGCGCCCGAGACCTCAAAGCCGGCGGCGTGCCGATCTTGGCGGCAGCGCAGGGGAGCGCTGCTGACCAGTTCGTCATGACGTCCTATTTCCGCGATGACGTCGGGATCCCCGAGATGGGTGTGGTCGGACGTGAACTGTGGCGCCAGTCCGGGCTGGGGCCCTCCGACATCGACACCGCCGTGCTCTACGACCACTTCACCCCCTACGTCCTGATGCAGTTGGAGGAACTCGGCTTCTGTGGTCGCGGCGAGGCGAAGGATTTCATCGCCGACGCGGCGATAGAGCTCGGTGGCCGACTACCAATCAACACGCACGGCGGACAGTTGGGCGAGGCCTACATCCACGGGATGAACGGTATTGCCGAGGCGGTACGACAAATGCGGGGGACATCGGTCAATCAGGTGGCCGACGCCGCGCACGTTCTTGTGACGGCGGGCACCGGCGTGCCCACCTCCGGACTCATCCTCGGCGGCTGATTCGACAGTCCGCCAGCGCTGGACGGCCGTCGACGGTGGCGGAGGCGACGATGCTGGCGGGCTCCTCCCACGCGTGGATCGTGAGGGTCTCACCGGGGAAAACCACCCCCGCGAAGCGGGCACTGAATCCATCGACGGCGGTGGCATCGCTCTTCAGGAGTCCGTCGACGATTTCGCGGAGGACGATTCCGTACGTGCACAGACCGTGCAGGATCGGCGCGGGGAACCCGGCGGCCTCAGCGAACGACGGATCGGCATGCAGGGGATTGCGGTCGCCACAGAGCCGGTAAAGCAGCGCTTGCTGGGGCGTCACGCCGTAGGTCGTGACGAAATCGGGCTGTCGTTCCGGGATCGTCGCTGCTGTGGATTCACCGCGGTCGCCGCCCCATCCGCCCTCGCCACGGACGAAGATCGACGATCGGACCCGCCACAGTTCGTCACCGTCTGGATTGGAGGCGACGCCTTCCTGCCAGATGACGGCCGCCTTGCCCTTGTCCCAGACGTCGCTGATCCGCGTCGTGAGGCGCGCTGATCCTGACGTGGGAAGGGGCGCTCCGACGTTGACGTGCTGTGCCCCATGGACGACTTGGCTCAGTTGTATGTCACAGCCGGGCAGGTTCAAGCTGGGTGCCCGGGTTGCGTGAAAGGTGGGCGCCACGACGGCAAAGCTCGGTAATACCTGCAGGTCGTTGGAGTCCAGCGTCCATCGCAGCGCGTCGGACGAGAGGTTGTCGCCCGGGTGGGACCCCGCCCCGAGGGCGAGGTGATACAGCAGGACGTCACTGCTGGTCCAGGAGAACTCCTGCGAACCGACTTCGGCACCGATCGCGACCTCCGGATCGATCGGCATCAGTTCTCCTGACGAGCGATGTCTTCAGCGGCCAGGTATCCGAAGACGAGTGCTGGTCCGATGGTGGCGCCGGGGCCGGCATAGGTACGTCCCATCACGGCTGCCGAACAGTTGCCGGCTGCATACAGCCCCTCGATCACCGAACCGTCGGGGCGCAACGCCCGGGCATGCTCATCGGTGACGATTCCCCCCTTGGTGCCCAGGTCGCCCGGGACGATCTTGACCGCGTAGAACGGGCCCTGATCGATTCGGTGTAGAGACGAATTCGGTTTGACTCGCGGGTCGGCGTAATAGCGGTCGTAGGCACTCTCGCCGCGGTGAAAGTCTTTGTCGACTCCAGACGCTGCGAACCCGTTGAAGCGGTCGACCGTCTCGGACAACGCGTCCGCCGGTACACCGATCTTGGTGGCGAGTTCGGCGAGGGTGCCGGCCCGGTGGACGGTGCCGTACTTGTACCAACGTCCCGGAAACGGCTGGCGCGGGGAGAGCCCGGCAAACAGATACCGGTTGCGGTAGCGCTGATCCATGATCATCCAGGACGGCACGTGCGACACACCGGTCGCTTCGCCCTCATAGATCTTGTGGGTTGCCTCGACGTAGGGGAGTGCCTCGTTCATGAACCGCCGGCCTGCTGAATTGACGATGATCGAGCCGGGCAGGTTTCGCTCGGCCAGGCAGAACCACGGACCGGAAGGCAGGGGGATGGTCGGGCCCCACCAGGCATCGTCCATGAGGTCGACGGCCGCACCGAGCGCGACGCCAGCCTCTATGCCCTCGCCGGTGTTGGAAGCTGCCGCCGTACTCCACTCGACGTCGGTCGGCGACGGGAGATGCTTGGCACGCAGCGTGTCGCTCTTCTCGAAGCCACCCGAGCCCAGAATGACTCCACGCCGGGCCCGAATGATCACGTCGGCGCCGTCATGGACCGCTTTGACTCCCACGACGCGGCCGCCTTCGACGATCAGTTCGGTGAGGCTTGTCTCGTAGCGGAGCGGAACACCGGCGTCGATGAGGCCTTGGCGCATGCCGATGGTGAGGGCATTGCCCATGGCGTACATGCGTCGGCCGCGCAAGGTGTTGATGATGCGAGCGAGCACGACCCGCAACATCGTCAACGGTCCGCGGATGGTGCGCAGGCCCAGGCTGAGCTTGCGGAAGTCAGCTTGCGTGACGATCAGGTTGGCCGGCGCCTTGGTGTACGGAGGGTGCAGACGCTCGAGTTCATCGCCCAGGAACCGGGCGTCCATGGGCACGGGCTCGACACTGCGGCCGCGGGCCCGACCGCCGGGGCTTTCGGGGAGGTAGTCGGAATACTCGGGAACCCACGACAGCCGCACGGGCGTCTTGTCGAGCAGGAAGTCCACGACTTCTGGACCACGATCGACAAACGCGTCCCGTCTCTCGCGCGGCACGACATCGCCCACGATGGCCTCAAGGTAGCGGCGAGCCTCGTCAGCGTCCTTGGCGTCGACCTGTCCGGCCTCGCGCAGCGCCCGATTGCCGGGGATCCAAACGCCCCCACCCGATCGGGCAGTCGTTCCACCGAAATACGCAGTTTTCTCGATCAACACGGTCTCAAGGCCCCGATGTGCTGCGGCGAGGGCGGCCATCATGCCGGCTCCACCGGCGCCTACGACGACGACGTCATACGTCTCGTCCATCGGACCTCCGATCGGGCTGACTTCCGCAAAACTGTAACACGTTCTACTATGCTTGCATGCTCTCGGACGAGGAGCGGCGGAGCGTCGCGAAGACCCTGGCCATCGCCGAACATGACCGTGCTCCGGTGCCTCCATTGCGCGACACGTGGCCCGAACTCGACGTCGTCGACGCCTACACAATTCAACTGATGAACATCGCCGATCGACTCGGCAACGGCGTCACGATTCGCGGCCACAAGGTCGGACTTTCCTCCAAGGCCATGCAGGACATGATGGGCGTCGACGAGCCTGATTACGGTCATCTCTTGTCTGACATGGAGGTCTCGGGATCAGCCAGTGTCGGCCGCTATTGCATGCCGAGGGTCGAGGTGGAGGTGGCATTCGTCCTGGGTCGCACGCTTCCCGGAGCCGCGTGCACGGAAGACGACGTTCTCGCGTGTACCGATTACGTTACGGCGGCCATTGAGCTGATCGATTCGCGCATCGCCGATTGGAACATCAAGATCGCCGACACCATCGCCGACAACGCGTCCAGCGCCGGCTTCGCACTGGGAGACGCTCAGGTCGATCCGGCGAGCGTCGACCTCACGAAGATCGAAGCCCGCCTGCTCAAGGGTGGAGACGAGGTCGCCTCCGGCCGATCAGACGCCGTCCTAGGCAATCCCGTGACGGCTGTTGCCTGGTTGGCCCGCAAGGTGGCCTCGTTCGGGGTCACCCTCGAGGCCGGACACGTCATTCTCCCCGGCAGCGTGCACCGGGCCATCGACGCCGAGGCAGGCGACGACTTCGAAGCAGTGTTCACCGACCTGGGCAGCGTCCGGCTGTCCTTCACCGAATAGGAGGAGGTAGCTATGAAGGCCACCGCCGCCATCGTCGGGCCGGGCAACATCGGCACCGACCTGCTCTTCAAACTCCTGCGCAGCGAGGTCATCGAACCGCGCTGGATGATCGGGGTCGACCCGACGTCCGAAGGCCTCGAACTCGCGAGGCAGAGGGGTGTCGAGGCGTCCCACGAAGGAGTCGACTGGCTCCTCAAGCAGGACGAGTTGCCCGACCTGATCTTCGAGGCGACCTCCGCGTACGTCCATCGTGAGTACGCACCGCGGTACGCCGAGGCGGGCATTCGCGCCGTCGACCTGACACCAGCGGCCGTGGGGCCAGCCGTCATCCCGCCCGTCAACGGCGACGAACACCTGGACGCCCAGAACGTCAACATGATCACGTGTGGCGGGCAAGCCACCATTCCGATGGTCTACGCCGTTTCGCGCGTCGAACCTGTGTCGTATGCCGAGATCGTCGCGTCTGTGTCGAGCGCATCGGCCGGGCCCGGCACGCGAGCCAACATCGACGAGTTCACCCGGACGACCGCCACGGGGGTGGAGACGATCGGCGGCGCGGAGCGCGGCAAGGCGATCATCATCCTCAACCCGGCCGAACCGCCGCTGATCATGCGAGACACGATTTTCTGCGCCGTTGCGCCCGATGCAGATCGCGACGTTATCGCCGATTCGGTTGTTCGCATGGTCGAAGACGTCCAGAAGTACGTCCCCGGATACCGGCTTCTCCAGGAACCGCAGTTCGACGACGCGTCCCCAGCGACGCTCGGCAAGACAAAGGTGAGCATCTTCGTCGAGGTCGAGGGAGCCGGCGACTACCTCCCGCCATACGCCGGGAATCTGGACATCATGACCGCCGCCGCCACCAGCGTTGGCGAATCAATCGCGGTGCAAATGGTGAAGGGTCAAATGACGAAGGGGGAGTCGCTGTGAACGACATCAACCAGCTCGGCCGGACTTGGTCGCAAACCGATCCGACGAGCGATCTCGATCTCCGGCTCACGGACACATGCCTGCGCGATGGGTCTCACCACAAACGCCATCAGTTCGTGCCGCAAGAGGTTCGCGACATCGTGCATGCCCTCGATTCCGCTGGCATTCCGGTGATCGAGGTGACACACGGCGACGGACTCGGCGGATCCTCGTTCAACTACGGATTCTCCGCGACGCCCGAACAAGAACTCATCAAGCTGGCCGCTGAAACCGCAACCCGCGCACGCATCGCATTCTTGATGCTCCCGGGCGTCGGTACGAAAGACGACATCCGCGCTGCCCGAGACAACGGCGGCCAGATCTGCCGCGTCGCCACCCATTGCACCGAGGCCGACACGTCCCAGCAGCATTTCCGGCTCGCCCGGGAACTCGGGTTGGAGACCGTCGGCTTCCTGATGATGAGCCACACGCAGCCACCCGAGGTGTTGGCGAAGCAGTCCCGCATCATGGTCGACTCGGGCTGTCAGTGCGTGTATGTCGTCGACTCAGCCGGGGCGTTGGTCATGGAGGCGGTCGCTGACCGGGTGTCGGCCATCGTCGCCGAGATCGGCCAGGAGGCGACCGTCGGGTTTCACGGTCACGAGAATCTCGGGCTGGGTGTGGCGAACACGGTCATCGCTGCACGTGCCGGTGCAACACAAATTGATGGCTCCGTGCGTCGCTTCGGTGCGGGAGCCGGGAACACGCCCCTGGAGGCGTTCATCGGCGTGGCCGACAAGCTCGGGTGGCGCACGGGCGTCGACTTCCTGCAGATCGTCGACGCGGCCGAAGACGTGATTCGGCCAGCGATGCCGGAGGAGTGCACGCTCAACCGGATGACGCTGATGATGGGGTATTCGGGCGTGTACTCCTCCTTCCTCAAGCACGCTGGCAACGCCGCAGACCGCTATGGAGTCTCGGGGGCCAAGATCCTGCTCGAGGCGGGACGCCGCAATCTCATCGGCGGGCAAGAGGACCAACTGATTGACATCGCACTGCAGTTGCGAGCGCAAAGTTAGAACGTGTTCTAGTATTGGTCTAGAGACCAAGGAGATGCCATGACCCAGGCTGTGTTGGACGGCGTACGAGACCTTCTCCCGGCGCTGCGCGAGCGTGCCGACGAAACGGAGCGGTTGCGACAGGTTCCGGATGCCTCCGTCAAGGAACTGGAAGAGACCGGTTTTTTCCGGCTCCTCCAGCCGAAGCGGTTCGACGGCCTGGAGGGCGATCCGATCGACTTCTACACGGCAGTGAGCATGATCGCCTCTGCGTGCGGCTCAACCGGCTGGATCTCGTCGGTGCTCGGCGTTCATCCTTGGCAGGTCGCCCTCTTCCACGACAACGCTCAGCAGGCCGTGTGGGGCCAAGACACCTCGACGCGGCTCAGTTCTTCGTACGCACCGACGGGCAAGGCTGTCGTCGCCGACGGCGGCTACATGCTGGAGGGGCGCTGGAGCTTCTCCTCCGGATCGGCGCATGCGACCTGGGTCCTGCTCGGCGGTCTCGTGACCAACGAGGAAGGCCAGATCGTCGATTTCAAGACGTTCCTGGTGCCGCGAGAGAAGTACGAGATCGTCGACGTGTGGAACGTCGTCGGGCTCTCCGGCACCGGCTCCAACGACATCGTCGTCGAAAAGACATTCATCCCCGAAGAGTTCACGCTCTCGATGAGCGATACCGGTCGTTGCTATGGGCCCGGCCAGGAGCAGAACACCAGCGAGTTGTATCGCCTGCCGTTCCACTCCCTGTTCACCACCACCATCACCTCGCCGATCCTCGGCATGGCCCGGGGTGCGTACGCGGAGCACGTCGAGATGCAGCAGAAGCGGGTCCGTGCCGCCTATGCCGGCGAGAAGGCATCCTCCGACCCGTTCGCGGCCGTGCGGATCGCCCGCGCCTCGAGTGAGATCGACGGGGCGTGGGCCTTGTGTATGGCGAACATCCGTGAAGAACAGGCATTGGTCGCCAAGGGCGAGAAGATTCCGCTTTCGCTGCGGCTGCGGGTGCGTCGCGACCAAGTGCTCGGAACCCAGCGAGCGATCGACGCGATCGACGAACTCTTCGAGGCATCCGGTGGCCGAGCGCTGGCGCAGGGCACCTATCTCCAGCGCGCGTGGCGAGACGCCCACGCTGGCCGCGTCCACGCCGCCAATGACCCCGAACGTGCGCTGCAGATGTACGGCATGGCGGAGTTCGGACACAAGGTCGACCCCGGGATGTACTGATGTTCGACCGGGAAGCCGCCCGCCGGTCCGCAAAGGCCGGCGACATCACGCTGAACTACTACGAGGCGGGCGAATCGACCGCTGTCGGTGGTGGCCTGCCGCTGGTGATGCTCCATGGGGGCGGGCCAGGGGCCTCCGCGTGGTCCAACTTCGGGTCGGCCCTGCAGGGCTTCGCAAAGGATTTCCGCACGCTGCTGGTCGACCAGCCCGGCTTCGGCCAAAGCGACAAACCGCCGGTCGTCGGCAACTACTTCCGGTTCGCAGCCAATGCGGTCAAGGACTTGCTCGACGAGCTCGGCATCGATCGCATCCATCTCCTCGGCAACAGCCTCGGTGGCGGCACAGCGATGCGGTTCGCGTTGCTCTACCCCGAGCGCGTCGGCCGGCTCGTCCTCATGGGCCCCGGCGGCCTTTCCCTCAACCTGTTTCATGCCGACCCCACCGAGGGCGTCAAGCGCCTGATGGAGTTCGGCGCCGAGCCGTCCGAAGAGACCATGCGAGCCTTCATCTCGACGATGGTCGTCAACCAGGCGCTGGTGACCGACGAACTCGTCGCCGAACGGCTGGCGGATGCTTCCGCCCCGGGTGCCCGCGAGGCCATGCAGTCGATGGGCATGTCGTTCTGGAATCCAGACAGCTACGAAGACGGCCTCCTGTGGCGCGACGCCCATCGCCTGCAACGGCCGACCCTGCTGACGTGGGGACGCGAAGACCGAGTCAATCCGTTGGACGGTGCTCTCGTGGCGCTGAAGATGATCCCGAAGGCCTCCTTGCACGTCTTTCCCAACTGCGGGCACTGGGCCCAGATCGAGGCAGCCGATGAGTTCCGCCAGGTCTGCACGGCCTATCTGGCCCGCCACGTCGAAAGGGAGACATCATGATCGACATTCGATCGATGGGCTATGCCCGTGTCGCCAGCACCGACCTCGAAGCCTGGCGACACTTCGGCACCAAGGTTCTGGGTCTTGCCGAGGGCAGAGGCCCGACGCCCGAGAACCTTTATTTCCGCATCGACCAGGTCTCCAGCCGCCTTGTCGTCGTCCCGTCCGACGTCGACCGGCTGGAGTGCGTGGGGTGGGAGCTCGCCGACCACAACGCCTTGCAAGCGGCTCGTGAGCATTTGACCAAGGCCGGCGTCGAGGTCACAGAAGGCACGGCCGAGGAATGTGCTGAGCGTCGCGTTCAGGAAATGATCCGCTTCAGCGACCCGTTCGACAACGTCTTCGAGCTGTTCCACGGAATCACGTATGAATCACGACCGGTCGTGACCCCGTACGCCGCGACGTTCGTTACCGGCGAGCAGGGCATGGGTCACGCGGTCATCCCAGTCGACGACGATGTCGAGGCGCTGCATTTCTACCGCGACGTCCTCGGGTTCCGGTTGCGTGACTCCATGTCGATGCCCGGCGAGTTCGTCGGCAAGGAGCCGGGCAGCAAGGTCTGGCTCCGGTTCCTCGGCGTGAACCCCCGGCATCATTCTTTGGCCTTCCTGCCGATGCCCAATCCCAGCCGCTGCGTTCACATCATGTTGGAGGTCGACAGGCTGGACGACGTCGGTCGCGCACTGGAGCGCGTGCGCAAGTACAAGGCACCGCTCTCAGCCACGCTTGGGCGCCACATGAACGATGAGATGGTGTCTTTCTACGTGCGATCGCCCGGCGGCTTCGACATCGAATTCGGCTGCGACGGCCTCACGGTCGACGACCACCGTTGGGTGGCCCGCGAGTCGACCGCGGTCTCGTACTGGGGCCACGTCTTTGGCCAGTCCGGTTAGGCGCGATGCCGTATGGGCTCGGTGAGAAACGCAGATGTCCCGGAGGGCATGAGTCCCGACGCGGCTGCATCGTGGCCACCCCGTGAATTGATCGACTCCTTCCTGGGCGGCGGCAGCGACGACGTGTTCGCGTGGCGGCCCGGCGAAGTCGTCCACATTGATGGCGAGGAGGCACAAGCTGCCGCCCGCACCTTTCGCGACGTCCTTGGCCAGTACGCGAGCGGAGTCACCGTGGTCACCACGGTCCGGCACGGTGTGCCGATCGGCATGACCTGTCAGTCCTTCACCAGCGTGTCCCTTGACCCACCGCTCGTGGCGTTCCTTCCGATGAAGACCTCCCGCGCGTTTGCCGCCATCCGGCATTCACGGCGGTTTTGCGTGAACTTCCTGTCAGCCGACCAATCTGAACTCTCCAATCGATTTGCCTCGTTGGCCGAAGACAAGTTCGCCGACGTCGATTGGGAGCCGACCGAACACGGAACACCGAGGTTGGCCGGGACGGCGGGTTGGGTCGACTGTTCGGTGCATGCCGTCCATGAGGCCGGCGACCACTACCTCGTCATCGGCCGAGTCGACGCCCTCGGTCGCGGCGAAACCTCCCAACCGCTGTTGTTCCACCAGGGCAAGTACCGCACGGTCGAATAGGAGATGGCATGAGTTTGGGCCAGACGGCCGTTGTCCTTGGCGGCAGCATCGGCGGACTGAGTGCTGCCGGGGCCTTGGCGCCTCACTTCGACCACGTTCTCATCCTCGAACGAGACGAGTTGCCGCCCAGCGCCGAGCATCGACGCGGTGTCCCACAAAGCAAGCATCCGCACTTTCTGCTGAATTCCGGTCGCCGGGCGATCAACGAACTGTTCCCCGGGTTCGAAGACTCCTTGATCGCGGCGGGCGGGCTCCACATCACCGCGTCGATGGACACGGCCTACCTCGAAGGACCGGGCTGGGCTCCGCGCAAGCAGGGCTCGCTCACGATGGTCTATGGCTCCCGCATCCTCATCGAGCGCGTTCTGCGCGACAAGGTGCGCGAGTTGTCGAACGTCGCCTTCCGCGAAGGCGTCACCGTTACCGGGATGGATACCACCGGCAACAGGGTCACAGGTGTCCACTTCTCATCGCCAGCCGGAGGTGAAAGCATCGTTACCGATTTGGTGGTCGACGCCTTGGGCCGGGGTTCATCGGTCTCGGACTGGCTGGTCGACGCCGGATGGCCCGAGGTTCGAGTCCAGACCCTTGACGCCAAGGTGACCTACGTTTCGCGGTGGTACGACCTGCCTGAGGCTCCCTCCGCCTCCTGGTGGTGGAAGCACATGGTCATCATGCCGACGCAGGACAAAGGGGAGCACCCAGACGAGCATGAATACCTCGTCAACTTCTTCCCGATGGAGGGAAATCGGAGCATTGCGTGCATGGGGTCGTGGGGCCTACCCATGCCACGCTCCGTCGACGACTTCATTGCCTCGGCCAATCGGCTGCGCACGCCGCAGTTTGCCGCAGCGATGGCGGCATCCCGTCCGACCTCCGAAGTCCACCTGACTCGCTCCACCGGCAACAAATGGCGACGCTACGACCAGCTCTCGTCGCCGCCCGAAGGCATTGTCTTCATCGGCGATGCGATCTGCGCCTTCAACCCGTTCTACGGACAGGGCATGAGTTCGGCGGCGATCTCTGCCCGTCTCCTTCGTGACGCGCTGGAGTCGACGTCACACCTTGATCAGAAGTTCTTCGCACGTTTCCTCCGCCAGCAACGCAAGGAGCTCAAGGTGCCGTGGGGCATGGCGATGGCGCGCGATCGCGGCTACGAATGCGCAACCGGAACCGAAGCGGCCCCTGCGTGGCAGCGTCGCGTCCTTGCGGCGATGACGTGGCCGATGTTCAACGCCATCACTGGCGCCGCACGGGAGGACGCGGTCATCGACGAGCATTTCGCTCGCGTGTTCAACATGGAGGAATCGCTGACCGACATGGTGACGAGCCCTCGGTTCCTCGCCGGACTGTTGCGGTACAAGGTCAAGTCAGCACTCGGGCGCCACCGCATCCCCTTTGGGTTCGATGCCCAGCAGGAGCCGCCGGGTCGCGACTGGTCGACTGTGCTCGCCCAATGAGTGCAACGTGCGAGCCAGCAGCAGAGCAGGTGACCCGTCAACTGGGCTTCGATTGCCACCACGTCAGCCCGGTCGTGTCCGTGCACAATCCGTTCGACCTGGCCAGTTGGACGATGCCCGTTCTCGAACTGGTGATCATCGGCGGTGCTGCGCTCGGGCTGGTGCATGCCATTCGGCGCTACCGCCAGGGCGATCCGATGAATCTCGCGCTGTGGTTCGCGCCGCTGATCTATCTCTTCGTCACCGAGCCGCCGCTCTATTTCCCCGAGTGGTTCGGCCTTGACCACCGATTCGGATTCATCTTCGCCCACAACGTCTTCACGGTGCAGTTCATGTGGGATCGGCTGCCCCTTTACATCGTGGCGATCTACCCGGCGCTGACCCAGCTCGTCTACGAAGTCGTCCGGGTCTTGGGCATCTTTCGGCAGCGAGGTGCCTTGGTCGGATCCGTGGCGGTCGCGTTCGTCTGCCAACTGTTCTACGAGGTGTTCGATCAATTGGGCCCCCACCTGAAGTGGTGGGCTTGGAACGACGCGAACCGTGCCGTGAACCATCCGATGTTCGGGTCCGTCCCGATGAACAGCATGGTCCTTTTCGCTTCGGTGTCCTTTGGCGTCATGACCTATCTCGCCGTGCGCCTGGTCGGGTCCGCACCACGAAACGGATGGTCCCTGACCTGGCGAATCATTTTGGTCGGCGTCCTGACCCCACCGACCATGGCGATTGCCGGCATTCCGTCCGGCGCGTTCGGAGGCGAAACACCCAATGTCACCGCCCAGGCATGGGTGCTCGGAATCGAGCTCGCTCTCATCTGGGTGGCCGGGGCGTGGATCCTCCTGACCCAACAGCAGGGAACATCCGAGCCGCAGACCGCCTTCGCACGCGTCTATCCCGCCGTCTATCTCGCGGTCATGGCGCTGCTCTGGGCTGGCGCGACCCCCACGGGCATGACGGCCGGCAGTTCTCTCTACAGCGTGGCGTGCTTCGTCGCCGCAGCAGCTGTCGTCCTCTTGGTGCGGAGACTCGCACCGGTTCAGACCAACACAGCCCGATGATGGTGGGGACGCCCAAAGAGTTGATCTAGAGCCTGCGCTCGCTTGAACACCAGATGCGCGTCGTGCTCCCAGGTGATCGCGATGCCGCCGTGCATTTGCACCGTTTCGGATGCCACTGCCATGGCTGCCTCCGCACAGTACGAAGCCGCTGCCGCAGCCAGGCGGTCGGCATTGGCAACGCCGTGAACATGGCCTTGGACGGCTGCCCAAGCCGCCGCACGCGACATCTGAACCTTCACGAGCATGTCAGCCAGGCGATGTTTGAGTGCTTGGAACGAACCAATGGGCCGACCGAACTGCTCGCGCTGCTTGGCGTACTCGACCGTCATGTCGAGTCCACGCTGTGCGCAGCCCACCTGGAGTGCGGCCGTGGCGAGAGTTCCCACACGATGGGTTGCACTCAAGATGGCCTTGGCGTCGAGGACGACCGGATCCGCTGCAATCCCGTCACACTCGACGCGGGCGAATTCGAGAGTCGGGTCGAGGCCGCCGAGGCGCGTGCGAGCGGCAGACGTCGAGTCGATGGTGAACATACCGATGCCTTCAGCGTGCTCAGCAACGACAAGGAGAATGTCGGCGCTGGCGCCGTACAGCACCGTGGGAATCGAGCCAACAAGGACCCCGTCGCGCCAGGTGACATCGACCGGAGCGTCGACACTTCCGGTGATCCCCGACCACGCGAGCGTGGCGATCGCGCCCGAGGCGATGTCGCCGAGCAGGGGAGACCCGCCGGCAGCCTGAAGACCGGCTGTCGCGACAGTCGATGCCAGGAGTGGCGAAGGCGTGAGGGCCCGACCCAGCTCCTCCAACACGACACACGTCTCGACCAAGCTGAATCCGGCCCCGCCTCGTTCTTCGGCGATGGGGAGCGCCGCCACCCCGATCTGGTCACACAGCGTCCGCCAGAGATCGGTGTCGAAACCCGTGGGCGACTGCATCGCGCGTCGCACCGCTTGGCTGTCGGAGCGGCGATCCAACAGATTCCGCACAGCGGCGGCGAGTTCGATGTGCTCCCTGGTCGGGACGAGTTCGGTCATGATGCGTCCCGGGATGCGAGCAGGAAGGTGAGCAGGCGGTCGCGATGGAACGTGGGCGTTCCCCACGCCGCGTGGAGGGCACGCACGCGCAGCAGCCATCTACTCAAGTTGAACTCCGCCGTGTAGCCGATCGCTCCGTGAACTTGAAGCCCCACCCGGGCTGCCGAATGTGCCGCTTCGGCACTCTGCACCTTGGCGGCTGACACCGCCTTCGACGTCGGGTCGAGCGCGGCCCCGAAAACCAATGGCCGGGCGAAGTCGAGGGCAATCCGGACGTTCGCGAGTTGGTGCTTGATCGCCTGATAAGACCCGATGGTTCGCCCAAACTGCTTGCGTTGCTTCACGTACGTCACCGAGTCGGCGAGCATCCGTTCGCCCGCGCCGAGAAGTTCGGCTGAGGTTGCGAGAGTTGCCAGGTCGAATGCTTCACCCAACGGCCCCTGATGAGGAACCTGACCAGCGGGAACAAGGTGAGCCAGACGGCGGCTGGCGTCAATGGACGCCACCCTCTCGCCGAGTTCGGCCCGATGGAGGAGTCCATCCACCACGGCGAAGTGCTCAGTCGAGGCATCGGCATCGACGGCGAGGGGCACCGTCGGCGGCACAGCCACGGTGGCCATGGCACCTTGGGCAATCGCTTCGCGCTCCGCTCCCGTCAGCGCAGTCGCCAGATAGGCGGCTGACTCGATCCACGGACCGGGCACGGCGTGGCGGCCGAGTACCTCGAAGGCGCACACCAGCTCGACCGGCGTGGCGCCCAGCCCACCGTCCTCCTCGGGGATGAGCAGTGCGGAGACTCCGAGGTCCGCGATCTGGCGCCACAGTTTCTCGCCCGGCTGCCGATCGCCGGCCGCCCAGGCACGGTTGACCGAGACTGGGTCGGCGGAAGCCACGAGTCCATCGAGCGCTCCCATGAAATCGCGCTGGTCAGCGGTCAGCTCGAATCTCATCCGCGTGGCTCTCGGGGTAGGCCGAGGATGCGCTCGGCAATGATGTTGCGCTGGATCTCATTCGTTCCTGCGTAAATCGGGCCGGACAATGCGAACAGGTACGCGTCAGTCCACTCCGAGGCAACCTCGGCCTTGGGTCCGAGGAGATCGAGCGCGGTTTCGTGCAATGCCACGTCTAGCTCGCTCCACCACACCTTGTTCACCGAACCAGCCGCCCCCATGTCGCCACCACCGGAAAGTCGCGTCACGGTGCCCCAGGTGTAGAGCCGATAAGCCTCGGCACGAATCCAGGCGTCAACAACGCCGTTGGCGATTGTCTGGTTGGGAGCCGCGCTGTACAGGTCAAGGAGGCGATCGGCTGCTGCGAAGAAGCGGCCAGGCGAGCGAAGCGAGAGACCTCGCTCGTTGCCGGCCGTGCTCATGGCGACCCGCCACCCGTCGCCGGGTGCTCCAAGCACGTCGGAGCCCGGCACGAAGACGTCCTCGAAGAACAATTCGGCGAAGCCGGCTTCTCCATCGAGTTGACCGATCGGTCGTACGGTGAGTCCCGGCGCGCTGAGCGGGAAACAGAAGTAGGTCAGACCCCGGTGTCGTTCGGCGCCCAGATCTGACCGGAACAATCCGAAGCCCTGATGGGCGTAGGCGGCCCGCGACGACCACGTCTTCTGGCCGTTCAACACCCACCCGCCGTCAACCTCATGGGCGGTGGCACGAAGCGATGCAAGGTCGGATCCGGCTTCCGGCTCCGACCACGCCTGGGCCCAGATTGTCTCGCCATTGGCCATCGAAGGCAGCCATCGCTGCTGCTGGTCTGGTGTCCCGTGCTCGAAGATGATCGGCGCCAGCAGGAAGATTCCGTTCTGCGAGACCCGTCCGGGAGCACCGGCTCGGTAGTACTCCTCCTCGAAAATCACCCATTCAACGAGCGAGGCGCCGCGGCCGCCGAATTCCTCGGGCCACGAGACCACAGACCACCGTGCATCGGCGAGTTTGCGTTCCCACGCCTGATGAGCGGCAAATCCGGCCACAGTGTCCATGGACGGCAGCCGTTCGGCTGGGACGTTCGCTGTCAGCCAAGCCCGAGCTTCGTCGCGGAAGGCGACTTCGCCAGGGGCGAGGTCGAGGTTCACCCCTGCTCCTTGTTCTTCGCCGCCATGGACTTCGCGTCGAGCCCCGCGAGTGAGTCTTCCGAAACTTCGGCGTTGTGGGCATGAGCGAAGTGGTGGAGTCCGAAGACCGAGTCCATCCCAGCTCGCATGCCTTGCAAGTCCTCGGCCTGATTGACCGCCTTCTTGGTCAGCGCGAGCCCGAACCGCGGCATATCCGCTATGCGGCCAGCCAGTGACATGACGGTGTTTTCGAGCTCGTCGGCCGGGACGACCTGATTGACCATGCCCAGCGCCAGGGCGCGGTCGGCCGTGAAGCGGTCGCCGGAATAGAGGAACTCCTTTGCAGCCCGCGGGTTCATCACCCACGGATGGGCGAAGTACTCGACACCCGGGATGCCCATGCGCACAACCGGGTCGGAGAAGAACGCGTCATCTGAAGCGATGATGAAGTCGCACGACCAAGCCAGCATGAGCCCGCCGGCAATACACGCTCCATGAACCATCGCTATGACCGGCTTGGGAACCTCGCGCCAGCGTCGGCACATACCGAGGTACACCTCAGACTCACGGGCGAAACGCAGGTCGCCGCCCTCCTTGTCGGTGTGATCCCACCAGATGACTGCCTTGCGCTCGAAGGTCTGATCGACGTCCCGGCCCGGCGTACCGATGTCGTGGCCGGCGCAGAAATGCTTTCCGGCACCCGCGAGCACGATGACCTTGACCTCGTCGTCATCGGTGGCACGTTGAAACGCTGCGTCCAGCGCATATGTCATCGCCGAGTTCTGTGCGTTGCGGTATTCGGGGCGGTTCAGGGTGATGCGCGCGATGTGGTCGACGACCTCGTAGGTCACCACGTCTTCGTCGGTCATCGGGTACTCCGTTCACGCAGGTCGTTCTTCAAGACTTTGCCAGCCAAATTGCGGGGGAGCGAGTCGACGAACTCGACTTCACGCGGCGCCTTGAAGTTGGCCAGACGCTCTCGCGCAAAGGCAATGACCGCGTCCTCGTCGAGACCGGTGGCGGTCCGCTGCACCACAAACGCCTTGCCCACCTCGCCCAAGCGCTCGTCTGGGATTCCGATGACCGCCGCCTCCACGACGCCGTCCAATCGGGCCAGAGCCTGCTCGACCTCAGCCGGGTACACGTTGAACCCACCGCAGATGTACATGTCCTTCAGCCGATCGGTGATGCGCAGGTAGCCACGCTCGTCGACAACGCCGACGTCGCCCGTGTGTAGCCATCCGTCGACGTCGATGGCCTCGGCGGTGGCGACGGGGTCGTCGAGATAACCAAGCATGACCTGGGCCCCGCGAAGCAGCAGCTCTCCTTCTTGGCCGGCGGAGAGGTGTTCACCGGTTTCGGGATCGGCAATCGCAGTTTCCATCCCGTCGATCGCCCGGCCGCACGTCGTGGCGATCGTGTCGTCGCTGTCTCCCCGACGGCACATCGTGGCCACCACGCATTCGGTCATGCCAAATGCCGTGATCACCAGGTCGAAGTTCAATTCCTTCTGGAGGCGCTCGACCAGTGTCACCGGCACGTTGGCGGCCCCCGTGTTCGCGAACCGCAGAGACGAGGTGTCGGTCGTGGCGAAAGCCGGCGACTCCAACAGTCCGAGGAAGATGGCTGGCGCACCGGGCACCATGGTGATGCGTTCAGATTCGATGAGGCTGAGGGCAGCCTCTGGGTCGAACGTCGCCAACGGATAGATCGTGCACCCGTGCAGGAGTCCGACCAGCACGCCGACCTTGTAGCCGTACGAGTGGAAGAACGGGCTGATCACGAGATAGCGGTCCGACGTGGTCACCTCGCCGACCGCACTCCAACTGGCGGCCGCTGCGACCGTCTGCCGGTGCGCGCTGAGAACGCCTTTCGGCCGTCCCGTCGTGCCCGACGAAAACAGGATGTCGGCGACGTCGTCCGGCCCGACGGCGCCGGCGGCCGACTCCACGGCGGCCACGTCAGTGTCATTCGCGAGGTGCGCCATGGACTCCAAATCCGCGAGGTCGAGGAGTGGCGCGTCGGGGGCGACCGACCGCAGATCGGCGAACTGAGTACGGCCCAGGAATCCGTCGGCAACGACCACCAGTGCCGCATTGGTGCGCTCGATGAGATCGGCCACTTCATAGGCCGTATAACGCGAGTTGGCCGGTACGAGGATTCCGCCCGCGTACGTCGCAGCCAACCCTGCGATCACCCAGTCGATGCTGTTCGGGGCCCACAGAACCACCCGATCACCTGGCTCAACGCCGCGAGCGTGGTATCCCGCCGCCGTTTGCCGAACCCGATCGTGAAGTTCGGTGAACGACAGGGCTTGACCATCCATCGCAAAGGCCGTGCCGTCACCGAACATCTCGGCCGCACGGCGGACGAGACCGGGGACGGTGTCACTCACGGATCCATCCTTTGCTCGACTAAACCAAACAAGTGCTTGGTAGGCTACCTCATGTGACCGGTGACAACGAAGCGTTCCGCGCGGAGATCCGTGCCTGGCTTGACGAACATCTCGTCGGCGAGTGGGCCGAGCTGCGTGGCCTTGGCGGCTCGGGGCGCCGCTACGAGGCGTATGAACAGCGATTGGCCTGGAACCGGTATCTCGCCGAGCATGGATGGACCTGTCTCGGCTGGCCGGTGGAATACGGCGGTCGCGGGCTCAACCCGACTCAGCAAGCGATCTTCCACGAGGAGTACGCCCGCGCCAACGCTCCTGAAACGGTCAACCATCTCGGGGAGCAACTGCTCGGCCCGACGATGATTGCCTTCGGCACTGATGAGCAGAAGGCGCGGTTCCTGCCCAAGATCCGGAGCGTGGAGGAACTCTGGTGCCAGGGCTACTCCGAACCGGGCGCCGGTTCGGATCTCGCTGCTGTCAGCACTCGTGCCGTGTTGGACGAGACGACTGATGAATGGGTCGTGAACGGCCAGAAGATCTGGACGTCAGCGGCCACTGAGGCCGACTGGATCTTCGTTCTCGCCCGATCCGAGCCGGGTTCTTCACGACATCACGGGTTGTCATTCCTCTTGGTGCCGCTCGATCAACCGGGTATCGAGATCCGTCCGATCGAGCAGATCACCGGCGATTCGGAGTTCAACGAGGTCTTCTTCACCGAAGCCCGCACCGCGTCCGACATGATGCTGGGCGAGCCCGGCGACGGATGGCGGGTGGCGATGGCCCTCCTGAGCTTTGAGCGGGGAGTTTCCGTGCTGGGTCAGCAGGTTGGTTTCGAACGCGAACTCGATGACCTCATCGAACTGGCGCGGGGAAACGGGGCCCTCAACGACCCCGTGATGCGCGATCGCCTGGCAGCGCAAAGCGCCGAGTTCGAAGTGATGCGCGTCAACGCCATCCGTTCCTTGACCGAGCAGACGCCTGGTGCCGACAACGTTGCGAAGCTTGTGTGGGCCGGATGGCACAAGCGATTGGGCGAGTTGGCCATGGAAGTGAGCGGCGCGGCGTCGCTCACCTACGACGTTGCCACCGACATCGATCCGTGGCAGAGCCTCTTCCTTTTTTCCCGCGCCGACACGATCTACGGCGGTAGCGACGAGATTCAGCGCAACATCCTCGCCGAACGCGTGCTCGGCCTTCCGAAGGAGATCCGCGGATGACGCCGGACTACGTGTTGGGCCACGACCTGCTCGCCGACAAGGTGGTGGCTGTGACGGCAGCAGCCGGGGCCGGTATAGGCGCGGCCGTCGCCCGCCGCGCGCTCGAGGAGGGCGCCCGGCTCCTGGTTATGAGCGACACGCACGAGCGCCGGCTCGCTGAGTCCCATGCGTCCCTGGCCGACGAGTTCGGCGAGCAGCGCGTCCGGGCACTGATCGCCGATGTAACCGACGAGGCCCAAGTCCAAGCACTGTTGGATGTCGCTGACGACCACGGGGGAGTCGACATCATGGTGAACAACGCCGGCCTCGGCGGCACGGCCGACATCCTGGCCATGACTGACGAAGAGTGGTCGCGCGTCCTCGACATCACGCTCACGGGCACCTTCCGCTGCGTGCGCGCCGCCGGCACCCGGATGCGCGATGCACGGAAGGCGGGCGTCATCGTCAACAACGCTTCGGTGATTGGCTGGCGGGCGCAGGAGGGCCAAGCGCACTATGCGGCGGCGAAGGCCGGCGTGATGGCGCTGACCCGCTGTGCGGCACTCGACCTTGCACCACACGGCATCCGGGTGAATGCCGTTGCCCCGTCGTTGGCCATGCATCCGTTCCTGGCCAAAGTTACGAGTGACGAGCTGTTGTCCGAGCTCAAACAGCGCGAAGCGTTCGGTCGGGCGGCTGAACCATGGGAAGTTGCCAACGTGATGATCTTCCTGGCGTCCGACTATTCGTCATACATGACCGGCGAGGTCGTCTCTGTCTCGAGCCAACGCGCATGACCGTTCAAGTCTCGAAGGGCCAGATGGCGTCGAAGCGACGCGATCAACTCCTGCGCATTGCGGCCGAGCTGTTCGCGACCAAAGGCTTCAAGAACACGACCGTTCGCGACATCGCCGATGCCGCCGGCATCCTCAGCGGTTCGCTCTACCACCACTTCGACTCCAAGGAGTCGATGGTCGACGAGATCCTCTCGACCTTCCAAGATGAGCTGTTCGGCAAGTACGCCGACATCCTGGCCGGATCTGACGACCCGCGGACCAAACTGGAGGCCGCTGTCCGCGTCTCGTTCGAGGCGATCGACCAGCATCTCGACGAGGTCGCGATTTTCCAGAACGACGCCGACTACCTGATGACCTTCGACCGTTTTGACTACCTGGCCGACCGCAACAGACAGTCGCGCGACGTGTGGCTCACGCTGCTCAGGGAAGGTGTTCGAGCAGGTGTCCTGCGCAAGGACCTCGACACCGAACTCGTCTACCGCTTCATCCGCGACACCGTCTGGGTGGCCGTGCGGTGGTATCGCCCTGGCGGCAAACTCAGCCACGACGACGTGGCCGATCAGTACCTGACAACCCTTCTGGACGGAATCACCGCATGAATCCGCTGCACGATCGCACTGCCTACATCATCGACGCCGTACGCACACCGGTCGGCAAACGCGGGGGCTCGCTCGCGGGAATGCATTCAGCCGACTTGGGCGGACACGTCCTGCGAGCGCTCGTCGATCGCACGGGAATCGACGCCGGGGCCGTGGACGACGTCATCATGGGCTGTTGCGACACGATTGGCTCGCAAGCCGGTGACGTCGCGCGAACAGCCTGGCTGGTCGCGGGCTTGCCTCACCATGTCCCAGGCGTGACCATCGACCGCCAGTGCGGCTCTTCGCAGCAAGCGGTGCACTTCGCGGCCCAGGGGGTGATGTCCGGGACTCAGGATCTCGTCGTCGCCGGTGGCCTGCAGAACATGAGCGCGATCCCGATCTCGGCCGCGATGCTGGTCGCCGATCAATACGGGTTCACGACGCCGTTCGCGGAGTCGCCGGGATGGCAAGGCCGCTACGGGGATCAGGAGGTCAGTCAATTCCGATCCGCCGAGATGATCGCCGAGAAGTGGGGCTTCACCCGAGAGCACATGGAGGAGTTCGCGCTCTCATCCCACGATCGTGCACGGGTCGCCATCGCCGATGGCCGGTTCGCGGCCGAGATCGCACCAGTCGGCGACTTTGGCACCGATGAGTGTCCGCGGGACACGTCCTTGGAGAAGATGGCCGCATTGGAGCCCTTGGCCCCCGGCGGTCGCATCACTGCGGCTGTCGCTTCGCAGATCAGCGACGCGGCGAGCGCCATGCTCATTGCCTCCAAGCGGGCAGTGGAAGAACACTCGCTGACCCCGCGGGCCCGCATTCACCACATCTCGGTGCGCGCTGATGATCCCGTCTGGATGCTCACCGGGCCCATCACCGCGACCCAGCACGCGCTTGCCAAGGCGGGCATGAGCGTCTCAGACATTGACCTGTTCGAGTGCAACGAAGCGTTCGCATCGGTCGTTCTGGCTTGGATGCAGGAGTTGGACGTCCCCCGCGACCGAGTGAATGTCAACGGCGGCGCGATCGCCCTGGGCCATCCCATCGGGGCGACCGGCACTCGACTGATGACGACCTTGCTCCATGAGCTCGAGCGCACCGGCGGCAGATACGGGCTCCAAACGATGTGCGAAGGCGGAGGTCAGGCCAACGTGACGATCATCGAACGGCTCAGCGACTGACCGTGACGATCAAGGTCATCCAGTGGGCCACCGGCTCCGTTGGCCGGG
>Ga0081455_10001380_pt1 | contig 30027 bp, 37 predicted proteins | sample TabmetS3T2R1_FD_70207 | JGI IMG/M metagenome (GOLD analysis project Ga0081455, IMG submission 70207) | Tabebuia heterophylla rhizosphere microbial communities from the University of Puerto Rico - S3T2R1 | ecosystem: Host-associated > Plants > Roots > Rhizosphere ... | reverse complement strand
TTCAATTCCACAAAGCATTCCTTTCTGTCTGATATCATAACAGATATTTAATTCCGAGAATTTTTTCAAAACACGATTAAAAACTAATGAACTATCTCTTATTTTTCTAATAAGATTTAGCTTTTCATAAAGTTCTAGATTTGTCAATGCAGCTGTGCATCCTACCGGATGGCCAGTGAAAGTGTGACCATGAAAAAGTTGCCTTTTAGCCCAATAATCTCCAAGAAATTCATTGAAAATATCGGTAGTTGTTAGTGTTACTGCCAATGGAAAGTATCCACCGGTGAGGGCTTTTGCAAAACAAACAATATCTGGTTCAGAGTGTTGTGCCTTATACTCAATCATGTTACCAAGTCTACCAAAACCTGTAGCAATCTCATCCAGTATCAATAGAATGCCATATTTTTCGCACAGGTCACTGATCTCCCTTTGAAAATTCTTGGGATAGATATTAACCCCACCTGCGATCTGAGCTCCGCTTTCCATAACAAACCCTGATATTTTTGACGAGAGATTCTTCAGAATGTTTTCAATTTTATCGATATATTGCTCAATGTTTTGATTCCCAAATTTCTCGTGTCTTATCGTAGGAGAATCTACTTTTATTGTTTTGAGAAGAAGTGATTTATATGGAGAAAAGTAACCATCAACGTAACCTATCGACATGCAACCTATTGTGTCCCCATGATAACCATTTTTCAAACAAATGAAATTCTTTTTCTGCGTTTTCCCTTTATTATTCCAGTATTGTATCGCGATTTTTAATGCAGCTTCAATTGCCGTTGAACCATTGTCTGTGTAAAAAACCTTGCTCATTCCTTTAGCGATAGTTGTAAGAATCTTTGCTAATTTTACAGACGGTTCATTGACAAGACCAAATAATGAGGAATGAGGGAGACTATCAAGCTGTTTTTTCATAGCATCAATTATTTCTATCCTATCATGTCCCCAAACATTACACCACATGTTACTAATACCATCCAGGTACCTTTTTTCCTTAGAATCTACAAAACTAAAACCGCTACCAGATTTTATTACGATATTTTCTGAATTATTCCAGAGTTTCATCTGAGTATATGGATGCCAGATGTATTTTCTGTCAAGATTATTACTATTCAACAGAAATAGCTATAATATTGCAGTATTTCTACATTAGCCTGAGGACATGCTGTATGATGAACCGAATTCTTTAATTAGCATATAAGTAGACAGTCGTTACAAAATTCAATTATTGGCCTAGTATTTCACACTGCATTAATTCAGAGATTATTGCATCAAAATAAGTTTATTAATAATCTGAATAGATCCATCAGATAATGAATACAAAAATATCTGTAATCCTGTTATTTATCTCTCTTGCCCTACTAATCATTTATGGTGCAGATGTAATATCTTCTCAAGCGACTTCTAATGATGGAAAAAGTGGATTTCTTCAATTGAGCGCAGCCATTAGGGGGGGAGTATTTGGTGGGAGCGCTGTGATTTTATCCATCATCGCTTTTGCAATTTCGCTAAGAGAAAAATCTACATTGGTAGTGGTACTTCTTCTAATTAACGGTGGATTAATTATAGCAGGAATGATTGGCTTGGCTATTCAAGACGAAGCAACTGGTAGCTCGACATTATATGGAACCACTGGATTAGGAATATTGCTGATTGCACTTGGCGTTGTAAAAATATTCATCACAAGGAAAAAATAGTTCATTATGAATAATATTCTATATTCCAAAATTCGAATTTAGAAACATTATGTCTATTGCTAAACAATATCATAACATTTAATTAAAGTAATAATTTTTGTAAAACATGCGCCGCTGTAGCTCAGCATGGTAGAGCAAATTCAAAGATTAATCGCTTTGGAGCTTAACTGGCTGTTAACCAGTGGGCCATCAGTTCAAGTCTGATCAGCGGCGCTTTATTGAGTTTTAATTTAATTGTAGAGTATACTTATAGATTTACCAAATGATGTTACTAATATTTATGTCATTAATGCAATTCAAATAATATTTCACAATTCGAATTGTGAAATATACTTTCTTATCATTTATGGTATATTTTTTTTTGATTTTTGATAGGTCATTGAAAGTCAAAAATATCATTTCTAAAATTGTATAATATCCAAGGCCAATGCGTCTGACAAAAGGTCAACATGCCTAGTAGCTACGATGTAGCCATTTTTTAATTCACTTTTTGAAATCCATCTATTTGATGAAGACCACATTCTCTCTTTCCTAATTCTTTTCTCTAGTTCCTCGACATCCAATTCTTTTTCTTCTATTTCCTCTGTGTCAGTTTTTTTTATCGTCAATAAGACCTTTTTAACAAGAATCCTGCTACCAAACCTCTGAGAAAAATCCCTAGCAGATTCATCGTAATCAAGAAGTTTCATCTTAATTAGTTTCCTATTTAGAACATCCCTACTTGTTAGAAGTCTATTGTCTACAAATCTATCGTATGACATCTCGATAACTCTATTAAGAATTACTGATTAATTAAATCCTTCATTATGTAATTCATGCGGATGAGAATTCATAATATGGCAAATTGTCCTTATCAACTCCACACTTCTTTAATTTGACAGCACTACCGGGATTCAACCCTTCTTCACTTAATACGCCGATAATCCTGATTCCAGACATTTCAACCAAACCTAAATTTTTATTCTTGCCAATAAATGACTCTGAGTGTTCAATTAATCGGCCTTTTCTATCTAATTTTGACATTCTAATTCTTTTTGAATAGCAGTTATTACATATATTCGAGGGTGGCCATATCTTTGTATGACAATTGTCGCAAATCGGGATCCTGAATTTTCCCTTACTTAGAAAATCAAGAAATTCTTTCATATCCTATTACTTCACCTCAATATAATTAAAATGATTAACAATCGATTAAAAATTGCGAAAAATGTATTAGCCGCACTATCTGTAGATAGAAGGTTTTATTTTCACATAATTCTATGAAAGTATTAGAACCAAGGAAGAAGAACCTGCAGCAGACATATTATGCACCAGCCCACTCTTGCAGTCATTAACTTGTCTTTTTCCGGCCAAACCCTTTAACTGCTCACAAATTTCGACTGTCTGAGCCACACCAGTAGCTCCCAAAGGATGTCCAGTACCTATTAATCCTCCACGAGGATTGATTACTATGTTATTCTGTGAAACAAACTTACCTCCTTGCCCTTTTTGACAAAAACCTAAATCTTCATACGCGAGAATTTCCATTATAGTGAATGCATCATGAAGTTCCGTTACATCTATTTGCTCCGGTTCAATATTTGTCATAGAAAATGCCATATTGGAAGCTTTTTTAGTTGACTGTATGCATGAAAGTTCAGAACTAACGTTACTAAAGCTGGCTGCCTCTGTAGAACTTCCTATTCCTTCAATCCATACAGGACGGTCCGTATATTTTTTAGCCTCTTCTTCATTACTAAGTAATATTGCTGAAGCTCCATTGCAGATATATGAACAATCAAGCATCTTTATTGGTTCCACCAGTTTCTTGGAACTCATGACATCATCAATTGATACTTTTTTCCTAAATAGAGCATTATGATTTAGGTAAGCATTTTTTCTATTCTTTACTGCAACTGATGCCATCTGTTCCTCAGTTGTACCATATTTACGCATGTGAACCTTGGCAAAGAGTGCAGCCCAGTAAACCGGCAAAGTAAAGCTCCCTCTTGAAATATCCCATAGTAATTGTGATCCTTTTGTTTCTCTTATATCGGCACCGATAACTAGTGCAGTTTTACACAAGCCAGATTTTATCAGGGAATAAGCAGAAACAATTGCATTAGTGCCGGAATTACACAAGTTGTCTAACCTTTGAGAAATTATTGGCTTTATTCCCAAGTATTCTGATAAGATTGTTGATCCATACTGAATATCAGAAGTTGTCGATAATATGACTGCATCAATCTTCATCGAACTATCTTTGCAATTTCTTAAGATTCTTTTGCAAGGATCGCATGCCAATTCTTGAACACATAGGTTAGTGTCCCTGGTAAATTCTGAAGTGGACTGATCAATTATTGCTATTTTAGACATTTTCTACTAAAAGAAGAGAATCTTTGATTGAATGTTCGTTATCCTTGACGGGATTTACCTGCAAAATCGGAAGTGATACTCCGCATGAAGTAAACCGTTTCAGTGATTTGATACATTCGTCAGCGGTGCCATAGATTGTTAATGAATCAAGCATAGCATCGGTTACGAATTTTTCAATATATTCAATCCCATGTTTTCGATATTCAATTGTTATTTGTTTTACTTCGTTTTCAAAGCCATGTGATGACAAAAATTCACTATAATATTTACCTACTGCTACATAAAATGCGAGTGTTTTTGCAGCTCTGATGCGAGCCAAGTCTGGATGTTTATTTGACACTGCAGTAATAAAGACAGTACAAATCTCAAAACCCTTAGATTTTCTTGATGTTATTGATCTGATGAGCTTTATTGTTTTTGCTAGCTCGTCAAGTGGACGAAGATATAATATTATTCCATCCGCCACTTCTGTCGCAAGTTTAATCATTCCTGTATTTACAGCACCAAGAAAAATAGGGATCTTTTTTCTCGAGGATCGATGCATTATCTTGAGATTTTTTAATTTGAAAAATTTTCCGTTAAAGTTGATTGTTTCCCCGCTAGAGATAACCTTGAAACACGTTATGTATTCTTTCATGCGTTTTAATGGATGTTCAAATTTAATTCCGTGCCAATTTTCAGCAAGAATAGGAGTGCTTGCTCCAATTCCTATAATTGTACGATTCGATGAAATATTGTCTAAAGTGCAAGCCGCCATTGCTAAAGTCGCGGGAGTTCTTGAAAACATACTCACAATTGAAGTTCCTATCTTAATCCTTTTAGTTAATGCAGCTATTGCTCCAATCATAACAAACGCCTCACGGCCCCAAGACTCCGGTATCCATAAAGAATCTACTTCTGGTCTGACATCCAGTAATTTGGCGAATTTCAAAATATCATAGGCATTAAATAGGCTGCTTGGATTATAGCCGATGCGACCAATGTTATCAGTCATTTTTAAATACTTGTTGTATTTCTTTCGATGCTTCTTCAATATCTTTGTGAGAATCTATAGACCGCCAATAATTATATGAAAATTTTTTTGCCCTTAATTTCCGTTTATCCACTAACATTGGTAAAGTAACAGTTTCAAGATTTCCTTTATCTGGCAAGTAATCAAAAATTTCATTTGAAAAATAGTATACTCCTGCATTGACCCACATGTCCTTAATGGATGGTTTTTCTACAAATTTTGACACAAGATCACCATTTGTTTCTACAATTCCAAACGTACTTTTTAGTGGAACTAATGCAAGTGTCATTGATCCTTTTTGACATATCGTAGATGGATCCAAATCAGTCAATATATCTCCATTAATTACAAAAAATCCAGTATCTGTATTTCTACTTTCAAGGATTTGATTTTTTGCATTCCTTAACGCACCACCTGTTCCTAGGGGTACGTTCTCTTCGATGTATCTAATGTTAACTCCAAACTGTTTGCCGTCAGCAAGATGGTGCTTTATTTTTTCTTTGAGATGTCCTACAAGTACTATGACATCCTTCATTCCAAATTTTTTTAACCAATTAACTTGCAACTCTATAATTGGAGTGTTATTAATCTGGATCATGGGTTTTGGCCTATCGGAAGTTAATGGTCTTAGCCTTTTTCCCAAACCACCAGCAAGTATAACTGTTATCACTATTAACCCTCACTTGCACAAAGATTCTATATAAAAGTCATCCCAATTTTTACTTGAGGTGTAAATCCTATTCACGCGAATAAACGTATATACCATCAAGGAAGACTCTTTGATCCTTGTTTTTGACTCTTGTCGATAGTTCTATATTCGCGGCAGTCTGTGAAACATCCTCAAGATGAGGGCCAGAAATCACAATATCGTCGCCCTCAATAGATACCTTTGTAGACCCACCCACTATCTTTGAAATTCTTGCCTTTCGCTCGCCGAAAAAATTCTCAACATATACCTTGTCATCTTTCACCTTAACAGTTATCGGAAAATGTGCAAACACCACTTTCATTTTGTACTTGTATCCATTCTGAACACCTTTTATCATGTTGTTTATGATGCTTGTTGCAGTTTTAGAAATAGCAAAATCTTTCCTTCTTGTTCCATAAGGTTGGATCTTTATAGTATTCTCCTCAATTCTTAGAAATGCCGGGAGCTTCGTGAAATCTTTTATTACAGTGCCAAGTTTACCCTTTACTAGTATTGTTCTACCGTCCAACGTAACAGAAATGTCTTCTGGTATTTCTAATGTTGAAACATATTCATTAGTAGACGTATCCAACCAACACTCCTCCAATTCCCACTTCCTGTGCTTCATGGTGTGTCATCACTCCTTTACTTGTCGAGACTATTAAGATGCCCATGTTATACGCGGGCAAAAATTGTCTTTCCCAATTCAGGTATTGATTCTTTCTGACACTAAATTTTGGTGTTATTATTCCGCATTTGTTTATCTTTGCCAATAATTGAATCTTAAATTTGCCAGCTCTGGAATCATCTATCTGTTCAAATTCTCCAATATATCTGTGTTTTTGCATTACTCGTAGTACTTCGCTGGAAAATCTTGAAGACGGACTAACTATACATTCTTTTTTTCTTCGAACCTCATTATTATATAAGGTCGTAAAAAGGTTTGACAGGATATTTAATGCAGGCATCTCATTCACTTATTTTTCTACTCATATTTCTTAAAGCCTAATTTTATTGCTACTTCTCTGAAGCATTGTCTGCAGAGCATTATATTGTACGCCTGAATAAGACCCGAATAGCATCCGCATCGCTTGCACCATCGGGTACCCTTTCCATGAACACGTTGTTTTCTTCCTGTGACATCATATTCTCTTGGCTTTGGCATTAAATCATTTCAACTCCTAGATTCTTGAAATATTCTATTGCTTCATCTTTCGAAATTCTATGTTTCTTTCCCATTTTTCTTGGATTACTCCTGTTAATTATTCTGTAACCGGGTCTTGATAATGAAATGCAGACATTCATTCCAAATATTCCGATATCAGGATTATATTTTGCTCCAGGAATATCAATGTGCTCGCGGATTCCTATCGAAATATTTCCATAGCTATCAAATGACGACTTTTTCAATTGGTTATTCTTTGCCAGTATTATTCTCTTGGCAAATTCCAGTGCGTCTGTGTTTCGAAGTGTCACTTTGGCGCCGATTGGTTCACCTTTATGTATCCCAAAATCCCTGACATTGTCCTTTGCACCACATTGAGTGGGCTTTCTGGAGGTTAATTCTTCAAGTCCGTTTTTTGCTCTCTCCAGTGGCTCGCCAGATTTTCCTACTCCGATGTTTATTACAACTTTTTCCAAACTAATCTGTTTCATATTATTTACTATGCTCATTTTACTTGCTCACCTGAATTAGTGAAGAGTCAACCCCAATTGCCATCACAATATCAATTGGCAATTCTACAGTTTTTTCACCCATAGAAACTAATATACGTTTAGGAAGGGAAAACGATCCTATCTTAATTTCTTCAACCTTGCCAATATTACCAGCGTTTTCTCCCCTAGTAACAATAACGGTGCATCCCTCTTTTAGTTGCACGTGATTTTTGATACCAAACTTGGGTAAGTTAATTAAACATGTGTCATTGACATTATATGATTCTTTACTCAGAAATGTTCTTCCGTCATGAAGACAATATTGATATAAATTTTCCTTTGAGGTAACCTTAGATTTGATCTTTTCTAACTTTAGGTTTTTTTCATCTGAATTTATTTTTATTGGAAAAAGTGGAATTCCATTTGAGGGAACAAATCTATAAGATTGGTTTGAAGGTTTTATTTCCAGAGTATCCATTAAGCCAATCGGAAAGTTTGGGTGACGAATCATTTTGCCGTCTACATTGATTAATCCCTTGTTTAGCGATCTTTTTACTTCTCGTATATTAGAACAAACATGTAAAAGATCACGCAATACTACACCAATTGGGTAGGAAAATTTTCTAGTATGTGGTCCTGGCATTGTGTTCAGAATAAACCTTGCACTTTTTCTATTGACTTGCCAGAAGCGCGGGGCAAGTTGTCGTTTGAGTCTCTTATCTCCTCCTTTTTTGGCCATGACTATGTTTTCACCTCTTTAACCGATTCCTTCTTCTTATCAGATGATTTTTTTATTTCCTTCCGTGTTTTTACCTTAGCGTTTTTATCTTTTGCTTTTTGAGTGCCTTTCATTCTATATTCATCATCGGTATTCACTGAAATAATCTGAACATTTGAAGCATGAATCTGCACCTTGACTTTGCCACCACGTATTTTTTCTCTCTGAACTCCTTCAATTGATAGTGTTGATCTTTCTGTATTCACTTTCTCAACTTTCCCTTCTATGCCAACATATTCTCCCCTTAAAATTCTTACAGTATCACCCTTGATGACCCTCATACTTCTCTTATTATGTTGGTTTCTCAGGTTTTCGGATAGGTTAGCCCCCAATAATTTTTCTCTTTTATGTTTTGAAATCAGTTTATAGAACATTATTATTCCCTTATATTATCAATGATGCAAGATTTGCTATTCTGGGCCACTTTTCTGCAGCTTCGGCAGCGACTGGTCCTTTTATGTCAGATCCCTTTATTTCCCCTTCTGGTGTAACCAATACTGCAGCGTTATCCTCGAATGATAGCCTGACACCACTTAGTCTCCTTATGGGATATTTTTGTCTGATAATTACAGCTCCGAACATTTGTTTTCGTAGCTCTGCATTGCCTTTCTTAACGGTAACATTCACAAAATCTCCAACTGCTGCAGATGGCAATCTTGAATGTCTTCCCTTGATACGTGTGACTTGAGCTATCCTTAATATTTTAGCTCCAGTGTTGTCAGCACAAACTAAATTTGCTGTTATTGGTAATGCCCTTGTAATATATGGCCTAAATTCTGCTACTCCTTTTGCAGAGACTGCACGGCTTTTAGACGCCACTCTTCATAACCTCCACAGTTACAAACGATATCGTTTTTGAAATTGGTTTACATTCTGCAATCTTTACTTCATCGCCTTCTTTTACATCAATGCATGAAGGAAGAAATGCGTGAACTTTGGATCTGCTTCTTTCGTATCTTTTGTATTTTCTAACCAGTCTGGGATATTCGCGGGAGACAACTATCATCTTGTGTGCTTTAGAACTTACGGTCGTTCCTGTCAAAATTTTTCCTCTTATGGAAAGTTTACCATGAAAAGGACACAACTCATCATCACAAGTTCTTTTTGGCTGTGAGATTGTTACACCAATATTTTTACTCATACTCTATCAAACATCACTTAAGTAAACGATCCTCAGGTCTTCCGACTAAGAGACAACCATTAATGTAACAAATCTTGTCTTGAAAAATCAGTCCTATTCTGTGTATTGATTTTTTGGGAATAACACGTGATTTGGATTGATCACTGACCCAAATTGTATTTTTAGTTTCAAAGATGATTTTGCCGTTAATCTTTTTTAGATTGTTTACCGGTCCATATTCTATTTCTGCATTACGCCCTATGAATTCATATTGTAACATGTAATCTTTAAAAGTCATTTTGATAATTCCCTTTCCTTTAAAATTGAAAGTATACGGGCAATGTCTCTTCTCTTCCATTTCATATTGCCAGTTTCCTTTTTGAGAGTACCTTTAGAATTTTCAATTCTCAATTTCAGCAGATCTGCCCTAATTTCTGATAGTTTTGATTCCAAATCATCGTCGTTAAACTCTCTTAATGTTTTTAATTTAAGTCTAGCCATTAAGTTTCACTTTTATTCACGGCTATTTCCTTAACTTGACTGTTAATAATATCTTTACTCTCAGTCTTGACTTCTGAATCGGAAGGGACTCTCTGGTTTTCACTTTGACTCTTACTCTCGCTCTCACTGTCGGTTTGTGCCTCGACATTTGGTTGCGCTTCCGGGGAGAAATCAAAATCAAGATGAGTTTCTTCTTTTAACGAAATTTTTAGTTTTATTCCTACTAGTCCCATTTTTGTTAATATGCTATTTGTGCTACTTCTTACCACTTCTTCTGCAATTTTTCCACTCTTAGGAATGGTTCCTGCTGAATGCTTTTCAAAATGAGCTCGTTCACCTCGTAGCTTGCCCGATATTGTAACCTCCACACCCATGGCTCCAGCACCCATAATCGTATTTATTGTCCACAATGAAGCTCTTCTAAATGCCGTTCCTCTTTCAATAAGTTGTGCAATTCTATTTGCCATAATATGTGGATTCAATTCAGGTTTTGTAACTTCGGTTACAGAGACCTGCGCATTCTCCAAGTTAAATTGTAGTTCCAACTTAGTAGTCAAGTCTCTTATTCCACTGCCTTTTCTTCCAATGACCAGGCCCGGTCTAATGACAAAAAGTGTTATTTTGGTACCTATGGGAGTCTTTTGGACCTCTGCTCCTCCGTAACCAGCATCGCTTAAAGAAGAACTCAGGTATTCGTTCAGTTCCATATTTCTAAAATTATTTTTCATTACGTTTTTTATCGCGCTCAATAGACTTTACCCTCTCTAGCTACGATCTCTACATGTGTCAATGTGTCAACTTTAGGACTTGACCTTCCCATAGCTCTTGGAATAAAGCGCTTAAGTTTCGTTCCTTTATGAATAACGCAAGATACAATTTCTAATCTATCTAGGTCCATACCCTTGTATTCTGCGTTTGATTCTAAATTATCCAAAAGTCGTAAAAATTCTTCAGAAGCTTTCTTTGGGAACCTTCCAGAAAAAAAACCATCCCTGATATTTGATCTATGGGCTACTTCATTGTGATATCTTCTATAAGGAACAGCAACTTTTTGTTCAATGGCTTGATCTAAAATGTTCCTTGCTCTTTCGATTGATAGCCCCTTTATCGCTAGAGCAATTTCTCTCGCATGTTTATGGGAGATGTCAGTTTCTCTTAATGACGCTCTAACGTGTTTATTCTTGTCAAATTGAGAAAATGAGTAAGAATATGTCGGCAAATGCATCACTTTAATGGCACATATAGACTTGATCGGGAAGCTCCTACTCCAGGTGCACCGTGTTGAACTCTCTTGTTTGTAATAGCATACTCGCCCAAATAGTGACCAATCATCTCGGGTTTTATAGTAATTGGAGAAAAGTCCTTACCATTATGAACATTGATAGTAATGTCCACCATGTCCGGAAGAATTATCATATCTCTAACGTGAGTTCGTAAAGTCTCATTGGATGAACCGTCTCTGATACTTTTTATTCGCTCACGTAGTTTTCTTTTTTGATCATCCATATACTTTCCTACTCTTTTATCCAGCGACCGCCTTTGTCTGGCATTTAACAATGGGAGAAGGGCCTCTATTGATAAATTCTTTAATTCATCTACATTATAACCTCTAAATCTAAATTCACGAACCAACTAACACTATCAACTCCAAAATACTCCTTTTAAATTTAACTAGATAAATCAACTTAAACCAATCCTAATTTTGTTGCGAGTTGTCGCGCTTCATCATCTTTTGTAAATTTAACAATTGCTTTTTTCCCTTGAATCGTCCTATAGATATTGACTTCTTTAACGTTACCTTCATACATTGTTTCTATTGCCTCATTCACATCTTTCTTGCTTGCACTGTCAGAAACAATAAAAGTTAACTTATTTTCCTTCTCAATCAAATTGAATGTCTTTTCTGTGATATAAGGTCTCAGAATGATCGAATTAAGATTACTTTCTACATCTTTACTCATTATTATTTCACCATGGTCTGTATTTTTGACCAAACTGTATTTATTGTATTCATAGAATCAATTGCATTTTTTGTATAGATGGTCAATCTAACTGGTTTTGTTCCTGGCACTAGATCCATAATACTCAGGTTTTCTATAGAGATAACATTAACCCCAGGTAAAGATTTTTTCAGATTACTTACTGGAGAATCTTTTGATACAACTATAAGACAGCTCAAAGCTGCGTGTTTTTTTCTTCCACGTAACCGTGATTTACCAGATGGTACCCTTACTGTGTTGGTAGACCTTTTGAGATCCTCCTCTAACCCTAACGACAGTAATGTTTTTCTTAATTCTGCAGTCTTTGTTATTTTCTCCAAATCATTTGCAACCACAATTGGAAATGCTGATATTTTTCCAACATTGTGACCACGTTTTTCTATTATGTCTTTATTAGATGTTGCCGCAATTGCGGAACAAAATCCAAGTTGCTTTTCTTTCTTATTTATTTTCTTGTAATTTTTCTTCCATGATACTGGAGGGTGAGCTAATCTTCCGCTTCGAACACCCGCAACGCCAGCAGCTTGACCAGCGCGTTGAAACCCTTCGCCTCTGGCCCTTGCTATTCTCGCCATTCCTAAGCCGGTATTGCGAGATTCTGCACTGACAATTTCTCCAGCTGCAGGATATCTTCCCTGAGGCTGGAATTTCGTTGAAAGGACGTTTACATAGACTTTTTTTATAATCTCTGGCCTAAACGGCGTATTAAAAACAGATGGAAGTTCTAGTGATTCAATTTCTTTTCCGCGAAGATCTTTAAGACTAACTTTCATTTTACGAGTACCTCGACAACTTTGGGTTCTACTATCTTCTTACCAACAGTTCTAATAGGAAATCTCATCTTCACTAATCTTTTCGGAACTCCAGGAACTGAACCTTTTACAATTATATAGTCATTTTTGATCATGCCAAAGTGTTCAAATCCACCTTCTGGATTAATCTTAAAATCATTATCCTTTTCAGAATTTGAAATTATCAATATTCTTTTATTGTATTCAGTCCTTTGATGAAATCCTCTTTGTCCCTGTCTTGGTACAGTATAGGTGACTACGGCAGGAGAAATCGGTCCTAAAGTCCCAAGTGCCCTTACACTCTTTCTGGATTTATGTTGTTTCCTTTTAACTCCAAATCTGGTAATAGGCCCTTCAATTCCTTTACCTCGAGTTATAGCGGAAATATCGATAAATTGTCCGGTTTCAAAAACGTCCTTTATGTTTACCTGCTTTCCAAAATTGCTAACTACATAATCAATTTTTGTTTTTGTATCTTTTCCACCAATTGGTATTTCCCATACGAATGGCTTTTTTTGAGACAGAGAGGCATTAGTGGGATAAGATGATACGATAGCAACTACGTGTTTAATTTTATCAATATTGGCATTAATCTCATCTAATTTACCTTCCTTGTACTTGAACGACGCCTTTTTTGAGAGATATTTGTCATTATCTTTTGCAAAAGCGTCAAAAATTGCATTTTTTCCATATGCCGTTTCTGAATATGCTCTTATTCCAATTATTTTCAACGGTGGAGTCGATATTAAAGTGGATGAATTCATAAAATTTTTGCCATAATTTGGAGTCTTTTCTCTGTCATCGACTGATAATACGTTTAAATTAGTAACTTTATACCCGGCAAAACCTAACAATGATGATCTCTCCAACTTAGGGTCAGACCATGTCCTAATCCTCGATTCGAGGCTTCGTGCACGCACTCTTGGGTAGAATGCCATACTTCCACGTCTAGGTGCACTATATTTTCGATGACCCATGATTAATCCGTTTTTTGTGATCCCTTTAATAAATTAATAACTTTTATACTCCTGAACAAATTGAGATAATCTTATTTCATAAGAGTATAGTATATCTTGCCCGAAAATGGGTCAAGCGTTCAAGTAATTATTAACTATTGACAATGTACCAAGAATTGCCTCTTCTAACCTTACGGTTTGAGTACCTTGATTAGGAAACATGTTCAAAAAATGGGGTTTCTGATTAATTCTTTCATTTTCACTTTCGAGTATTTTTCTCAGACCAAACTTCGGGCCCCCAAACACAACGAGTAGGTTCTTTGACATTTTTAGACTCCTCATCAAATCCTCTACATGTTTTGTAAATGGTGATCCCTCCACCGAAGTCATTAATATTTCACAGTTTGTATTTTCTAGTAGTGCTGATAGGGAGTCTGCAAGTTGGACCTCATATCCCCAGTAACCATCAATCTCTTCTTTTGAAATATCTTGCGCTAGCAGCTTTCCTTTATTTGAAATTTTTACAAGAACTTTTTTGCCTAATTGGGTTCCATTATATCTAATAAGCTTTTGAAGTCCTACATCCACATATAATGAGTCATTTTGCTTTACAACAAATCCAAATCGTATTTCAATGTCTTTGATATCCTTAATGTCTATGAGTGCTTTATGATGAGGTGACTTTATGGGGGGTAAAATTCCGGCGTGCTTCAGGATCCACATTTTGGGATAGATTTTTTTTCTAAGATATGGGGGTGTGTCAAGATATTCAAGTATTGTTTTCAACATTTTTTTGTCGATTTTTTCAGCTTTTACGCTCCTATCATGATAAATAATGATCTTATTGACACAGAATATTGAACAAGAACGAGAAATTTGTGAGATTTTGTAACTTTTGTCAAGAATTGTTTGAGATTCTATCAAACAAGAGTCAGGGATTGCAATCCGCAGATTAGTCACATTAGTGTGTAGACAGTTTATTCCGATAATAATTTTTCTACGGTTGTTGCCATTAGACCAGTTGATCCAAAGGCCGATTCGCGAAGAATTCCTTTTTTGTCAATGAAAATTGTTGAAGGAGTACCTTTCAATGAATACTCTTCGAAAGTCACAGGACTGTAAGGTTTTGTTTCCAAATAAGATTTGACGCGTGAAATAATTTGATCCTTGTCTTTTTGGTGATACAACTCAAAATCAAGGACATTTGCATTTACGAATTCCATAATTCTCTTGCCTTCTATAGGAAGTCTTTCTTTTAGAAGCATATCCATGCCAACAGGAAAAGGTATATTGTATGATAACTTTCCCTCATTCAGTAACTTATTCTGGTATGAAAGAGTAGTAAGAGTTTCACCTATGACTTTGCTTTCCTGTAGTAGCAATTTTAGATTTTCAAGTGTATTCCTGTCAAAATCTTCAAATGCCGTGGCAAGTCCTAATACCACTACTCCATTGTTCTTGTACTTTTGATACGTATCTATTGCTTCAGGTATTCCATAAATAAAACACCCGGGGCAGTTTACTTGGAAAACTTCTACAACGATTACTTTACCTTGATAATCCTTCAGACTAATAGGGCCGCCTTGCACCCATTCGCTAACTTTCAATTCGGGAGCAGGTGAACCAGCTTTAACTGTCACAAAATTTAGAATATTTCTTGAATATTTAAACCAATATTGACTTGATTTAGAAGATTAAAAAATAGAAATTATTGCGAGCCTCTTTTACTGGCGTTTTCTTTCGACTTCGATGCATATTTTTCAATGTCATTATTTTCGATTCGCTTCATTCTATTTGTTTTGGTATCTATTTGAGCCATTTTTATGTGTCTAGTCCCTGTTTTCTCCTCGCTAACCAAATAAATAGACTCCAATGCAAGGCTACTTGCCTCATCCATGCTTATATCACCATGGTAGCTTTTTTCCAGGAATTCATTTACTTGATCGCTTCCATTGCCAATCGCAACTGCATCGTATCCAATGTAAGTTCCACTTGGATCAGTTTGATAAAGTGAAGAACCATTCTTATCAACTCCCGCGAGGATTAATGCAACACCATAGGGTCTCACTCCAGCGTACTGAGTAAATTGTTGCGCCATATCTGCAAGATTCTTTGCAACACCCTCAACGTCTACAGGTTCATCGTATATCAGTCTATTACTCTGGGCAAAGAATCTTGCATGATCAACCTGGGTTCTCGCGTCAGGAATATATCCAGCTGCTGCCACTCCAATATGATCATCTATTTGAAATATCTTTTGAGTAATATCAGAAACTTGTAATTTCCTAGCTTTTTCTTCCACAGCTAATACCACACCGTCTTTACTTTTGATTCCGACTGCAAGAGTTCCTCTTCTTACCGTTTCGATTGCATACTCTACTTGGTATAGTCTACCGTCTGGTGAAAATACCGTTATTGCTCTATCATAACCAGCTGCTGCAGGTAACAAATCAGCTCTAACTTGTTTGATTTCTTTAATTTAAGTTTACCTTAGTGACATGCTTTAAATTGTCAATTGATTTTTCGGAACATAGACTTATTTTTGGAAGAAGAGATAAAATTTCATGGTCATAAGAATATTCTTTCTCTACACTACAGGACTATTGAAATTACGAAGGATTCAAAATTAACCAAAAAAGGTGATTGTATTGTAGGGGTTTCAGCTAACAAGGCATGTGATGATTTGGATAATTCATTTAAGCAGAAATTAAGAACAAGTGACACAGTCGTAAAAATAGGAATTATTGTAGAACCTTACGTATTTAGCCTGGCTGGATTTGGCAACAATAATTTAGAAATTACCCACAAACATGATATAGTGTTGAGGAAATCAAATTACGTTGATTCTAGAACATTGATTGTTTCATGTGATAAATCGGCAATTGATATTCCAAGAAATCTCATAAAAGCGTTAACCAATTCTGAAGCAAAAGGAATATTGAGAATTAAAATAGAATAACAAGACATATAGAAAAACTGGAACCTAGGAATCGGGATTTCATATCTTGGATATCTTTTCATAGACAAACGAATACCTTTTCAATAATTCATTAATTACATCAGAGGGAAGTTCAGGAGGGATCGGTTTCTTTCCGTCTTCAGACGCCTGTTTGATTCTATCTCTAAACCCAACTTTAGTTAGCCAATCTCTAAGGTATTGTTTATCATAGCTCACTTGCTCCTCACCGACTTTGTATGAATCAATAGTCCACATCCTGAATTCATCAGGGCCCAGTGAATCCGCTAAAATAATTTCAGATGTGGTAGGATCCTTTCCAAACTCAAATTTTACATCTGCCATTATGAATCCTGCATTATTTGATATCTCTGACATTTGTTTGTAAAGTCTTATAGACATATCTTTTACATATCTTAATTCATCATTTGTCAGGATTTTTTTTGCCAAAATTTGATCCTCAGAAATAGGTAGATCATGGATTTTTGACTTTGTTGTTGGATCAAATATTGGTTCTCTTAACTTAGACCCAATTTTCAAATTGGGGTCTAGATCAGCAATATTACGACTGCTAGTGTACCGTTCGTAAAGACTTCCATACAAGTATCCTCTAACCACACACTCAAGAGGAATCATTTTGAGTTTCCTTACGACCATTTTGTCCTTAGCATCTAATCTTACCATGTGATTTCTAGAATCCAAGCAGTTAAACCAAAATTCCGCAAATTTGCACAAAATTTCTCCCTTTCCTTTTATGTCAGTAATCATCGGTACATCGTATGCTGAAACTCTATCTGTAAAATGAAATAAAAGGTTCTTGTTGTCTAATTCATAGACGTCCTTTACTTTACCGCTGTGAACAAACTTCATTAGTCATCATCTGAATAACACATATTTATCATATCAAGTTTTATTCTTACTACTGGGCTTTTCTCATTCTTGCAAACCATATTCATTCCATTTTTGTGTTACTAAATTAATGGTACTTTGATCAGGAAGTGCCTCCTCTTGAACTGGTCTTTCGAACCCTTCTTCTTTTGTTTTTTTAGTTGCGTCAATACCCATTTTTGATCCTAAATTTAATAATGGAGACGCGGGGTCTAGACTATCTGTGGGTGCATTCTCAATTAACATTGTATCCCTCTTGGGATCAGATCGAGTCGTTACAGCCCAAATTACATCATTTATATCATGCACACTGACATCCTCATCAACTACGATCAATACCTTTGTCAGTGACAGTTGACCCATTCCCCACAGACCCATCATCACTTTTTTGGCCTGCCCGGGATATCTTTTTTTAATTGAAACTATTGCGATACCTTGGAACCAACCTGCAGCAGGCATTGAAAAATCAACTACTTCAGGTTGGAACATCTTTACCAATGGTAGAAATGATCTTTCAATTACTTTACCTATGTAAGCATCTTCAAGTATGGGTTTTCCGACAACTGTTGTAAGATAAATTGGATTATTTCTCATCATTATACCAGTCAGAGTAAATGTAGGGTAAGGTTCTGGTGGAGTATAATATCCGGTATGGTCTCCAAAGGGACCCTCTATGTTCATTTCCGATGGATCAACATAACCTTCTAAAACAACTTCAGCAGACGCAGGAACTTCCACATCGACTGTTCTGCATTTCACAAGATCTATCCCCTTTCTTCGTGTGATTCCTGCAAATAGAAACTTATCCAAACCTTCTGGAACAGGAGCGACTGCGCTAAAAACTGTTGCAGGATCAGCTCCAATAACTACTGCAACCTCTGTTTTTTGCATCTTTTCTTTATTCATTTGATAATGCAGTGCGCCTCTCTTGTGAACTTGCCAGTGCATTATAGCTTTTTTAGAACCAATAACCTGTAATCTGTATACACCTAGGTTTCGAACCTGTGTTTCAGGATTTTTTGAAACTGTAATTCCAAAAGTGATGAATCTTCCAGAATCTTTAGGAAACGATTTAATTATTGGTAAACTGTCTAGCGTGGGTTTAGAAGTTTCAACTATCTCCGTTACTGGACCCGAATTTGTACTTTTAGGACCATAGTCCGAAATCTCTGATAACTTTGGAAGCATCTTAACTTTGTTCAATAGTCCATGAGGTATCTTCAATTTTGTTAATGTCGTCATGCGTTCCCCAATCTCTTCGAAATTTTCCATGTCAAGAGCCATCTTCAATCTTCTCAACGATCCAAATGCGTTACCTAGTACTGGAATTTTGAATCCTTCTACATTCTCAAATAATATGGCAGGACCCTCATTCTTATACATAACTCTGCGCAGAATTTCTGCAATTTCTAAATCAACTGAAACTTTTGTTCTTATTCTTCTCAGTTGACCTACTTTTTCAAGAGATTCGACGTACTCCCTTAGGCTATCGAAATACACATTGATACTTTTTCCATATGAGATATTAGTTTTGTTGATCTGCAGTTAGTAAAATAAGGTTGATAGGTTCCTATATGTTCAATTAACTTTACTTTTTTTAAATAAAGAATTCAATTGCATTGCAATTTGAAAATAAACATATCGAGGATTAAGTACAGAATAAATTACAATCCAGTGAATTACAACAGCAGCACAGGTAAATATGAAAGCGGAAATCAATCTTATACCTTTTATAGTCAGGCAAAGGTAAATCTGTGGAAATGCGATAAGTGTACCATGAAGTTCGGTACTTTCAGGAGCTTAAGAAAACATAAATCTGAAGTCCATGCTTATTGAGGCCTAATGATATCAAATAAAGTACCGTAGAAACGCCTGTTTTTCAATTATCGGTTTTCACTTTTCAATAATTAATTTCACGAGAAAAAAGTTTTGCAAGTTGGTCTAGAATTCTTGCAGTCGCACCCCAAATAATTTCATTTTTATAGGTAAATTTAGGCAGGTTGGGAATTGAATACTGCTTTTGGTGCATTAGGTCATTTTCTCTAGTTTCAAGTAATGGTATGAGAGGGGCATCAATGATTTTTTCAACTTCGTAATTTGTACTGGTTATTTCTGGCATCCTGTCTATTAACGCGACATATGGATAGATTATGTAACGCGAAGTTAATGTCCTCTCGGTATCCAAGTAGCCAACAACTTGCTTTCTTGTGATCTTGATCCCAATTTCTTCATTTAATTCTCTTACCGCAGTTTCTAACATCTCAACGTCATCTTCTATAAAATTACCACCAGGAAATGAAATTTCGCTGGCATGATTTTTCACAAGGTTTGTCCTTTTTATCAAGATCACATGAGGGTTTGAGTTTGTGAAATGGATTGTTATCATTACGGCTGCAAATTTGAATTGTTTTGAAGATGATGGAAAAATTATTTTTTTATGCAAAAAAGGGTAAATCAAATCTTTGACTAGTTTTTCATTGTACAAAAGAGAATCATCATATGTATTCATTATCAATTAAACTATAAAATCTATCTCGTGATAATTTTTTGAAATTATACTACATTTCAAAATTTTCAAGATATTAAATTAAGGCTTTAATTATGATATTTATTGAGTGATATTATGGATATCAAGATTATTTATGAAATGAATCCACCAAAGGTTCTTTACAATAATTGTTTTGATAATGATACAGTAAACAAGAATATTGGTCTTTTCTTGTCAAGAGCGAGGAGTGTATCAGAATATGTTGATGGAATACACTTGACTGATAATGTACTTGGTGTGCCTCGAGTTTCGAGTTTGATGCTCGTTTCAATGTTAAAAGGGGAAGGCATATCAATACCGATAAGCTGTACTTGTAGACTTTACGACAAAAATCTCATATCTCTGCTTCAATTTGTTACAGAGGCCATTTTGTGTGGAGTCTATAGCATCCTAATTCTCCGTGGGGATGATCCTACAATTGGCAATAAATTCTTCGATGTTATCCCCACCAATGCTATCAAAATTCTAACAGAACATAATTTCAACAATTGCATAAAATTAGATCTATCATTTCCAAGTAAAATAGATGATAGAGTAAAAATAAAGAACAAATTGGCCGCAAGACCACGCGCATTTGTTACACAGTCAATAAGTTCTATTGACAATTTGAAGGAGATTGTTAAAGTGTCCAAACGATATAGAATTGATGTTATTCCATGCATAATGTGTCCATCAAAGAGAAATGAAGTTTCAGCACAGAATATAGGTTTGGATTGGACTTCGTATAAGGAAAAGCCAGAAAATTTCGTTCGCGAAGCCGCTAGTTTGACAGAAAAGGTTCTTTTGTGTTCTCCAAATAGTTTCGAAGATGGTTTGGATCTTGTAAAGAAACTAAAGAAAAATTAGTCAGTTTTTTGTTTGCGTGAAGCACTAATTTCGCTTCTCAATTCTCCCAGTACTTCCCTGTAAAATGGTTTGAGTTCATCATCTTCGGTAAGTCTTGGTCTTCTATGATTAATTGTTATCTCCCTTTTGATTTTTCCTGGTCTACTTGTAAATACAAATACTTTGTCTCCAAGACATACAGATTCCATTATATTATGAGTTACAAAAATAATATTTTTTCTGGTTCTTGACCAAATAAGCTGTAATTCAACAGAAAGCAAGTCCCGTGTTTGGGAATCCAATGAAGCAAACGGTTCATCCATAAGCAATATTTCAGGGTCCAAAACAAGTGCTCTAGCAAGGGCCACTCTCTGCTTCATGCCACCAGATAATTGATACACATATGAGTCGGCAAATTTTGTTAATTGCATTGTTTCTAAATGCGCCAGTGCTATTTGACGCCTCTTATCTTTCTGCAAACCAGCGATTTTTAATCCAAATTCAACATTTTCGATTACTTTGAGCCATGGAAACAAAGCGTTCTCTTGGAATACCATAATTCTATCTGGACCCGTACCATCGATTTCATGACCATTAAGAATGATTTCACCTTCAGTAGGTTTGTCAAGTCCTGCTAGAATGTTTAAAAGAGTAGTCTTACCGCATCCAGAAGGACCTACAATACTCACGAATTCGCCGTCGCCAATCGTAAGGTCGATATTTTCAATTGCGTTAACGTATTCAGCTTTATCAGAACTGGTTGATTTAAATTTTTTAGATAAATTTCTAACTTGTAATTTCACGCTTACCACTCTTTAATTAAACTAATTAATTTGAATACGCATATCACTCTCATAATTACCCTAATTCTATAAATTACTATTTAATAATTGATAAATAGTCGTAAACGAAATAAGCATAACTTCTGTAAACTTATGTTTATTACAAATGGAACTGGTTGATAACATTGGTCAGTGAAAGTTAGAGACTGGAATAATTTAATTGTGACGAAGAAATAACCAAAATTGATTGAGTGAATCCGATATCTGCCTTAATTGTAAACATGTGAGGAAGAGTCACAGATACTTTCTAGGGCAACAAGATAATGATCATCGTTGTCGGGTTTGTAAGTGTCAGCAATTTACGGAAGAAGAGTTATCCAATGATTTCGACAAGATAAGAAACAAAAAAGAATGAATGTGACTCAAACGTCAAATTAGTAATTATATCTGTTCTGATCATGCCGTTCTTGATTAATGAATTTAGGTACCCTCCTATTTTCCGCTTTTAAGAAAATAAACATTTCATTTCAATTCATTTTCTGATCCAATGACTGTAGAGTCACATTACATTAACGTTAAATATTCATCTTAGCTGAAACTGAAATAATTAAAATGTATCAGATTTTGCGATCTGGAATTTTAATTTCAATAATTTTAACCTTTATTATATTTCTAAATAATAATCAGGTTGGCATTTATGGCACTTCGGCTCCCGGTCAAAGTAGAATGTGTTTTGATTCATCAGACGATGCGAATAAATTCCTTGAACAATTTGTAGGAGCAGGATATGGATATACTATCACAATTCCATGTCCTAATGATTCTTTATTGAATCAAACATTTGGCCAGGACGAATCAGGGAAATAAATAATATTTAAATCTAGAACTAAATTTTCTGATGAAATGTTACCTCTAGGACAAACCATGATTGGTTCTTTTCGGTTTATAGCAAATAATACGAAATAACTATACTATTAACCGTTTTCATCTTTATCACGTATCTTCTTAATTGACAGGTCAGCAACCAGATTTCTGATTATGGTTCGTTGCGCAAACTGTAAACTTGCCCACGCTTCTAAGTTAACATTTTGTAAAAATAAAAATTTGTTTTAGTAAACCAATTCTTATGTCGATTATATTTGAACATTATAATCAATTAAGAAAAATTATAAATGAACGCATACGTTCTTGTAGTAAGTAAACTTAGATAATCAATTTTTTTATATTATGTTAACGACAATAAAGCACTATCACTTAATGTAGGTATTACCTCAGAAATGATTGAGAAACGGAAAAATCAGCGGATGATGCGGGAGTTTAGCGGTATGAGAGATAATACGGATTTTTGGTGCTGCGGTGAATTATTAGAACAGTTAAAATACGCAGGATTCACTCTTAAAGAAGAAACAGAGATAGTTGACTATAAATTCTGTCCTTTCTGTGGTAAGAAGTTAAAGATGTTAATTTAAATCGGTTGTATTGGATCAACAATAGGCACCAAGATACACCACATGACCGCATCAATGCCGGAGAATCCACAATATACACACTCTATCAAAATTGAAGATACATCAAAAGGTTTATAGTAAATTATTAAGAATACAGCAACTGATGGGTTTGGAGGCAACCAAGCCCGTTGCGTTGTTGATGAACAAGAAACAATCGAGCCCCACCAGTTGCAGTGTTTACTCATCACCGAACCATATAAGAAATGATTAACATAGTTCTGGATGATGAGTGAAAGAGAAGTTGCAGATATATGATGAACTGGAAGAACTACAGGAAAGAAGTGGAGGCGTTAGCGCAGTAATCCTGATAGCATTGGGAACGTTGATTTGGTTAATTTCATAGTTTTGGCACTAATGGCAGTTCTAAAAAGAGACTGAAAAGTATTAACATAAACTTAGCTATTGAATTTTCTGTCGAACTAATAGAGTTGTCTTACTATGTTGATAACAGGTTTTCCAAATTTGGAGAAGCATCAGAAACTAATTCGTACCTTGATATCATGCCAGAAAAACATGAAGCTAATTTAATCGAAATACTCGGGTTCAATGATTTTCCCTTTACTTTTTTCCTTAATTCTAGGGTTTATTGAATCGTCTATTACCCTCATTATGAACATGACAGGGGTTCTACGTAAAATATTGTATTTTGAATCTAGTTTACCAGAGGCTGATTTATCAGTAAATAGATATTTTTGATCTCTAGTTGTATCGTTACTTAGTAAAGACATAAGACCATCAGTAACGGAATCTTGTGGAGTATCTAAAAGCAGAATGATTGTATTGTCTAGATATATTGATTTTTGTTGGCGTTCTTGGATAGATTTTATTTCTAGTTCCTTTGCAGAAATCTATTTCCTAAGTTGCTTGATTAATTCCTTATCCTTTGCTTTTGTACTTTTGATTTCTCATATTCTAAATCGTTCTGAAAATCAAGAATTTCACTGCGCCATTTACTATTTATTGGTAAAGCAGATTAATTATTTCTTTTGAAGATGCGTTAGTTTTGAATCCCTTGTCATTCATAATTGTTTTGGACACGTTGAATCCATTAGAAGACAGAGTGCTAACTACTCTTTCCAATGAAACGGAACTCTTTTTTGCCATAGACGCGATAGTGTCTGTTTCAAAATAGGACGGATATGTTAGCTCGTTGTTACAGGTTTGCATCACTTTTAGCAACTTATTATAGTCATTTGCGGATGATGAATAATATCCATTATTTTTCAACTCATTTAGCATTGCACCTACGAACTCAGAATCAAAAAGGCTATCTATCCAAAGTGGTCCAGCTAAATTACATTTTGTCCCACATATTTCGCAAACTAAATTTTGTTCTTTGAGATGTTCAACCTTACGATGTTTACATTTCTGACAATGTTTAAGAAACCCTATTTTTGACGAAACAGAGTTTGCAAGTAATTTACCAAATATTAACTTTAGATATACTCTTAGGTAATGAAGATTACTGTGACAGAAATATGGAACAATGGATAAATCAAAACGTGAGGCATTTAACGCAATGAAAGAGACCAAAATCCTTATTCCAATTTCATTAGAATACTCAGTTCTTAAGGGGAATCCGTAGTACTTTCTGTAACATACATTTGGATAAACACCGCATAACACTGCAGTATCCGTTGCTGTAATTGATATCAATCCACGATTACTTACTGAGCGCAAAACACAATCTACATAAGGTGATGGACTTCCAAATGGATCAAGATCCACAATATCAAATTTTCGGAAATCCCGTTCCTGAAAGTTTAGGAATTTGCACACATCATTAGTATCGAAAATGCACTTGTCTTGTACCTGATTCAATTTTGCACTTTCTTTGGCAAGATCTATAGCAATCGGATTTAGATCATTCAAATAAACTGTATCTATTTTTGGGACTTCAACTGCAGTTCTAAGACCTCTTGCTCCTACTCCACAGATTGAATCAGCAAACGTCCTATTGTTTTTTGAAGAGGCTTGTATTTTGTATGCTAATATGGAAATATCTCTGTTCCACTTGGCGTTCGGATTGAAAAAAGCAGGGTTTTTTGGAGGTACATTTTCAGAAAGTGAGAAACTTGGAACTAGAAGTAGTGTATTTCCTTCTTTGGTACTTGAGACATCATATTTCAATCCTAGCAGGTAGTAAGATTACTTTTCGCTCCTAATATATCATGATTCCCGAAGGGATAAGGATAAAATATCAACAGTATATTGATTTGAATTAAAGGGATTAGAGTTCACTCGTAATCAGAGCATCATATGTGGAATAGATGAAGCTGGTAGAGGGTCTTTGCTAGGGCCGATTATCGTTGCAGGTGTTTGTGTAACCAAAAAATCAATTTCAGAAATGGTTGAAAAAGGGATTAAAGATTCAAAATTACTTAGCCCAAAAAAAAGGCAAGTTCTTTTTGGCCATGTCATTAATGTTGCGGAATCAATTTGTGTTTGTAGAATAAACATCGAAGACATTGATTTTCACGTTTTCAGAAACAATTTAAACCTTCTAGAAGCAGAAGCTATGGCAATTACAATTAGAAATATGAAATCGGACAAGACCTATGTAGATTCATGCGATGTAAATCCATCCAGATATCAAAGAACCATTAAAAGTTTTCTTAAACAAAATAATACAAAATTGGTCTCTATGCATCATGCGGATAGACTGAATATTGTAGTATCTAGCGCCTCTATTATCGCAAAGGTAATACGTGATTCTGAAATAAGTAAAATTCGCCTCAAATACGGAGATGTAGGAAGTGGATATCCTTCTGATAAAAAAACAATAAAATTTGTAAAAGAATGGTTTAGACAAAAAAATGAAATTCCACCTTTTGCAAGAAAATCATGGAAACCTGCCCAAATGATTGTTTCATGTACTACTCTTTAGTATTTACTATCTTGGGCAAAAAATTGCTTTTATCATTGCGTGATCCTTGTCAAACGGAGCAAGGTCTATTTTTTGCTTAATTTCAAACGAATGGCCTTCTAATTTCTTAATTTCTTGGGAGATTACATTTTTAGGAGACATTGTAACGTCAATACTTCTAGTCTTAATAACAAGAAGCATTGGCTTCCCTTCTTTAAGATATATTTTACAATTATCGATTGCTATATTTGTCTGATCAGGTTGAGCAATATCACAATAGACGAGATCCATTTTATCGTATATTGAAAAATAACTTCTTGGTTTCCTTGCGTCTTCAATTATAGGTATAACATTTGTTCTTTTAGACGAAACGTTTGATATTAACTCTCTTGCAACTCTCGTTGATGATTCAACAGCAAAGACTTTACCAGAATATCCTATTATGTCGGACAAGTGACTTACAGTAGTTCCTGTAGACGCTCCAAGATACAATATATTTTTTACATTAAAGAAATCAAATTCTAGTCCATTGATATATGCGGCAGCCAATTTACTTCTAAATGGATCCCACATTCTGTATTCACTTCCATTTCTCGAGATAAGTTTTTCGCCATATAAAGTGATACCTTTCAACAAATTTATAGTCGCAATATGCGCCTTCCCATTTACAGTAACGTAACTAATGGCGTCTACGTTTTTCATGACGCATCTTTCTCCTCTTGAATTTTATAGATTTTTTTGATCCTTTCATGAACCTGAACCTGCTCTTATCGTCGAAAGATTCTTTGCCTTTCGGAGGTTCATGATAAATTTTTTGAATCGTTTCAATTCTTTTAGTTAATTTATCTAATAGTGAATTATCCAATCCACCCTTACGGTAAACATCTATTCTAACTGCAATAGCTATTTTTGAAGATAAAGCACGGGCAATTTTACCTCTTTGCCATTTTGGAGCAGAGTTGACAGAAGGATGCTGAAATAATAAACCATGTTTTGGAGGCCTGGTGCCTGTTTTTAGTGCTCGAAACAGGGCTTTTTCTGCACCAATTATTTGAATAGTACTTGAGGGCATCTGTGCCAATCTCAGTAGGCTGCCTGCCTTCGCAATTAATCTCGCCCCTATAATTGCAGTGAGGATATTTTTCAAGTTTGGAGCAAGTATCTCCATCAAGTTCTCAATTGTGTTAGAAAGATTGGTCCTTAAATCTGATAGCTTTATTACTTCTGAAGCCAAAATTTTTAGAGATTCGGAACTTTCAACAGTAAGGTCTCCTCCTTGACTTTTTGAAATTGCCTGTTGAATTAATTCAATTTTCTTTTCAGGTATTTCTAATTGACTCAATAGTTCTTTTGTAATATTTTCTCTTGATCCTGCATCTCTTACGATATTAGCATAAGTAATAATATTCTGGAGTAAATAGTCCAATTCAGGGAAATGAAGTCCATACCATTCACGAATTCGCGTACTTATTGTGTTTATTATTTCATCTATCTCATCCAAGGTATTTACTGCTTGAACCAAATGCAGATCTAATTTTTCGGATGTCTCTTTTACTTTCATAGATGAAAGATTTATTGCAAACTTTTGTAGGATTCCAGCTAATTCATCTCTGTCATCAGACAATCCAAACTTTATAATTAAATCCAGTTTATTCTGATTTATCTCGTCTTGTCTAGAATCAGACATCAGTTTAACATCAATATTTTCTTGCTGGAAAATTTCAATCAAATTCTTATTATTAACTCTTACCTGATCATAGTTTCTTAATTTGGGAATTAAATCAGTTATGTAGTTTTTTTCTCCTTGGGTTATCGAAGAGTATTCGATTTCCGGATTATTAAATTGTTTTCTGTAAATTAAATTTGTATCTTCAAGAGCGCAAATTCCAATTTCAAATAAAATTACATTTACAACTTTCAACTAGATCTCACAATAAGTTAATTTGGTGATTAAAAAATATAACATCATAGCCTTACCATTTGATTTATCTTCTATTGCATTGGAAGTTACTCACCAATGTCCGCAATTTCATCTCCATGAATATCATCATAATGAGCGTCGCATTCATTCTTTGTTAGAAATTCTTTTGCACATACTTTGCATCTAAACGTACCGCCTTCATACTCTGACATGATAAGATAATGAAATTGTATCTACTAAAAATATTTATCGCGTCTTTAAGGTTTCCAATTCATTAGATCGCATATTCTTGTTCATAAAGAATGAATTTATTGACTCTTCTACTGTTTGCCTATCATGAACTATTGATCTAACGGCCTGGATCATTTCAATCGGATGATCTGATTGCCAAATATTTCTTCCCATGTCGACGCCTGATGCTCCGTCCCTTATTGCATTAAAAGTTAGATTGAGTGCTTCTTTTTCCACTAGTTTTTTACCACCTGCAATAATCACTGGCACAGGGCATCCCTCAACCACTTTTTCAAAGTTTTCACAATAATAAGTTTTTACCAAATGTGCTCCTAATTCTGCAGCAACCCTACAAGAAAGCGCAAGGTATCTTGCATCTCTAGCCATTTCTTTTCCAACTGCAGTAACTGCCAAAACTGGGATCCCGTATTTTTCTCCTTCGTCTACCAGTTTAGAAAGATTCTTTAGTGTTTGGTGTTCATATTTACTTCCAACAAAAATAGATAACGCCAGACATGATGCATTGAGCCTTATTGCTTCTTCAATTGATGTAGTAATAGTCTCATTTGAAAGATCTTCTCCTAAAATACTAGTTCCTCCTGAAACACGGAGAACAATAGGAATATTTGATTCTGAATCGACACATGTTCTTAAAATCCCCCTTGTGAGCATTAATGAGTCTGCATGTTTTAGCAGCGGTTTGATTGTTTTTTTCGGATCTTCCAGTCTTTCAGTAGGACCCAAAAAATATCCATGGTCAATTGCCAACATGACTCCTTTTCCATCTTGTGGATTCATTATTCTCGATAAGCGATTTCTTATTCCCCAATCCATGATAGATAACCTGACTATACAAGTTATTTATGTTTTCATCAATAAATTCTTACGATGTTACTACCAATACCTTCATAGCATCTGATGCCTCGTGTGCACATTTGAAAGCATCGCTGGATTCTCTAATTTGAAAACGGTGGGTAACGAGAGGTAAAAGATCGATTGATTTGTCAGACATTAGTGATAACGCTTGGTTCGTTTCTATTTCCGAGGCACCATAGCTTGGAATGATTATCTGCTCATTAGAATATATGGAATTTAAATCCAGATCAAACTTTGAACCAACTGATGGAACCCCAAAAAGCAATATCTTCCCCCCTCTTCTTGTTATTTTAAGTGAACTTTCAAACGCTTTGATACTTCCAGTCGCCAAAATTGTGACATCAGTTCCTATATTTTTTGTAATTTCCTTGATTACATCATACTGATTCTCTTGATTCAAATTTACTGTCGTTACACCATATTTTTCAACAAATTTTAACCTGAACTGGTTAATATCAGAAACCACAATATTGTTTGCCCCCCATGATTTCGCCAATAACATATGCATTACCCCAGTTGGTCCAGCGCCCATAATTGCCACATTATCTCCGTGTTTAATTGAAATTTTATTCAATCCTCTAATACAACATGCAAATGGTTCAATCAGAGCAGCCTCGTCATAAGAGACAGACTCAGGGAGATTTAATATGCCACCGTGTTCAATATTCCATTTTGGAACGATAAATTGCTCAGACAAGCCACACGGTTCAATATTACTATTTTGATAATTGGTACACATTGTATAGTTGCCTTGAAGACAATATCTACATGAATAGCAACTAACATGATGATGAACAAATACTCTATCTCCCTCATGGAATTTTTTTATATTTTTACCAACTTTAATAACATGACCGGCAGGTTCATGGCCTACTCGTAAGGATTTCATTCCATAATTTCCATAGACTTTTTCTAAATCCGAGCCACATATCCCGCATGAATGCATTCTTACTAATAATTCGTCATCAGTAAAATGTGGTAACTCTGATTCAACCAAGGTTATCTTATTATCAACTACTTTTACGCTTAACATCTGAAATCCACTTTCATGACTAGTGTGAATTAAAAT
>Ga0081455_10001379_pt1 | contig 30031 bp, 26 predicted proteins | sample TabmetS3T2R1_FD_70207 | JGI IMG/M metagenome (GOLD analysis project Ga0081455, IMG submission 70207) | Tabebuia heterophylla rhizosphere microbial communities from the University of Puerto Rico - S3T2R1 | ecosystem: Host-associated > Plants > Roots > Rhizosphere ... | reverse complement strand
CACGACATACCCCCATATCAGCCCGAGCGACGACGTCATGCGCAAGGTCGCCGAGGAGATGGGCGTCGGCGACACGTTCCACCCGACGCCGGTCGGCGTGTTCTTCGGCCGGTCCGGTGCGGTCGCCGACGATCCGTACTTCGGCGGCGTCGGCCCGGCCCGGCGCGGCTGCCTCGACTGCGGCGAGTGCATGACGGGCTGCCGCCACAACGCCAAGAACACCCTGGTCAAGAACTACCTCTACCTCGCCGAGCGAGCCGGCGCGATCGTGCATCCGATGACGACCGTGACCGAGGTACGGCCGCGACGCGACGGCGGCTACGACGTCGAGACCCGGCCGACCAAGGCCACCCGCCGGCGCGAGCGACGTACGTTCGCGGCCGAGCAGGTGGTGTTCTCCGCCAGCGCCCTCGGAACCCAGAAGCTGCTGCACCGGATGCGTGACGACGGTCGGCTGCCCGAGATCTCCGACCGGCTCGGCGTGCTGACCCGGACCAACTCGGAGTCGATCCTCGGCGCCATCGGCAGCAAGGACTCAACCGCTGACTACAGCCGCGGCGTTGCGATCACGTCGTCGTTCCACCCCGATCCGTCGACGCACATCGAGCCGGTGCGCTACGGCAAGGGCTCCAACTTCATGTCGCTGCTGCAGACCGTGCTGACCGACGGCGACGGCGACCGAGCGCGGTGGCGGACCTGGCTGTCCGAGCTGTGGCAGCAGCGCAAGGACGTACGCAACCTCTACGACCTCGAGCACTGGTCCGAGCGAACCGTCATCGCCTTGGTGATGCAGTCGCTGGACAACTCCATCACGACGTACACGAAACGGTCGCGGCTCACTGGCCGTCGTCGGTTGACCTCGCGCCAGGGGCATGGCGCGCCGAATCCGAGCTGGATCCCGCAGGGCAACGACGCGGCTCGGCGGATGGCCCGGCTGCTCGACGGCACTCCGGGCGGCACGATCGGCGAGCCGTTCAACATCCCGCTGACGGCACATTTCATCGGCGGCTGCGCGATCGGCGACTCGCCGGACTCCGGTGTCATCGACCCCTATCACCGGCTGTACGGCCACCCCGGGCTGCATGTCGTCGACGGCTCGGCGATCTCGGCGAACCTCGGCGTCAACCCGTCCCTGACGATCATGGCCCAGGCCGAGCGGGCCATGGCGCTGTGGCCAAACCGCGACGAGCCCGACCCGCGTCCGGCGGTTGGCGCGGAGTACCAGCGGCTGGCGCCGGTGCCGCCGAAGCATCCGGTGGTCCCGGCCGATGCGCCGGCCGCCCTTCGGCTGCCGATCGTCGGCGTGTCCTAGCCTTTCGCGTCTCGTCCCGCGACGGATCCGGGACGCACCCGAACCATAAGGCGGCTGAGCCGTGGTTGCGCCACGGCCAGAACGGCCAGTGACGCAACCACGGCGCCGAGCTACTCGGTTCCCCTACGGCAAGCAGAGGGCCCGATCGCGGGAGCATGTGACCGGGCCCAAGCCGCTCGGATCACGGGGAACCGAGCAATCGGATCTGAGTAGGGAGGGACAGCGCGGTCTCAGATCCTTCACCCCACCTAACGAGGAGTTACGCGGGCGGTTACGGGTCGATTCAAGAAAATCCCGACTTCTCCCAAGCATCCGCATCGCCGGTGCCCTTCACCCGCCTCGGGGGAGGCGGCGATGCCCCCGATTGTGCGAATAGTCTGTGTGGAGGGGAGGGAGCATGCCCACTCTGCAGCAGCTCTTCCGTCGCAAGCCGGTCCCCGAGATGTCCGCCGAGAGCGGCACGGACACCGGCGAGAGCGAACTCGCCAGATCCATCGGTCTGTTCCAACTGTCCATGTTCGGCGTCGGTGCCACGATCGGTACCGGCATCTTTTTCGTGCTCTCCGAGGCGGTCCCGGAGGCCGGGCCATCGGTGATCCTGGCGTTCGTGCTCGCCGGCGCGGTCGCTGGACTCACCGCGATCTGTTACGCCGAACTGGCCAGCGCCGTCCCAGTCTCGGGCTCGTCGTACTCCTATGCCTATGCCACGCTCGGCGAGTTGCCCGCCATCGGGGTCGCGGCCTGCCTGCTGCTCGAGTACGGCGTCTCGGCCGCTGCCGTGGCGGTCGGCTGGTCGCAGTACGTCAACGAGCTCCTCGACAACCTCTTCAACTGGACCCTGCCCGACAGCATCTCCAACGCACCAGAACAGGGCGGCGTGCTCAACCTGCCCGCCGTGATCCTGATCATCCTGTGCACCCTGTTGCTGATCCGCGGAGCGAGCGAGTCCGCCAAGGTCAACGCGATCATGGTGATGATCAAGATCGGCGTCCTGGTGCTGTTCATCGCGATCGGCATCACGGGCTGGAACTCCGACAACCTGACCCCGTTCGCCCCCGAGGGACTCAACGGCATCACGACCGCCGCCGGCCTGATCTTCTTCTCCTACATCGGCCTCGATGCGGTATCGACCGCCGGTGAGGAAGTCAAGAACCCACGACGCACGCTGCCGCTGGCCATTCTGATCGCGCTGGTCACGGTCACGACGCTCTACATCCTCGTGACGATCGTCGCGGTCGCCGCGCAGCCGTCAGGGGAGTTCGAGGGTCAGGAGGCCGGACTGTCCGCGATCCTGGAGGACGTCACCGGATCGACCTGGCCCGGCACGATGATCGCGGCCGGCGCCGTCATATCGATCTTCAGCGTGACCCTGATCGTGCTCTACGGCCAGACCCGCATCCTGTTCGCGATGGCGCGGGACGGCATGATTCCGAGCGTCTTCCACAAGATCAACCGGCGCACGCTGACGCCGGTGCCGAACACCATCATCGTCGCTTGTGTCATCGCCCTGTTGGCCGGTCTCATCCCGATCGACTTCCTGGCCGAGATGACCAGCATCGGCACCCTGGTGGCCTTCCTGGTCGTGTCGATCGGTGTGATGGTGCTGCGCAGCACGCACCCGGAGCTCCCCCGTGGATTCAGGGTGCCGCTGTACCCGATCACCCCGGTGCTGTCGATCGCCGGCTGCATCTGGATCATCCAGGACCTGCGCGCCGTAACGATCTACGTCTTCGTGATCTGGGTCTCCGTCGCGATGCTGTGGTACGCCTTCTACGGCTTCCGGCACTCCCACCTCGGACGACATGAGCACGTCGGGCTGATCGAGGACCCGGAAGAGTCGCCATGACGATCGTCGCCGGCTATGCGCCCGACGAACGCGGCAGGGAGGCCGTCCATCTGGCCGCCATGCTGGCGCGCTCGGCCGGCGAGGAGCTTGTGGTCACCTCCGTCGTACCCGCGCCCTGGGCGCCCGGCATGGCTCGGATCGACGCCGAGTACCGCGACGAGCTGGATCGTCACGCGGACCGCGCGCTCGAGCGGGCGAAGAAGGCGGTCCCGGACGACCTGTCGGCCAGCTTCGTCCGGCACAGCGCCCGATCGGCCCCGGCTGGGCTGCTCGAGCAGGCCGAGCAGCATGGCGCCGACATACTGGTCCTCGGATCCTCGTCGGCCGGTGTCTTCGGGCACGTGGTGCTCGGCAGCGTGACCGACCGGCTGGTGCACAGCTCCCCGATTACGCTGGCCATGGCCCCCCGCGGCTTCCGGGTCGGAACGGATGCGCGAGTCACCAGGGTGACTGCGGCGTACGGCGGGTCGAGCAGCGCCGAGCAACTCGTCGTCGCAGCTGCCTACGTCGCCGTTCAGGTCGGAGCCTCCATGCGCATTGCGTCGTTCGCCGTGTGGTCGCGCCCCGCCTACACGACCACGCTCGGCACCGACTCCGAGGAGCTCGTGTTCGAGGAGTGGACCGACCAGGTCCGGACAGCCACCCAATCGGCGCTCGCCCAGGTCAAGGATCTCGCCATCGCGCCGAGTGACGTCGAAGTCGTCGTCGGCGGCGGACAGGACTGGCCCGACGCGGTCGAGGACATCGGGTGGGACGACGGTGACGTCCTGGTCGTGGGATCGAGCGAGCTCGGCCCGGTGGCGCGGGTGTTCCTGGGATCGCGTGCCACGATGATCCTGCGGCATTCCCCGGTCCCGGTGGTCGTGGTGCCGCGGTGGCGGGCGGAGGAGCTCGCCGAGCGGGCGAGGGGCTGATTGCCATGTGCCGTCGGACCGCGACCCGGACTCGCACCGCCTGATGGCCGACCTGCTCGACCTGTTCCCGGCCGGCAGCGATCTCGCCGACGACGGCACCGTAAGGATCGGGGGCTGCCGCGCCAACGACCTGGCCGACGAGTTCGGCACACCGGTGCTCGCGGTCGCCGAGGACGCGCTTCGCGCCCGCGCCCGGGAGTACGCTCGCGAGCTCTCGACCCGTTGGCCGAACTCCCGCGTGGTCTTCGCCTCCAAGGCGTTTCCGTGCACGGCTGTGCAGCGGGTCATGGTCGAGGAGGGTCTGGGTCTCGACGTGGCCGGCGGCGGGGAGATCCTGACGGCGCTCAAGGCCGGAGTCGATCCGGGGCGGGTCGTGCTGCACGGGAACGCCAAGACCGACGACGAGATCCGGCTCGCCGTGGAGCACCGGCTCGGTCTGGTGGTGATCGACAACACCGACGACGTCGACCGGCTCGAAGCCTCCGTCCCGGCCGGCGAGACCCGGGACGTACTCGTCCGGATCCTCCCGGGCATCACCGCGGACACCCACAGCCATGTGCTGACCGGGCACGAGAGCTCCAAGTTCGGCCTGCCCGAGCCGGCGGCGCGGCCAGTCATCCGGCGGATCGAGCAGAGCGCGAAGCTCCGCATGCGAGGCCTCCACGTCCACATCGGGTCGCAGATCATGGATCTCGAGCCGTTCGCCGAGTCGGTCGGGCGGGTGGCGCGGCTGGGCGAGTTCGCGGTCTACGACCTGGGTGGCGGACTGGGCGCTCGGTACACCTGGTCGGACCGCCCGCCCGCCGTCGGTGATTACCTCGACGCGCTCGTCCAGGCGGCGACCCAGCACCTCCCGCCGGACGCGGAGATCATCATCGAGCCCGGCCGCAGCATGGTCGCCGCCGCGGCTGTCACGATCTACCGCGTTGTCACGGTCAAGCCGGGCCCGATCACCTTCGTCGCGGTGGACGGCGGCATGAGCGACAACCTGGAGGTGGCGCTGTTCGGCCAGCGCTTCGAGGCGGGCATCGTGGGCCGGTTCGACGGCGCCGACGCCCAGCGGGTCACGGTCGTCGGCCGGCACTGCGAGAGCGGTGACGTGCTGATCGACGGCGTCGACCTGCGGGCCCCCGTGGTCGGTGACTTGCTCGCCGTGCCCGCGACCGGCGCCTACTGCTACACGATGGCGAACAACTACAACGGCACCCGCCGGATCCCGGTGGTGTTCGCGCGAGACGGCGACGCCCGCCAGGTCGTACGCCGCGAGACCTGGGACGACCTCCTGGCCCGGGAGGTCGACTGACGCGCCGATCACCGTGATCGGACCATCGCTCGGCCGCCACTAGACTGCGAGACATCCTGAAGTCTCGGACGGGAGAGTCGGTGGAGCACCCCGATCACGACATCGTTCTCGTGGTGGACTTCGGCGCGCAGTACGCCCAGCTGATCGCCCGGCGAGTACGCGAGGCCCGGGTCTACTCCGAGATCGTGCCGCACAGCTGGCCGGTCGAGAAGATGCTGGCCCGCAAGCCCAAGGCGATCATCCTGTCCGGCGGACCCGAGTCGGTTTACACACCCGGCGCACCGCATATCGACCCCGGCCTGTTCGACGCCGAGGTGCCGGTGTTCGGCATCTGCTACGGCTTCATGGCGATGGCCGCTGCCCTTGGCGGCGAGGTCAAGCACACCGGCATGCGGGAGTTCGGCCGTACCCCGGTCACGGTCGCCGAGTCCGGCACGCTGCTGGACGGACTGCCGACCGAGCTGCGTACCTGGATGTCCCACGGCGACGAGGTTGTGGCGGCGCCGAGCGGATTCACCGTCAACGCGTCGTCTCCGCGGGCGACGGTCGCGGCGTTCGAGGACGTGTCCCGGCGACTGGCCGGCGTCCAATGGCACCCCGAGGTCATGCACACCGAGCACGGGCAGCAGGTGCTCGAACGGTTCCTGCTCGACATCGCGGGCTGCCGACCGACCTGGACGATGGTCAACATCGTGGAGGAGCAGGTCGACCGGATCCGCTCGCAGGTCGGCGACAAGCGGGCGATCTGCGGACTGTCCGGCGGCGTCGACTCCGCGGTCGCGGCTGCGCTGGTGCACCGGGCGATCGGCGACCGGCTCAGCTGCGTCTTCGTCGACCACGGGCTGCTGCGGCAGGGCGAGGCGGAGCAGGTCGAACGCGACTACGTCGCCGCCACCGGGGTGTCGCTGACTGTGGTCGACGCCACCGACCGGTTCCTCACTGCACTCGCCGGCGTCAACGACCCCGAGCAGAAGCGCAAGATCATCGGTCGCGAGTTCATCAGGGTCTTCGAGGCCGCCGAGCGGCAAGTCGTATCCGAGCACGGCTCGCAGGGCCAGTCGGTCGAGTTCCTCGTCCAGGGCACGCTCTATCCCGACGTGGTCGAGTCCGGTGGCGGCGAGGGAGCCGCCAACATCAAGAGCCACCACAACGTCGGCGGACTGCCGGAGGACCTGCGGTTCGAGCTCGTCGAGCCGCTGCGGACGCTGTTCAAGGACGAGGTACGCGCGGTCGGGGAGCAGTTGGGTCTGCCGGCCGAGATCGTGTGGCGTCATCCGTTCCCCGGCCCGGGTCTCGCGATCCGGATCGTCGGCACCGTCGACGCCGACCGGCTGCGCATCCTGCGCGACGCCGACGCGATCGCCCGCGACGAGGTCACCCGGGCCGGTCTCGACCGCGACATCTGGCAGTTCCCGGTCGTGCTGCTCGCCGACGTACGGTCGGTGGGCGTCCAGGGCGACGGCCGTACGTACGGGCATCCGGTCGTGCTCCGCCCAGTGACCAGCGAGGACGCCATGACCGCCGACTGGGCACGGCTGCCGTACGACCTGCTCGAGCAGATCTCGACCCGGATCACCAACGAGGTGCCCGAGGTGAACCGGGTCGTCGTCGACGTCACGAGCAAGCCGCCCGGCACGATCGAGTGGGAGTGACTGGTCGGCCCTCCGGAGTGGGCGGTTCGGTGCGGGCGGTCCGGCAGACTGGGCGCATGTCTGACCTGCTCGATCGGCTCGATGCCCGCGATCCAGACGCCCGACGTGCACACATCGTCGAGACCTTGGTCGACGCCTTCTCTGACCTCATGGCCGCCGATCCGTCGGCGTTTCGGGTCAAATTCAGGAAGATGGCCGCCGACCCGTACGCGTTCTTCCGCGGCAGCGACTGCCTGTTCTTCTCCGACCTGGCTCGGCTCGACGACCCGTGGGCCGACGAGCAGACCAGCCGAGTGTGGATCCAGGGCGACCTGCACGCGCAGAACTTCGGCACCTACATGGACGGCACCGGCGCCCTGATCTTCGACGTCAACGACTTCGACGAGGCCTACCTCGGGCATTTCACGTGGGATCTGCAGCGGTTCGCCGCGAGCCTGGCCATGCTGTGCTGGGCCAAGGCGCTGCCCGACGACGAGATCGACGCGTTCGTACGGCAGGCGACCGGCAGCTATCTCGACCAGGTCCGGGACTTCGTCGATCGCGACGACGACTTCGAGTTCTCGCTCCGCCTCGACACCACCCACGGCGTCGTACACGGGGTGCTGCAGCAGGCACGGCTGCGCAGCCGGGACATCCTGCTGAACCAGACGACCGAGCTCGACGGATACGAGCGACGGTTTCGTGACTCCGGTGGCGTCCGACGTCTCGACGATGCCGAGCGTGACGAGGTGCTGGCGGCCTACGACGACTACCTCGGGACGATTCCGCAGGAGAAGCGGATGATCGACCGGGCGTACACCGTCAAGGACGTCGTCGGTCGCGCCGGCTTCGGCATCGGGAGCGCCGGGCTGCCCGCGTACAGCCTGCTCATCGAGGGGCCGAACCAGGCGCTGGAGAACGACATCGTGCTCTCCATGAAGCAGGGCAATGTAGCCGCGCCGTCCCGGATCGTCGACGACGAGTCGATCTTGGCGCACTTCCGGCACCACGGTGAGCGGACCGCCCTGTCGCAGCGGGCCCTCCAGGCTCATGCCGACCCGCTGCTCGGCTACACCACACTGCGCGACGTGGGGTACGTCGTCAGCGAGGTGTCGCCGTACGAGACCAGCCTCGACTGGAGCGACCTGACCGAGCCGGACGACATCGGCTCGGTCGTCGACTATCTCGGTCGCGCCGTCGCCAAGGTGCACTGCGTCGCCGACTCCGACTCCGATCACACGCTCGTCCCGTTCCAGACCGAGCAGGCAATCCAGACGGCAGTCGGCGGCCGTGAGGAGGAGTTCACCGACTGGCTGGCGGGGTTCGCATTGGAGTACGACGAGGTGGCGAGGACTGATCATCGGTTGTTCGTCGAGGCCTTTCGTAATGGTGAGATTTCCGGTGTGACATCGGCAGGTTAGGCGGTCTTGTTCTGTGGGTGGAATTAGGTTGGCGGCCCTGTGGATAAGTCGTTGAATATGCCACCTGTGGATAATTCTGCTTTCACCACAGGAGTTTTGATCAGCTTCGGGTTTTGTCGGTGGATGGGTTTAGTGTTCCGGTTATGGCAGTGGGATGGATTTCTCCGGAGCATCCGGTCGCGGAGGCGATGACCGCGATCGGTGCTGCCCTGGATGGGGTGGCGAAGTCGCCGGTGTGGTCGTTGCGGGACGGCCAGGTGGAGGACCTGCTGGACGGGGCGCACCGGTTGGAGGGGCGGCTGGCGGAGTTGACCGCCCGGCTGGTCGAGGAGGCCGACCGGCGGGAGCTCGCGAAGCGGGCCGGAGCGTCCTCGACACGAGCCTGGCTACGGCACCGCTGGCAGGTCGCTCCGGCAGAGGCGAAGCGGCAGGTGTCGTTGGCATCCGGTTTGGGCGGTGGGCTCGACACGACGCGGGCGGCGCTGGCGGCCGGTGAAATCACCCGCGCGCATGCGGGCGTGATCGTGCAGGTGATGGACACGCAGCCGGCCGGTCTCTGCGACGAGGCGCTGGAGGCAGCTGAGCGCCAGCTCGTGGGCTGGTGCCGGCAGTTCGACCCGGTCGAGGTGGTCCGGCTCGGCCGCCGGCTGTGGGAGGTGGTCGATCCCGACGGCGCCGACGCGCGGGAGGCCGAGCTGCTCAAGCGGCAGGAGCGCGGGGCCAAGCGGCTGCGGCACCTGTCGTTCCGACCGGATGGATTCGGGCGGCATGCGCTGCGTGGCCAGTTCGATACCGAGGCTTCACGAAGAACTCGTTCGTAGCTCGCATGGAGGGCCGGTGCGGGTTCGCGGTGCTCAGGTCGCAGGCCTTCGTCAAGGTCGACCTCACGGCCTGAGCGACGCGAGTTTGGACACGGGCAACCGACCTGCGTTCTTCGCCGGTCTGATCTATCACCAATCAGTGTCCGGGCCGGTCGAAGAAGGTTGGTGACCCCGACGGTCCGCGAGGTTCCCGATACGGGCGGCCACAATGCTCGCAATGCACGGACGCCTCGCCATCCTTGGTCGGTACATTGATCCAGGAATGTCGTCCGAACCAGCAACGTAGTGGCTTCATCGGAGTGCCTCCTCAGCGCTCAGTCGCTCTCGCGTCGAGCACCGTCATCTTTCGGACGCTAGACCTTTGACCTGTGCATGTCTCGGGCCCAAAGTCCTCAGGATCTGCGGCCACTTCCAGACCGGTACGCTGCGCTCGACCGTGACCAGCGAGGGCATCTTGCTGTTGAACCGGCCATCGTCGCGGCGCACGGCCCCCGCCCGCCGCGTGAGCCGCGCGGCTGGCGGGGAGCCTCGGCATTCTCAAGGACGGCGGCCGGGGCTCCCCGACCAGCGCCAGGCCGCGCCATACGGCCATCTGGCGCACGATCACGACGGCGACAGGGCCGAGGGACAGGCGAGGGCTTGCGCCTGTCCTACGGCCATCTGGCGAGGCACAACGAGTCCACCTGTGTAACGCCGTGCCGGGTGGGGTCCTTGGTGACCGTCAGACCTGATGATCGTTACCGGGGGTGCTGGTCGCGCGCCGTGTCTCATCCAGCTTGGCTATTAGCTCCGCAACCGCCTTGTTCGCCTTCTCCACCGCGTCGTCGGGGATGAGGTTGGGTTCGTTGCCGAAGGTGATGTACTGGTCCGGACTGGAGATGCCCTGAGCCAGTAGCTGGAATTCCAGCAGCTCTGTCCAATCCTTCTTGTGACCGAGCCGCACATCGACAACGGTCCGCAATTCCTTGCCGGACATGGCAAAACCCGGCCACGGCCCGCCGAACTCGATGAACATCTGTACGGCGCTCCGACCGGGGACCGAGAACACGGCGGGGAGGTCGACCTTGTCGTCAGACCGTGGAGTCAGAGTCTTCCGGATGGATCGCCACGAGAAGCCGAGCTTGTTACCCGGCTCGGCGGGGAACCGAACGCGCAGATTCTGTACGACGAGTTGAGTGGCACCGGTGTTGTAGAACACCAGCGGCAAGCGCAACAGCGTGAGGTCCTCGGTCACCAGTGCCGCGAACGAGTGTGGCCGGTACGACATGAGCTTCCCGCGCCGTGCGTGGAGCCACCAGAACGACCCGATGGTGAACGCCAGCGCCATTAACGCGATGGCCACGGCTGCACTCATGCCGCCCAAGGGGCGAGAGCCGCGAGACCGCGCAAGGGGGCGCGCCGCAGTTGCTACCGCCGCCGTCACCCGAATAGTCGGCTCGAAGCGGCGAACAGCGAGGTCAGCGGGCCTACGCTGGTCGCATGGACGGGGACCGAGCGCCAGCACACGAGGCACCGCTCTAAGGGGGAGCGGCGGCGAGCCGTGAAGCCCGCCGCCACTCCCGGTCGCGACTACGTCGCGGCGCTATCCAGTCAGCGCCTACCCACCGGTGTCAGGCGTCAGGACTCCGGTGACGCGGAACAGGTGTCCATTGGCGCCGAAAGATCGGCACGTCACAGCTTCCACGGCATTACGCTCGAAGCCGGGAGTCACGATGACCAGGGTATTCGTCGTCTCGTCAAACCCGATCAGCCCGATGAAAATCTGCGGGCTATCCGTCAGATGCCAGGCGGCTCCGAGGTGTTGTGACTCCGCGTCGAAACTCGTGGGTGTTCCCGCTGGCCCCGTGCAGTCGAAAAAGTGCGCTTGAAAATTCGCTCCATCCGGGCCTCCCGGATCAGCCTTGGCCGCCGCTGCCCCAGTTATCGCCACAAGCAAGGAAGCCGCCATCACGAACGCGAGCTTCTTCATCGAACTCCTCCTCTTCATCGTCGCCAAAGCCGTCCGGCTCAGCCAGCGGCAACAGGCTCGGGGAGCGAGACGTCAAACGGTCGCGCACCGAGTGGGAACTCGCCGGCGGGGAGGCAGCTGGCGTCGAAGTCAGCGCTGAGTCCGTCGCAATGCGCGGCGCTCAGCACCCAGATGAGCTGGTAGGTGTGGTGGCCGGGACTGAGTGGCGCCATCCGGGGGATGACGATGAACCCCGGCAGGTCGGGGTTTGCCGGGTTGATGTCGTGGAACGTCAGGTCGGTGCGGAACGCGTCCTCGTCCGACGGGGAGAACGTGTAGGTCTTCTGCTGCCTGGTGCCGCCGTCGATCACCACTTTGATCGTGAGCTTGGCGAGGATGTCGTCGACGGGGCTTGCGTGCAGCGGCACATAACCGGGCGGGTACACGGCGTCGGAGGCCTCCGCGCCGAAGTAGTCGGTGAACGGCCGCCAGTGTTCGCCCGCCGTGGGACCCCCGCACGCCGCAACGAGCTGCTCGGGGACACCGAAGAGTTCGTTGAGATTGATCCCGGAGACTGGATGGACACAGTTGTTGTCTCGGCTCGCTTGCCCGGCACTCGCGGGAGGCACCGCCAAGGCGAGTGATGCCGTGACTGCCGCAGCGACGGCCGCAATGACCCTGTTCATACGCGAACTCCCATTCGCTCGTACCAGGGCCACAACCACGAGATCCACCATCATCGGGTTTGGCCGAGGCGAACGTCCATGGGTCACCGGTCCTGACACCGCGGGACGTCCGACTCTATCGCGCGCTCGGTCGAGGCAATGCCGGACTGGAGGCGCGGGCCGAGCGCCAGGCCGACGAGGTCGCCGCCGCACGGCTAGAGGGCCAGGTCCAGGGGTGGCGGGAGGCGGCGGCGAGGCTGCGGACAAGGCGCACCTGAGCGGCCCGTCAGCGCCCAGGTAGGGCGGGCTGTGGGGCGGCCCCGCCAGGCACAGGGCGGCGGCTGTGGGGCGCGCAGTCCCGGGTGCGTGTGGATGGCCCGGGGCCGGGATTGCCGAGCCCTATCCGCCCCCAAAACCGGTCCCTGACCTGGGACGACGCGCACTGGCCGCTAGAGTGTCTTAGCGCTAGGGCTCCCTCACGGCGGGCATACCGGACGCCGCCCGGCGCGGTGGGACGTGGCAGCGGGGGCCGTAGGCGCGTATATGACCAGGCCAGGGCCTAGGTACTACTAGCAAGGCCGTGTTAAGGCAGTACTTCTCTGCGGCTACCACCACACGACGATTCATCAAGGCGACTGGGTCATCCAGCTGGCCGCCTACGGTCGCCCCGACTTCCATCCACCGTCCTGGATCGACCCAGACCGACGATCCCGGCGCAACCCCGCGCTGCAACCGAGCGGGTGCGACGTACGCGCTGAGTAAGGCGCATGCGCTGAGTAGCCTGGCTTCCGATGGAAGCAGCGGCCGACATGTTCAGCATCGATCCCCGGCGGGTTGCGGTGGTCCTGATCGACTTCCAGAACGACTTCTGCAGTCCTGAGGTGTTCCAGGATCGCCCGGCCACCAACACGCACAATGCGGCCGCGGCTGCGCGTGCGAACGAGTTCGCCTTCAGCGCCCACCGGCGTGGCGCGCATGTCATTTACACGCAGCAGGTGTTCGATCCCAGCAAGCTGACCGAGCGGCAGCGCAGCATAACCTCGTCGGGCGAGCTGTGTGCCGCCGGAACGTGGGGTGCCGAACTGTTCCTCGAGCCGATCCCCGGCGCAGCTGTCGTGACCAAGGATCGGTTCGACTGCTGGCAGAGTGCCGAGTTCGTCCGGTGCCTCGATGCACATGGCATCGATGGGTTGATCATCGGCGGAGTCGAGCTGGTCTGCTGTGTGTTGTACGCGGTCTTGGGTGCCGCCGAGCGCGGCTATCGCTATCTCGTACCGGAGCATCTGGTGTCGGGTCAGGACACCGGGGACGAGACCGACAACCGAGCCGTCCGGGACTGGCTTCGGTTCAACCAGCCCGAGAACCTGATCGAGGACGAGAACGAGATCCTCGCGCGATGGTCCGAGTGACGGCCAGCGATCGTGGGCGGCGTCAGCGGCCGGACTTCTTGCGTCGAGGAGCGAAGAACTCCAACGCCTTGCGGGTCTTCGGCGCCTGCTCGCCGGTCGGCTCGAGCCCCAGGCCGCGAAGGTAAGCGGCGCCTTCGGCGGCGACCTCGAGAACGTTACCCGGTGTCGTCTTCGTCGAGAGCTCGACCAGGGGAACCTCGCCGGGATAGTGCCACTGCTCGACGGTGATCCGGCGGGAGAAGCCGGCCGGCACGAACTTCAGCAGCAGAATGAAGATCGGACCCAGCGGCACCAGGTGGTCCCAGCCGACGTCCGGCGAGTGCTTGGCATAGAACGACCGCTGCTCCTTGGTGAACAGGTCCGCCAACGGTCGATCACCGGCCGTCGCCTTCAGCACGGCGCCGGCGCTTCGACTGCCCTTGAGCGACGCCGAGACGACGTACGAGCTGCGAGTCACGTCCATCTCGATCTTGAGGTTCTTCGAGGCCAGGACCTTCGGCGGTAGCTCGGACGGCTTGGCCGGACGCACTTTGACCACGGTGTCGTCGTCGGCGTTCTGAGTGCGGCGGGCGCGTACGACCAACCCGTGCTTGTACAGGGTCAGATCGGGCGTATCGAAGAAGGTCACCTGCCGGATCTTGGCCTCGAGCGGGTCGATGCCGAGCGCCTGGAGCGACATTCGCTGGTCGGCCGGCACGTTGAGCTTCAGCTCCACGCTGCGTACGCCGGACAACTCCGACATCATGTCGAGCAGCTGGTCCCGGGTCATGGCGGCCAGTGCCGGAATTTGCTTCGCGTCTACCATCTCGACTCCTCCGCGCCATAGCGCCGCATGGTGAGACGCTGTACCCCTCGATGACGAGGCTGCCCCGCGCGCGACGGACACACATCGCCCCGAGCGGGTGAGCGCCGGTCCGAGGCCCGATCGGAGATGCCCGGTCAGAGATTCGGCGTGGCGGGCATCGGCAGCCGCAGGCGTTTCTCGAGCGCGTCGACCAGGTACACCGCGTAGCCGCTCGCCATGTGGTCATCGTCGCCGTACACCGACCGGCCGGCCACTACGGTCGGGCAGCGATCGCGCAGACAGAACCAGTCATGCGTCTTGAGCTGCCACGCGCCGGTGCCGGCGATGCCGTGCCGGACGAGTCGATTGCTGTCGGCGACCCATTCCGACGGCGAGAAGGTGCAGTCGGCGGCGGTCTTGCGGAGGTTGGACAGACAGTCGGCGGGGTTCCACGGCAGCCGGTTGATGTCCTCCATGAATAGGACATCCGGCGCGATCGTCAGCAGTTCCTCGGCAAGCAAGCGGGCGCCGTCGCGCCAGGTGTGCTGAGCGGTGTCGGGCGACAGCAGGTCGCCGGTGGTCGGGTCGACGCTCCTGATGACCGACGCGCTGCCGACGACGATCACGTCCGGATCTGCCAGCCGGACCTGGTTGAGCGCCCACGAGTGAAAGTCGTTGCACTCGGTGTAGACGTCGTCCCGGTCGAACTTCCAGGCGACGACGTCGTACGGCGTACAGCCGAGCTTGGTGATCGGCACCAACTCGTAGCCGGTGCGTTGTGCGATCAAGTCCAGGGCCGGCAGCCACATCTGGGCGTGGGAGTCGCCGAGCACGACCATGCGTTGATCGCTGCCGACGGCACCGATCGGGCAGATCACGTGCGACGACTGTTCCTCGGATGCGCGGCAGGCGGGATCGCGGACGAACTCCTCGGAGACCGCCTTCAGATCGTCGACCGGTGTCTGTGGCGCGTCGAGGCTGGCGCGGTCAATGGCGTCGGCGAGGGCGTCGTGGATCCGGTCGCCGTTGCGGGGCATCCGTTGCGAGGGCGGCAGCTCGGAGAGGTCGACATCGGCTGCGGCCGCGGCGAGGACTCGGCGCTCGTGGTCGATGTACGCCTGTGAGCCGAAGTTGACGATCAGCAGGCTGCCGATCGCGGCTGGCCAGAGCAGTAGGGCGAGGCGCGGACGCAGGGACAGGGTCGGTGCCCGGCGGATCGGGTTCTCGATCAGCCGGTAGCTGAGCCAGGACACGAGCAGCGCGCCGCTCGCCAGGACCAGGTTGGCCGGCACGCTCAGGCGATGACCGAGGTACGCAGGGGCGAGGATCAGGAACGGCCAGTGCCACAGGTAAAACCCGTACGAGACGTCGCCGATCCATCGCAGCGGCTGCCGTCCGAGCAGCCGTACAAGGATCGGACCGGATCGATCCGGGATGCCACTGCCGGCGGCCAGCAGCGCCACGGTGCCGACCACGGGCAGTGCGATGGCGTAGCCGGGCACCGGCGTGTGGTCGGTGAACGTGAGCGCGGCGAACGAGATCGACGCAAGTCCGAGGACGGCGAGGACCGTACGCATCGCACCGCTCAGCAACGGGAGCGATCGGCCGGCGAATGCGAGCATGGCGCCCGCGCCGAGCTCCCAGCCGCGGGTCGTGGTGGCGAAGTAGGCGCCGGTCGGATCGGTCGGCGTGGTCGCGATCGACCAGGCGAACGACACCGCCGCCAAGCCCGACACAAGCAGACCGAACCAGAGCAGCCGCCGGCGTACGACGCTGGCCCGGTGACCGGCCCCGACGACGAGCACCAGGATGATCAGCGCCGGCCAGACCAGATAGAACTGCTCCTCGACCGCAAGCGACCAGAAGTGCTGCACCGGCGACGGTGCGTGGCCGCGCGAGAAGTAGTCGGTCTGCTCGTGCCCGAACCGCACATTGGCGGCGAAGAATGCCGACCATGCGATGTCGCCGAGAGTCTTTTGAGCGCGGATATAGGGCAGGAGCACGATCGCCGCCATCGCGGTCGCCATAAGGGTGACCGTCGCGGCCGGGAGAATGCGCCGGGCGCGTTTGGAATAGAAGCCGGTCAGAGAAATCGAGCCGTACTCAGTCGCTTCATGCAAAAGAATCGACGTGATCAAGAAACCGGATACGACGAAGAATACGTCCACTCCGATATAGCCACCGGCGAATCCCGGCACACCGGCGTGGGCAAGCACGACAAGCAGGACGGCGATCGCGCGTAGGCCCTGGATATCTCCACGCGACCGCATCGCCGGCATGGCGAGTCGGACCCGATGACGCCTGGCTGCCATGGCCTTCCCCCTCCGTCGAACGCCTCGGTCGAGCCATCGATCGAGGCCCCTATGTCACGCACTCACTGGTCACGCACTGACTGGTCACCCACTGACCTGGTGAGCGCCGGGCAGGGTCGGCCAGGCGAACGACCCCACCCATATCGGCCGCCTCGAGACCCTGCCCGGGCTACTCGTCATGACTAGGCGGGTGCGCGCGGCGGTTGCCTGCGAGATTCGGCAATCGGGCCCAAGTGCCCTGGCGATTGCGCCGACGGGCGGGGATCGTCGGCGCTGGTCAAGCTGGTTTGCGTAAGGACCGATGATGACGAATACGAAGGAATTACCCGATCTGCACCGGAGAGCACTGGAGAGCTTCAGCGCCAGCGTCCGGCAGGTACAGCCCGATCAATGGGGCAGTCCGACGCCATGCGACGACTGGGACGTCCATGCCCTGGTCAACCATGTCGTCAACGAGAACCGATGGACCATGCCGCTGATGGAAGGCCGGACCATCGCCGAGGTCGGAGACCGCTTCGACGGCGATCTGCTCGGCGACGACCCGCAGGCGGCCTGGATCGCGTCGGCTGAGGAGGCGAGTGCCGCGGTCCACGGCGACGGCGCGCTCGACCGTACGGTGCATCTGTCGTTCGGCGACATGCCGGGCTCGGAGTACGTCTGGCAGCTGTTCGCGGACATCCTCGTCCACGGCTGGGACCTGGCCCGTGGGATCGGGGCCGACGACCGGATCGACCCGGACTTGATCGAGGCATGCGCGGCCTGGTTCGCCGGCGTCGAGGAGGCCTATCGCAGCGCCGGGGCGATCGGACCGCGGCCGGAGGTGGCCGACGACGCCGACGCGCAGACCCGCCTGCTCGCGGCGTTCGGCCGCGCCTCCAGGGGCTGACCCGCCGGATCGGTCAGCGGGCGCCGACGAGTACGGCCGGGCGGTCGACGTGCGATGGGATCATCCGGCCGAGCCGGCCGACGATCGCCGTCGCCGCCAGTGAGGCCGCGGTCAGCACGGCCCACGGCAGCCAGTCGGCGACGGCGAACAGTGCCACGACGGCTGGTGCCGCCACCTGCGCGGTGGTGAACGCGTACTGATAGGTCGCCATCGCGGCGGCCCGGCGCTCCGGCGGCGGCAGGGCCTCGGACAACGCGCCGGCGATCGGGAAGAAGGCCATCGTCGCGCCAACGCGAAGTAGCCAGATCGTGAATGCGTACGGCACCAGCAACGGCGTCGGCACCCAGAGCATCGCCATCGTGAGTACCGCCCACACGGCATAGATCAGGGTCGCGCCCTGCAACGACTGGGTACGCCGTCGGCCGTGCAGCGCGTCCACGATTCGGACACCCAGCAGGCTCAGGAGTGCCGTGCTGGTGGCGAGCAGCGCCCCGGGCAGCCAAGTGGGAGCTTCGACGACCTCGATGAGGTAGATCGGAACGCCAACCAACGAGAAGTCGGCGAGGTCGATGAGGAAGACTGCCGCCATCAGGGCGAGGTAGGTCCGGTCCCGGAGCACGGTCAGCGGGCCGACCGCACGTGACGTCGGGCGTTCCACCGGCTCGGTCCGGACCAGCACGGCCAGCAGGACCGCGGCGACGACGAAGCTGACCGCGTTCGCTCCGACCAGCCAGCGTAGGACCGAGTCGGAGCCCCAGGCCAGCAGGACCGCAGCGGTCAGCGTGCCGAGTCCGAAGGCACCGGCGCGCACCATCGTGACCAGCGCAAACGGCCGCTCCTTGGTCGTCGTGGTGCTCACATCGGCGACCAGGACGAACAGCGAGCAGTAGAACAGCTGGGTGCCGATCGAGAGCAAGGCAGCCGCGACGAAGACGGCCGTGGCGCTGTCCGCGCGGACGTAGGCCAGTGCCCCGGCGGCCTGGACGAGCTGCGATATGACGACGACTGCGCGCGGCCCGACCCGGTGGGTCAGGTGTCCGGCGACCGCGGGCACCGCGAGCCCCAGCGCGGTGGCGGTCGCGACGATGCCTCCGGCCGCGTCGACGCTCAGATCGACGATCCGGACCGCGTACACCAGGGCGAGCGGGAGGAAGAGGCCGGAGCCGTAGTTGTCGACGGCGAGGCCAGCGACCAGGGCCAGTCGCGACCGGTCGATCTGGAAAGATCCGCTATGCCTCACTAACGAACTAGGGCGTTTCGTCGGCAGAGGCGGTGAAGAACTCGGTGAGCACCGGGGCGAGTACGTCGTCGGCGAGGCCGTGCCATTCGCCCGCGAGACTCCGGTGGGTCGCGTTCGGCAGCCGGGCGGCGACCAGCGACGCCCAGCCGCTGAGGTCGTCGGTGCTGCCGTCGCTGTCGAGGACCAGCGTGGGTGCGGTCACGGCGGCGAACACCTCCAGCGCGGTGGCTTCGGAGATCCGGCAGTCGTAGACCAGCGTCTGGGCGACCGACTCCATCGCCTTCCAGGCCGGGGTGCCACGGGAGTCCTCGATGATCTCGTCGGGCACGCCGATGCTGATCTGGAAATGCTCGACCGCATCGCTGTTGCGGCCGGCCATGGTGAGCTCCTCGAGCTCGGTGGTGAGCGAGCTCGGCGCCTGGGTCTCGTCGTCGTCGAGCGGCGGCTCGAGCAGCGCCAGCCGTGGGATCGCGACACCGGCCGCCGCCGCGTGCAGGCCGAGCAGGGCGCCGCTGGAGAAGCCGTAGACGTAGGCTGAGCCGCCCGCGTGGTCGACCAGGGCCGCGATGTCTTCGACCTCGCGATCGACCGAGTACGGCAGGGTGTCGGTGCTGTCGCCGCGGCCGCGACGGTCGTACCGGTAGACGGTGAAGCGGTCCGACAGCAGCTGGGTCAGCCCGGTGAACGAGCTGAACGCGCGGTAGTGCGCCGCCGCCTCGATCAGGATCAGGGCCGGGCCGGCGCCGGTGCTCTCGAAGGCGATCGTGGTCCCGTCCGCCGAGCGCACGTACCCCTCCGGTGGGGTCGTCATCGACATATCCTCTCCGACCTCGTTCTCCCGGTCCGGCCGCCCTCCCAGGCTGACCCGAGCATCGTCGCATCGACTCGGTCCATCCGCATCGCGCACACCCGGATCCGACGGCACCGCGACCGAATCCAGCCGCCGCCTCGCGCCGTAGGGGATCATGACGACATGCAACTGCCGGCTGTGGCCGCGCCAGACCCGGCGCTGGTCCTCGACGCGTTCGGCATCGCCGGCCGGGCCGTCGAGCTGGTCGAGCTGCCCGGCCCTTCGTCGAACCGGGTCTATCGGCTGACCACCGACAGCAATCGGTTCGCCGTCAAGGAGGTGCTCAATCCATGGGGCGACCCGGGCTGGCGGGACTGGCTGGACGTCGCGTGGCGGTTCGAGCTCCAGGCGTACGCCGCCGGGGTCGAGATGCCCGAGCCGATCCCGAACCCGGTCGACGGTGGCTGTCTGGCCTGGATCGACGGGCCGGACGGAGATCTCCTGGCGGTACGGCTGCACCGCTGGGCCGACGGCAAGCCGCATGACTCGGGGCCGGCCAGCCGACGGGTAGCGGAGTGGGCCGGTCGGGTGCTGGCCACGCTGCACGAGCTCGATCCGCGACCGGTGGCGGTCGCCGGGCTGGCGCCACGGGATCGCGAGACGCTCGAGCGGTGGCCGGAGCTGGTGAGCCTGGCGCAGGACGCCCGCGCGCGTTGGACCGGCCTGATGGTCCAGGCCGAGCCGGTCGTGGAGACCATCGCGGCGCTGGCCGAGACGGCAGGGGAGGACGGCGAGCCCGAGGTGATGAGCCACGGCGACATCGACCAGAAGAACATCGTGCTCTCGGCCGCCGGGCCGGTGCTCTGCGACTGGGACTCCGCCGCTCCGCACGCGCCACGACAGGAGCTCGTCGACGTCGCGATGTCGCTGGCGGGTTGGAAGCGGTTCCACATCGCGCGGGCCGTGATCGCCTCGTACGAGGAGGCCTCCGGTCGGCAGGTGGCCGTGCGGTCAGCCGACCTCGGACCGTCGATGCTGTCGAGCCTGGACTGGATCCGGTTCAACATCGAACGGGCGCTCGGAGTGCGCACGGCGAGTCCGCACGAGCGGGCCAGCAGCGACGGTCTGGTGGCCGGGCTGCTGCAGCAGTTGCCGCATCAGGCCTACGTCGCGCAGCAGGCCGGCGCGCTGCTGCTCCGCGCTTAGCCGGCGGCCAGCTCGGCGAGCAGCGCCCGCTCGTAGGCGTCGGACAGCCCGGCCTGTCGCGGCGCGTCGAGATCGCGGGTCAGCTCCCACGCGAGCGTGTCGGCGAGCGTCTCGGCCAGCGGGCGGGTCGCAAGGCCCTCAGCGCGGGCGGCACCGACGTCACGGGCGCCGAAGCCGGCGTACTCGGGGAGCGGCAGCCATTGCGGCAGCGATCGCTCGCCCATCCAGGGCGCCACCTCGTGCGCCTGCAGCCACTCCTGGTCGACCGGCGCCAGTGGCCCGGTGTGGCCGGCGACCTCGCGGGCCACCTCCAGATGGCGCGGCAGCGGGGTCGCGATCCCCATCGCATTGAAGGCGCCGGACAGACCGCGCGATCCGGCGTCCACGATCCAGGCGGCCAGGTCGCGTACGTCGATCGTCTGGGTCGACAGATCCGGCGAGTCGGGCACCAGGACGGTCCCGTCCTCGACGGCCGGCCGGTCGAAGCGCAGCGGCCAGTAGCCGGTGCGGTCGGAGGAGTCGCCGGGCCCGCCGATCAGTCCGGCCCGGACCAGCAGCGAGCGGTCGCCGCCGTACGCCTTGACGACATGCTGCTCGCAGGCGACCTTCGCCTCGCCGTACGTCTCGAGCGACTCCATGACGTCGCTCTCGAGCGCCGGCAGCAGCTCGGCCCGCTCGTCGACGCCGGGCGTGCCGTGGTCGGCGTAGACGCTGGCCGATGAGACGAATACGAAGGTCTCGCTTCGATCCGCGAGCGCGGCGGCGGCGCGGCGGACCTGGCCGGGCTGCCGCGACACGTCGATGACGACGCCCCACTCCTCGCGCGCCACCGCGTCGAGCGCGTCCGGCCGCTCCCGGTCGGCGCGGACGAACTCCACGCCGTCCGGGACGCTGCCAGTCTCACCTCGCGCCAGGCAGGTGACCTGGTGACCTCGATCCAGCGCCGTCGTCGCAATCTGGCCGCCAAGCCATCCCGTACCGCCGAGCAGAAGAATCCGCATGATGACAGCAGACGCGACAGGCGTGGCGGGAAGCAACCGGGTTCGCCGAGCGCGTAACCGGTGACAACCGGTGCACAATGGGGCAGTGGAGGAGCACCGGACGTCGGCGGCCCAGTCCGCTGCGCTGTGGCTCATCGCCGTTGGGTTGGTGCTGACCGGGTACGGCGCCTGGGAGCAGTGGGGGACCAATCTGGTCGCCTGGCACAACCAGCAGGAGGCGATGAACGACCTCGCGAACGGCTGGCCCAACCCGGACGACGCCAGGCCCGGACAGACGATCGCGGTGCTGCGCATCCCCGCATTCGGCCCCGACTTCAAGGTGCCGGTCATCGAGGGCGTGAACTCCAAGGACCTGTCCAGCGGAGTCGGCCACTATCCGACGACGGCGCTTCCCGGCGAGGTCGGCAACTTCGCGGTCGCCGGCCATCGGGTGACCCATGGCCAGCCGTTCCGAGATTTCCCCGAGCTGCAGCGCGGCGACATCATCAAGGTGGAGACGTCCGACGCGATCTACACCTACGTCTTCGACAACGATCCCGGGAAGCTCGTCGTACAGCCGGAGGACACCTGGGTGCTCGATCCGGTGCCATCCGGGACGCGATACGACGACGGCTCGGGCGATCCGGCGCAGGCGATCGTCACCTTGACGACCTGCGGGAAGCTGGTCCACACCAGTGATCGGATGGTGGCATTCGGGCATCTGATCCACACCGAGGAGAAGTAGCGGCTAGGAGTACTAGCGGCTAGTCGGTGTCGATGTCGCGCCGTCGAAGCAGCAGCAGGAGGAGCGCGCCGCCGGAGCCCAGGGCGATCAGCCCGGCATAGGTGGCCCGCGGACCCCACGGCGACGCGCCGGTGTCGGCCAGCGGCGGCTCGTGGGGCCGAGCACCCGGCGGTTGCTTGTCCGGCGGTGGCTGGTGCTGATTCGGCGGCGGGCCGCTGATCGGGATGTCGACGACCTGCTGCGAGCAGGTCGCGTCGGACAACGTGATCGAGCCGCTGAGCCGAAGCAGCGGGTTCAGATCCGGAACCTGGCTGGTCGGCAGCTGCGCCAGGAAGTCGTCGAGGGCGTCATAGAGCGGCTGACCGGTCAGCCGGCCGGCATTGCGGGGGATCGCGGGGAAGCCGGCGTCGGTGCCGGCCCGCTCGACGTCGGACAGCAGCTCCTGAACCGTGTCCTCGAAGGCGCGCATCGCCTCAGGCAGCCGCTGCAGGACGTCGGCGTCGATGTCGGTGTCGAGCGTGACGACCAGGTTGGACAGCGAGCCGAAGGTCTTGTCGTCGGTGGTCTGGCGGTTCCATCGCACCGAGCCGAGTCCGGGCACCGGTGTCTCGGTGTTGGCGTCGAGCTCGATCGAGCTGTCGGACGGCAGCGCGCTGCCGGTGAGGCTGCCGACCGGGGCTTCGAGACTGATCGCGTCGCCGTCGCCGGTGCACCGGGCGACCAGGTTCTCCACCGTCAGCGCGCCGTCGGCGATGCTGAGGTGGTCGATCACGGCCTCGCTCACGATGTCGCCGTCGTGCTTGGTCGACGCCGCGCGGAAGCCGCCACCGGTGATCAGCGGGTTGGCCGGCAGCTCGCCGGGCTCGTCGACGCCGCGGTAGTCGGCGTGCCCGAAGCGAGTCGGGAGGCCGAGCTGGGCCGGGCTGAGATGGACCACCTGCTCGGGCGGCATCGGCAGGTCGGCGAACGCCTCGGGCACCTTCGCATCGGAAGGGAACAGCGTCAACGTCAGACCGTCGGTCTGGAAGGCGGTCGCCTCGCCGTCGTACTTGGTCCGGGACTCGGTTGCAGCCGATTTCGTGGCCGCCGGTGCCGCTGCCGATATCGTCGCCGACACGGGAGCAATCACCGCCACCACCGCGATGCCGGCGACAAGCGTCGCCTCCGCTCCGATCCTCGCCCACCCGCTTGCCATGTGGATATGCCTCCCCATTGCGCGCTTTCTCCCTGTTCAACGACGAAGTGCCCGGCAAGCTACGGCTCTCGCCAATAAGCTGGCCGCGTGACGGAGGAGATCGGCCTTGCGGCCTGGAACGAGCTTCCGGAGCCCGAAGCCGAGCAGGCGCTGCGGGAGTGCTGTGCCTCGGAGCGCTGGGTCGAACAGGTGGCGGCACAGCGGCCGTACGCGACGCCGGAGCAGGTCTACGCGGCCGCCAAGCGGATCCTGGCCGGGCTCGACGAGGGCGACATCGAACAGGCGCTGGCGGCGCATCCGCGGATCGGTGACCGGCCGACTGGTGCGGACTCGAGCCGCGAGCAGGCCGGAGTCGTGACCGCGTCCGTCGACATCAAGGCCGAGCTGGCCGCGGCGAACCGGGCGTACGAGGAGCGGTTCGGCCACGTCTACCTGGTCTGCGCCACCGGCAAGGACGCCGACGAACTGCTCGCGATCCTGCGGTCCCGGCTGACCAACGACCCGGAGACCGAGCGGCGGGTCATGCGGGCCGAGTTGGCCAAGATCAACCGGATCCGGCTCGGCCGGCTGGTGGGGGACGACGCATGAGCACACTCTCGACTCATGTCCTGGACAGTGCCCTGGGCCGTCCCGCATCCGGCGTCGGGGTACGGCTCGAGTCGGCCACCCGCGTCGAACTCGCTGTCGGGCGTACCGACGCTGACGGCCGGATCGGCGACCTCGTCCCCGACGGGCTGTCGGCCGGGTCGTACTGGCTGTTCTTCGACACCGCCGGCTACTTCGCGTCAACGGGGCAGGCGGCCTTCTATCCCGAGGTGATCATCGCCTTCACGATCGCCGATCCGGCCGAGCACTACCACGTGCCCCTGCTGCTCGCGCCGTTCGCGTACTCCACCTATCGCGGGAGCTGACCGATGAGCATCGTCCTGGGTCCCAATCAGTACGGCAAGTCCGAGGTCCGCGTGGTCCGGGTGGTGCGGGACCAGCCTCGGCACGAGCTGCGCGACGTCAACGTGTCGACGTGCCTGTGGGGCGATTTCGACGCCGCCTATGTCGCCGGCGATCAGACGCGCGTGCTGCCGACCGACTCGCAGAAGAACACCTGCTTCGCATTCGCCAAGGAGCACGGCATCGACCAGATCGAGGACTACGCGCTCGCGCTCGGCCGGCACTTCGTCGACGACATCGAGTCGGTGGCCGGTGCGCGGATCGAGATCGAGGAGTACGCCTGGGACCGGGTGGTCGTCGACGGTCGCGAGCACGATCACTCCTGGACGCGTCGCGGCGATGCGGTGCGTACGGCCGCGGTGACCGTTGTCGGATCGGACGTCTGGGTCGTGTCGGGTCTGAAGGACCTCGTCCTGTTGAAGTCGACCGGGTCGGAGTTCGCCGGCTTCATGCACGACAAGTACACGACGCTGGCCGAGACCCACGATCGGGTGCTGGCGACGTCGCTCGTGGCGCGCTGGCGGTGGGACGGCGTCGACCAGGCCGGCTTCGATCGGGATTGGGGCGCGACGCACGCGGCGATCCGGCAGACCCTGGTCGAGCGGTTCGCCGACGTGCACTCGCTGGCGCTGCAGCAGACCCTGTGGGAGATGGGCCGGGCCGTCCTGAAGGCGCACGACGCGGTGGCCGAGATCCGGCTGTCGGCTCCGAACAAGCATCACTTCATCGTCGACCTGGCGCCGTTCGAGCTGGACAACCCGGGTGAGGTGTTCCACGCCGACGACCGGCCGTACGGGTTGATCCAGGCAGCAGTGACTCGCGACGACGCCCCCGACGCAGGTCCGGCCTGGACCACGACGGAGAGCTTCGCTTGACGCCGCCCAGCTTGCCAGCCTGCCATCGGTTTGCGCACTTGTTGTTGGTGCGGTGGCGCCGGCACCCACAACAAGTGCGCAAAACCGTCGGAGGGCGGCGGCAGGATCGTGGCCGGAGGTGGTCGACGTGGCGTACCCGAAGCTGCGCCAGACGGTTCTCGACACGACGGACGTACGACGGCTTGCGGAGTTCTATCGCGAGCTGCTCGGCTGGGACTACCGCCCGGGTGACGAGCGACCGCCGGACAGTGAGCCGGATCCGCGCGGCGCGGACTGGCTAGTGCTGCGCGACGGCGCCGATGGGCGGGGTCTGGCGTTCCAGCAGGTGTCGGAGCTGCCGGAGGCGACCTGGCCCGAGGGACCGATCCCGCAGCAGCTGCATCTGGACATGAGCGTGTCGACGGCCGACGAGCTGCAGGCGCAGCACGATCGGGTGCTGGCGCTCGGCGGGCGGCTGCTGCTCGACCGGTTCGACGACCCGGAGGAGCCGTTGCGGGCCTACGCCGATCCGGCCGGGCATCCGTTCTGCATCTTCGTGGCGGCGGAGTAGCCGATCCGAGTAGCCGACCAAGGTCCCTACCGCGGGGGCGTCGGCGGTGGATACTGAGCGGATGGACTTCCTGCGGCCGACCGGCTGGCCGGATGCGATCGAGGCCAAGGCCGAGCATCCGGACGCGCTGCCGATCGCCGGCGGCACCGATGTGATGGTCGAGCTCAACTTCGACCAGCGGCGGCCGCCCCAGCTGCTCGACCTGACCGGCGTCGGCGAGCTGAGCGAGTGGGACGCGGTGGATGGGCGAGTACGGCTCGGCGCCGGTGTCCCGTACTCCCGTGTCATCACCGAGCTCGGCGACCGGCTGCCCGGTCTCGCGATGGCATCGCGCACCGTCGGGTCGCCGCAGATCCGCAATCGCGGCACGGTCGGCGGCAACCTCGGCTCCGCGTCGCCGGCCGGTGACGCCCATCCGGCTCTGCTCGCTGCCGAGACCGAGGTGGAGGTGGCCTCGGTCCACGGCACCCGGCTGATCCCGATCGACGACTTCTTCATCGGCGTCAAGCGGCATGCCCTGGAGCCGGACGAGCTGATCGCGGCGGTGTGGATCACGCCCCCGGCGGGGCCGCAGCAGTTCAGCAAGATCGGCACCCGCAACGCGATGGTGATCGCGGTCTGCGCCTTTGGACTGGCGCTGCATCCGGACCGGCGCACGGTCGGCACCGGCATCGGCTCGGCCGCGCCGACTCCGATCCGGGCGGGGGATGCCGAGCGGTTCCTCGCGGGCGCGCTGACCGATGCGGGACTCTGGGACTCGCCAGGGGAGCTGCCGGACGAGGTCGTGGAGGGGTTCGCCGAGCGGGTACGGGACGCGGCGGCGCCGATCGACGACGTGCGCGGCAGCGCGGCGTACCGGCGGCACGCCCTCGGCGTCATGGCCCGTCGGACCCTCGGCTGGGCTTGGACCGACTACCGGAAGGCCGCCTGACATGCGGATCACGCTGACCGTCAACGGCGAGGCCCGCGAGGTCGACGACGTCTGGCCGGGCGAGAGCCTGCTCTACGTGCTTCGCGAGCGGATGGGACTGCCCGGGTCCAAGAACGCTTGTGAGCAAGGCGAATGCGGCTCGTGTTCGGTCTATCTCGACGGGGTGCTCGCGTGCGCCTGTCTCGTCGCCGCCGGCCAGGCCGAGGGCCGCGACGTCGTGACTGTCGAGGGATTGGCCGACGGCGACGAACTGCACTCGGTGCAAGCGGCGTTCGTGGAGGCGGGCGCGGTGCAGTGTGGCTTCTGTACGCCGGGACTCATCGTTGCGACCCATGACCTGCTCGCTCGGCGGCCGCGGCCGACCGATCCGGAGATCCGCGAGGCACTGGCCGGCAACCTGTGTCGCTGCACGGGGTACGAGAAGATCCTCGACGCGGTCCGGCTGGCCGCCGCCCGTACCGCCGCCGTCCACGAATCTTGAGGGATTGGGGTAGCCATGGCCATGACCACCCGAATCCCTCAAGATCCGTCGGCCACCACGGTCATCGACGGCTGCCACGTGGTCACGATGGACGATGTTCGGACCGAGCACGAGTCCGGCCATGTCGTCGTCGAGGGCAATCGGATCGTCGCCGTGGGCGCGGGCCGGGCGCCCGAGACGACCGGCGCTCGCGTCGTCGACGGCGCCGGCTGCCTGCTGACCCCGGGCCTGGTCAACACGCATCACCACCTCTACCAGTGGGTGACGCGGGGGCAGGCCGTCGACGGCACCCTGTTCGAGTGGCTCACGACGCTCTACCCGGTGTGGGCCCGGCTCGACGAGGAGTCCGTCGACGCGGCTGCCCAGGGATCGCTGGCCTGGCTGGCCCGCACCGGTTGCACGACGAGCAGCGATCATCACTACGTCTTCCCGCACGAGGGCGGTGATCTGTTCGCGGCGGAGGTCGGTGCCGCGAGGGCCGTAGGGCTGCGATTCCACCCGTGTCGCGGCTCGATGGACCTCGGAGAGAGCGCCGGTGGGCTGCCGCCGGACAGTGTCGTCGAGGACCGCGATGCCGCCCTGGCGGCGACCGACGCGGCGATCGACCGGTGGCACGATCCGTCGCCGGACGCGATGGTGCGCGTGGCGGTCGCGCCGTGCTCCCCGTTCTCGGTCACGGCCGAGCTGATGCGCGACGCGGCCGAGCTCGCCCGGCGCCGTGACGTACTCCTGCACACGCACCTGGCCGAGACGACCGACGAGGAGGAGTACTGCCGCGAACGGTTCGGCCGCTCGTCGCTCGAGTACGTGGCCGATCTCGGCTGGCTCGGCGACGACGTGTGGTTCGCCCATGCGATCCACCTCGACGACGACGGAGTCAAACGGGTCGGGGACAGCCGGAGCGGCGTCGCCCACTGCCCGAGCTCCAACGCCCGACTCGGTGCCGGCATCGCACGGACCCGAGAGCTTCGTGACGTCGGCGCCCGCGTCGGACTCGGGGTCGACGGAGCCGCGAGTAACGAGGCCAGCAGCCTGCTCGAAGAGGTACGGCATGCTGTGCTGTTCGCCCGGGCCCGCGGCGGGCCGCAAGCGCTGACGGTGCGCGACGGACTCGACCTGGCGACCCGGGGCGGGGCTGCCGTGCTCGGTCGGCTGGACGACCTGGGCAGCATCGAGGCCGGCAAGCTCGCCGACCTCGCACTCTGGCGGCTCGACACCCTCGCCCACGCCGACATCCCCGATCCGGTCGCGGCGCTAGTGCTCGGCGCGCCGCCGCCGTTGGAGCTGCTGCTGGTCAACGGCGAGCCGGTCGTCGAGCGCGACCGGGTCGTCACCGTCGACGAGGACGAGTTGGCCCAGCGAGCCGCGACCGTCAGCCGGGCGCTGCTGACCGGCTAGCGCACCCGCTGCTCGTCAAACCGTCGGTCTCGTCGGTTTTGCGCACTCCTCGTGGGTTTGGGCGGGCCGCGACCGGCAACAACTGCGCAAAACCGAGCCCGACCTGCGGCGTTACGCGTATCGTGACCCCGATGAGCACACCGGTCGTGACCCGGCCGCCGGCGATCCGGGACGGCGTCGGCGACAGCGCCATGCGGCCGGACGGCACCCTCAAGGTCACCGGCGAGTTCGCCTACGCGAGCGACCTCTGGATGGACGACATGCTGTGGGGCGTCACGCTGCGCAGCCCGCATCCGTACGCCCGGATCCGCAGCCTCGACCTGGGTCCGGCGCTCGCGACTCCCGGCGTCTATGCGGTGCTGACCGCCGAGGACATCCCCGGCCGCAATCGGGTCGGCCTCGAGCACGAGGACCAGCCCGCGCTCGCCGAGGGCGTGGTGCGCTATCAGGGCGAGCCGGTCGCGCTGGTCGCCGCGGACCATCCCGAGGTGGCCCGGCGGGCGGCGCAGCGGATCCGGGTCGACTACGAGGTCCTGACGCCGGTCACCGACGGCCGGCAGGCCCTCGATCCCGACTCGCCGCGGCTGCATGAGCACGGCAACGTCGTACGCCACCTCAAGATCCGCAAGGGCGACCCCGACGCGACGGCACCGGTCGTGGTCAGCCTGGACTTCGAGGTCGGCATGCAGGACCAAGCGTTCCTCGGACCCGAGTCTGGTCTCGCGGTGCCGGCCGAGGACGGCGGCGTCGATCTCCACGTGGCGACCCAGTGGCTGCACGTCGACCAGCGACAGGTTTGCCAGGCGCTCGACCTCCCGCCCGAAAAGGTGCGGCTGACACTGTCCGGCGTCGGCGGCGCGTTCGGCGGTCGCGAGGACCTGTCCATGCACGTGCACGCCTGTCTCCTGGCGCTGCACACCGGCAAGCCGATCAAGATGGCCTACAACCGCGAGGAATCGTTCTTCGGCCATGTGCACCGGCACCCGGCGTCGATCAAGCTCGAGTTCGGCGCCGAGACCGACGGCCGGCTGGTGTACGCCCGAACCCACATCGTTCTGGACGGCGGCGCGTACGCGTCGAGCACCGGCGCCGTGGTCGGCAACGCGGGCACGCTCGGACTCGGGCCGTACAACATCCCCAACGCGCATGTCGACTGCTACGGCGTCTACACCAACAACCCGCCGTGTGGAGCCATGCGGGGGTTCGGCTGCGTGCAGGCGGCGTTCGCGCACGAGGCGCTGATGGACCAGCTGGCCGACCGGGTCGGCGTCGACCGGGTCGAGATCCGGCGGCGCAACGGCATGCGCGAGGGCGACCGCAACCACACCGGCCAGCTGATCGACTCGGCCGCGCCGGTTGCCGAGCTGATCGAGCGGGTACGCGACCTGCCGATGCCGCCGGCGTCCGACGGCGGGCTCGTGGGAGCAGTCGACCTCACGA
>Ga0081455_10001378_pt1 | contig 30033 bp, 36 predicted proteins | sample TabmetS3T2R1_FD_70207 | JGI IMG/M metagenome (GOLD analysis project Ga0081455, IMG submission 70207) | Tabebuia heterophylla rhizosphere microbial communities from the University of Puerto Rico - S3T2R1 | ecosystem: Host-associated > Plants > Roots > Rhizosphere ... | reverse complement strand
TGTTATCGAGCGATCTAGTGCTGCTGAGCGAATCATTGCACGCCGGTGTGCAGCCCTTCCCCGCGAACAACCCTGGGTGGAAATCCGAGCATGCCGCGAAAATAGTTATAGGTATCGTCTTGCAGAGGCGAAGAGTCAGGCTTTTGATTCTTGCGAATCTGGCTAATTAATCGTAGGTAAACCCCCAGCTCTGCTGGGGGACTCGCAGAGTTTGACAATTGCGGGAGTCGAAAGAAAGCCTCCAAATGGTGAACCGCTCGGGCTCAACCAAGAGGAGGCTCAATGAAACACAGCACAGAGAATCTAAGACACACAAGATGGGAATGCAAATATCATGTGGTGTTGATCCCGAAGTATCGCAAGAAAAGCATTTATGGGTGGGTGAGAAAAGAGTTAGGGCCGATCATCCGGGATTTAGCTCAGCAGAAAGAGAGCGTAGTGGAGGAGGGGCATCTGATGGCAGACCATGTTCACATGCTGTTGTCGATACCACCGAAGTACTCGGTCTCGGGGGTGGTGGGGTTTATCCAAGAGTGCAATCGCGATAGCTCGGAATTTCATGGATCGAGCGAAGAACTTTGTGGGACAGAACTTTTGGGCGAGGGGATATTACGTGTCAACGGTGGGGCGGGATGAAGCGCAGATCCGAGAGTACATTAGGGAGCAAGAGAAAGAAGATAAGAGGCTCGAACAGCTGAAGATGTTCGAGTAAACGATGCCAGCGTAAGCTGGCCAGACCGCTTTGAGCGGTTCACAAATCAAGCCTCCGGCTCTGCCGGAGGTACCTGACTGCAGTTCTCTTCCGCCTTGCCCGGGCCGCCTGTCGATTTGCGGCGTGCTCTCCCTTGTAAAATCCTCCATCACAACTCTCTATTCTTTTTCTATGAGGGTAAAGCTCGCGACCAGCTCCGAGCCGAGCACGTAGCTATGGTGCACAGTGCGAAACCCGTAATTAGCCGCCAGATCGCAAAGGTCGCGACGCGAGAAGCGATTTCTTTCGGCATTGCCGGTTACGTTCGGAAGGAGCGAATAGAGGAAGCCGAAGAGCTTCCAGCCGAGCCGCTTGGAATCGGGAACCGCCACCACGAGCCGGCCGTTCAAAGCGACGACCCGCCGAAGCTCCGACATTACCTGATCCACGCTCTCCACCACGGGGAGTAGCTGCGAAACCACCGCTTGTTCGAACGATCCGTTCGCAAACGGAAGATGGGCCGCGGTCGCGCAGACGACGGGCTTGTGCTTGCGGCTCAAGTAACGAAGCTTCGGAAGCTCCAGATCCACCGGAAAAGCGTGCTCGAGCGCCTGCGAAATTTTACTCGTTCCGCTTCCGAGATCGAGGGTCGGAAGCTCACGCTGGAGATTCTCGAGGATGAGCGCAAAGCGCTTACGCTGCCAGTAGCGCTGCAACAGATGACGGCTATCGAAGGCGTTCGATTCGTAGTCCGCGGAATTTGTCGAGTGCCGGATCTTCCAGAGGCGATACAGGGTCGCGAGATAACCGGGACCAAAGCGAATCGCCGACGCATGCGAGGCGCCGGCGCCCCTGTTTTCGTATTTTAGCGGAAGCTCGCGCACGAGATAGCCGTCCGAAAACGCCTTTACGAGAATTTCCTGCAGAATGTCGAAATTATCGGGATAGTAGGTGTCGGGTCTCAGCACCTCGCGCCGATAGAGCCGGTAGCCGCTGGATGAGTCGCTAACCGGAAGGCGCAGAAGGCCGCCAAATATCCCGTTTAGCACGAGCGAGAGAAAGCGCCGGTGGATCGGCGCGGCTGAGCTTCCGCCGGAAACCGTGCGCGAGGCGACAAGCACATCGGCCGTCTCCCTCTCCCGCCAGAGGCTGGAAAATATCGACGGAGGGTGTGAAAGGTCGGCGTCCAGAGTCAGCACGTAACGACCGCGCACCCGGGCAAAGCCCTCACGTAAAGCCCCCCCGTAGCCCGGACGCTTCTGCACGAAGACGTCGGCGCCGGCCGAGCGGGCCTCCTCGGCGGTTGCATCTCTGGAACCGCCGTCCACGACGATGATCTCGTAGCTGATTTTTAGTGTCTCGAACTCACTCTTTAGACCCGCAAGCAGCGGATCGACATTCCCTGCCTCGTTTAGAGCCGGCAGCACCACCGAGAGATCGAGCATCTCGACATTCGCATAGGGTTGATTAGAGGAGGCGCACATGGTCATTTAAAGAAAGGACTCGCGGAGTATCGTAGCATGGCCTGGCTCGACTGGGCCGTTCGTACCGATTCGAAAATGCCCCGTACTTGCTCTACCTTGAAACCAAGACCGGGGTGACCACATCCCTATGAGGAAGCATAGCCCGCAGTAATGGCGCCACCTCCAGAATAATCTTCATCAGCCGCAATCCTTCCTTTCCAGTCTAGCCGGGTGTCCACAACTTTTGCTCCTCTTTCTCCTAGAAAAAGACCTCCTCGGCAGCACGCCGCGAGGCCTGCTGACAGGCCCACAAATATCCTGGGTCCTGAAGCAACCGCATCACCGCCTTGGCGATCTCCGCGGCCTTCGGCTCGGTGAACACCTCGCCGATGCCGAGGCCTCGCACAATAGGGGTCACCGTTGGCGTATCGGTGGCGACCACCGCAAGTTGCGAGGCCATGTATTCAAACAGCTTGTTCGGATTGGCAAACCGCTGGTTATCGCTGACCAGAATCTGAGGGATGACCCCAATGTCCGCCCCCGTGGCAAATTCTGCTAACTCGCCGGGAGGAATGGGGTCGAGGAGATGAACCCTGTCGGGAAGGCGCAAGGTCGCGATCAGCTTTTGCAGCATCGCTCGTGCTCCCTTGGAATCAAACCCTAAGATCACAATATGTACGTTGGCGGGCAGCAGAGTGGCCGCCCGGACCAGCTCATCCAGGGCCCGCTCTTTCGGGAAAAACCACCGTGATAGATCACTACCTGATCCTCAGCAGCGATGCTGCACATTGCCCTCGGGCGCGGTGATTTTGGGGGAATCTGCTTTGACGGGCAGTTCATCACAATGGTCTGATGCGACAGGTGATAGCGTTGCTGCAGAACCTCAGCGCGCGCTTCGTTGACATTAATCACCGCTTTCGCCTGGTAGATAAAAAACCGCTCTAGCGTTAGGGGTCCGAACCACCCGTTTCCTGGTACAGCTCATGCGCGTCATAAATAAGTTTCTTGCCACGGAGTTTCGCCGCCACAAAACACACCGGTAAGGGGTAGGCCTCATGGCTGTGGTAGATGTTAGCGGAGGTCAGCAATGTTCGCCAATAGATCTGGATGGATAGGATTTTAAATGGATAGGATTTTTAAACCACCTTTTTATGAGCGAAGATATATCGCCAGCGCGCCGAGCCTGTCAAGTACAGCTGAGTTGAGTAAGAGTTGCGGCCTTGTTAAGGTCTTGGATGGCAGGGGCGCTTTTGGAATGAATCTGATTGCCTGGAGCCAGAACATGACGCCCGAGTCCGCCAAAGCCGCGGGCGCAATCCTGGTTTCCAAGGACCAGCTATTCGCGCGGGCCGATCGTCGAAGAGCAAGCTTTGATCAGCGTGTTGAAGAACAAGCAAATCGCCGGCGCGGCGATCGACGTATTCGACATTGAGCCGCTGCCTCCGTCTCACCCCTTCCGGACGCTGGACAACGTACTGGCAACGCCGCATATCGGCTACGTATCGCACGGTCTTTACAAGACGTTCTACGAGGATACCGTCTCGAATATCCGGAAGTGGCTCGACACCCATTAGGCACCCGTAGCATGAACGTAGTTCAACTAAGCGCAAAAACATGGTCTCCGTATATTCTTCTCTGAGTAGGAACTTTGATCCCATCGATATCGATAGTCATCGGCGTAGTTCAAACCTCGAGCGGCTCCGAGAACATCTACCGTGTATTGATGGCGACGGTAGAGGACATCGAATTCCGAATCCTGTGCTGATTTCGATCGACATCAGCGAGATGGAGTTTGTAGAGGGGTGAGGCGCGCTTTTAGCCTGTTACGTTCCGCTGAAGTCCGAAAGATTAGATCATGGACACCGAGCGGCCAACGATCCGCGAGTACGCGCTCGATCCAAAAAATGCTGAGGCCCTCTGGAAGAAAAGTGAACAACTCGTCGGAGAGTCTTTTTAGCTTTCTTTATTGAGTCACAAAGCCATGAGTCACTACAATCATGGAGAGATAGGAGGAACGAAATGATTCAACAGACTGATCTCGCTGGCAGCTTCACGCTCGCCAACACTTCTCTGACCGTGAACCGCATGGGTTATGGTGCGATGCAACTTGCTGGGCCGCAGGTGTGGGGACCACCGCGCGATGTTAACGGCGCCGTCAGCGTTCTGCGAGAGGCCGTTGAAGCTGGTGTGAACCATATCGACACGAGCGACTTCTATGGTCCTCATGTGACGAATCAGATAATCAAGCAGGCGCTTCATCCCTATCCGGACGGTCTGGTTATCGTGACCAAGGTAGGCGCGCGCCGGGGAGCCGACAAGTCCTGGCTTCACGCTCTTTCGCGCCAGGAATTGATCGATGCAGTTCACGACAACCTGCGAAATCTCGGGCTGGATAAGCTCGATGTTGTCAACTTACGAGTCATGGGTGTCGAGAAACCCTCGGAGGAATCCATTGAGGAGCCGCTGACTGTCCTGGCCGAACTCAAACAGAACGGATTAATCCGTCATCTCGGTCTGAGTAACGTCACTCCGTGGCAACTGGCGGAGGCGCAAAAAATATCAGAGATCGTTTGCGTGCAGAACCTCTACAACATTGCGCACCGAGACGATGACGGCTTCATTGACGAACTCGCGGCGCAAGGCATAGCGTACGTGCCATTCTTCCCGTTGGGCGGATTTAGTCCGTTGCAGTCGGCGGCGCTGGACGCAGCGGCGGCGGCGTTGCAGGCGACACCAATGCAGGTCGCGCTTGCCTGGCTACTTCAACGCGCGCCAAACATCCTGCTGATTCCCGGCACATCTTCAGTCAACCATCTCCACGAAAATCTAGAGGCTGCGAAGCTGCAACTTCCTCCCAAAACGATCGCCGACCTCGACTTAATCGCCAGCCGCCCCTAAGAAGTGACCACGACCATTCAGAGTTAGTCGGTCTCGGGAGTGGGATGTCGCCTCGCCGAACCCACTTTGCCGAACATTCAGGTCTTTAACGCCACGCGGCGTCGTTTGTACCCGAGAGAGCTCGGTCCAGATAAATCGCCGCGCTAATGAGCGCAAGGTGTGTGAACGCCTGGGGAAAGTTGCCGAGGTGCCGGCCGTCTGCACCAAGCTCTTCCGAATACAGCCCGAGATGATTGGCGTATCCCAAAAGCTTTTCAAACAACAACTGCGCCTTTTCCAACTCACCGGCACGAGCTAAACATTCGACATACCAAAAAGAGCAGGCGGTGAAGCTTCCTTCAGTCCCGGGCAAACCGTCCACATGCGTGCGATCAACTTCGTAGCGACGGACAAGCGTATCTTCTATCAAGTGCTTTTCGATCGCTCTCATCGTCGAGAACCACATCGGGTCAACCGGGCTGATAAACCGTATCATCGGCATCAGCAGCGCCGAAGCATCCAGATCTTTTGTCCCCTTCGCCTGCACAAAGGATTGCAGTTCGTCGTTCCAGAAGTTTGTAAAGATATCGTTCCGAATCTCGTCTCGCGTGCGTTGCCAGACGTCGAGAGGTCCTGAGAGCGAGCGTTTCAAGGCCAGGCGCAACGCACGGTCAAAGGCAACCCAGCACATCATGCGTGAATGCAGGAACTCCCTCGGCCCGCCGCGAACCTCCCATATCCCCTCGTCAGCGCGGCGCCAGTTTTTTCCCAGCCATTCTAAAAGACGCTGAACACTCTGCCATCCGGCATGAGAGATCCCATGGCCGTACTTATTTGCGAGATAAACCGAGTCCATCATCTCGCCGTAGATATCGAGCTGAAGCTGTTGGTAAGCTGCGTTGCCAATGCGAACTGGCCGCGAATTCTCATAGCCGGAGAGATGATCCAGCGAAATCTCGTCGAGTTCCTGTCTGCCGTCGAGCCCATACATGACTTGCAATGGACCCCTTTGAGCGTCGTCGCCTAACCGTCCTTTTATCCACTCGATGAACGCTTCCGTTTCATCGACAAAACCCAAGCGAATCAGGGCATACAGAGTAAACGCCGCATCTCGCAGCCAGGTGAAGCGATAATCCCAGTTGCGTACGCCCCCAATGCTCTCGGGTAGAGAAAACGTTGGTGCAGCAATCAGGAAACCATGTTTGCGGCTGATGAGTAGCTTTAAGGCCAGGGCTGAGCGGTGCACCATTTCCCGCCAGCGGCTCTTGTAATTCGATTGCGAGATCCACGCCTTCCAAAACTGACCTGTGTCTAGGAAGCGTTGTCCAAGAAAACCCATTTCCGGCTCCTCTCCTTCAGCGCAAAGTGCACCGAGAAGGAAGGTCCCCGTTTCACCCGCTTGCAAAGTGAAATCCGCTGTTATGTCCTGGCCCTGTTGTGCGATAGCGACGCTGGAGTAGAGCGACATGGGCGGACAGCTATCATGGGCCGGGAAGAACGTCGCACACTGATCGGAGATCCGCACTTCGTAATTGCTTGCCGCATAGTTAAAACGTGGCTGGCAACGCATCTTGAAATGCACATTGCCCCTGATGACCGACACCATTCGGACGATCTCATTCGGTTGCGCTCCGCTCTTTTCAATCGGCATGTAATCGGTCAGCTCGGCTACGCCTTCTTCGGCGAGAAAGCGCGTAAGCAGGATGTTTGTATCGGGTAAATAAAGCTGGCGTACCCGCATGTTCGTCAGCTCGGGTCGAATTTCAAATCGGCCGCCGCGTTGATCATCCAGGAGCGCAGCAAAAACCGTCGGTGAATCGAACTCGGGGTAGCACAAAAAATCGATCGAGCCGTTCATGCCCACCAGCGCGATGGACTGCATGTTACCGATCACTCCGTAATTTTCGATTGGTTCAAAGGCCATGTGATGATCCGATATGGTTACGTTCTAGAGGCAGACCAGGCGCTCGCCTTAGCTTTATCGAGGAAACTTAAAAGATACAAGGTTAATTCGGTCCAAGGGGCGTGCAAGAATACATTCGCAGACCTGACGGCAACCATCAAAGTGTTGGACGTCCAGGAGGTCTTCGACCTCACGACAAGTGAGCCCGTGCTCTTTCATAAGACGCCTGGCGACGTCCTGCAAATTTCGGCGGCTGATTGAAAGGAGTTGTGTCGAAAGTTGAGACACAGAACACAGCGAGTGTCCAACTGGTCGAAAGCACGCGACATGGCGCAGCTGCCGAAAGAATATCTTCGAACGAATCCTGAGCCTCGCGTACGTGAACCGCATGGGTTATGGCGCGATGCAACTGGCGGGTCCAGAAGTCTGGGGACCGCCGCATTGCGCGACCTTAGTAATTCTTGCCGAAATGTCGGCCACTGCCGAAACTGCGGCACGAATCTCACCGTCACCTCAGCTGTTTGATTTTATCCATACTAATATGCACCCGTTGTGGTGACTTTCGACAACGGGTTTGAGGTACTTGTCTAGGTGGGATTGGAACAATGATTGCTCCGTTCTAAAAGTCTTCAACGATTGTAAGCTTTATGGATAAAGACCTTAATCGGATGACACGTAAAGAACTGATCGCCGAACTCAAGAAGTCACGGCAAGGCGTCCGCCAACATCGGGACAGTAGCCTACATGAACTTTGTTGGCACCACCCTTCACTCTGGGGCTTATTGCCGGAAAGGACAGATCCGATTCCGGTGGTACCGGAATGGCCGGAGTTCATTCGAGGCTGCGTCGGGTATCGGCAGTCACTGGATGAGCAGGCCCCAAATGCCCCATGGACGTAAGGCAAGTCACTGCGAACATCAGGGGCAATGTGCATTTCAAGATGTGTTGCCAGCCACGTTTTAAGAACCCAATGCTAGGCTAACTTATCCCAGAATCATCAAATTAGGGCCGTAACAAATTTCAAGTGAGCCCAACAACGGCATGGCTGGACTTGGTGGAAAGCCTCGGCAAATGAATATTTTTGGTAACGAACATTATTCAGCAAGGGCATGAGCTTGCGCCCCACCAGGCAACGGCGGTGGCGATCACCGGGATGGCTTCGGTCAGAGATGATGCTGGACGCCTACAACGTCACCGAGGACAACTGGCGCACCGCGGTTGCTCCGCCTGGTTTCGCAGTATCCGAGTCGTCCCGGTATGTGGGACGTGCCGTCGTGGCGCTTGCAACCGACCGTACACGTCAGCGATGGAACCAGCGGTCCGTGACGTCGGCGCAACTTGCAGCTGAGTACGGCTTCACGGACATCGACGGTCACGTCCCAATGTGTGGCGATACAACGAGGCCGTCGAGCACGGCAACCGAGATGCTAGTCCGAGTGATTACCGCTAGTGCCCTCGGCATTCGGTCCTTGGTTCCTGCCGGTAGTCGCCTTCGAGCTGTGCCCGAGACTACACTCCGCCGTGTTCAGGACCGTATTGGACATGAAAAGGATCACGTCGTTTTTACGAGTGGCGAAAAGAGTAAGGCGGATGATGCCACTATTCGTCGTCTTTGGATCCGTAATCATGATCGAACAGGCGTAATTCGGTTAGCGACCTGAACTGATGGGTAACAGTTTGGCGCGTCAAACCACCGGATCCGTCACACCGGCCATCGGATTTGGCACATTGGGACGGACGCGAATGAGAACTTCTTTGTGATTTCTGATTCGCCTCCTGGTCGCAAAAGCGATGAATGCCATGATCAACGGATGCGTCTTCCAATAAGCGCGGTAGACCCGCCAGATAGAATCGCTTCCCATAAAAATCTCAGCCGTGCCTGAGATAGACGGACCTTCCTTATCCCCGATATAACAAATCACACGCGGATCCCTTCGTATGCGTTTAACTTTGTAGGAATCAGCGAGGGTCAGGAACTCAATATATCCGTTGTTAACGCTGAGCCATACCTGGACCTTTACGAGCTCGCCCGACTTCTTGTAGGAGCCGAACCATTGTCTATAGCGCTTTACGGCGCGTTCCAACTCCGGTGTCATCTTGAACACATTCTCCTACGATTCGCTCATAATCAAGTCTCGCATGCCCGTGATCCTGCACCCGCATGACGAAGAGCAATGGGTTGATGCTTTTCGAGCGACTCTTGCCAAAGCCAAATCATTGTTGAAGTCTTATCCTCACGAGCTAATGGACGCTCACGACGTTTCGCCAATCGTCAATTCCGCAAAGTACGATAGGCTGGAGTGCATTCAACCTGTTTCGGATGACGAGATACCCCGCGGCAGGTGTTCCCTGTTGTAAGCAATATTAGAATCACTTGATGATTCTGCCGATTAGTGGAATTTTCGTCGGCTGCCGCGCCTCGGCGAGTGGGGCAGTTGTCCGCAAGACAGTTGTCGGCAACCAGATAACGATTTTTCCACTCATCGTTTTCGCTCCCGCATTCTCTTCATGTTTTCTATCTGCCTCGATCCACTTGTCACTCGACACTCGTCCCTTGCCACTTGATCACTTTGTCCGCTCTCGCTAGCACGTTGGGTGGAATCAATAAGCCAATCTGCTTGGTGCCTTAAGATTGATCGGCAGCTCGAACTTCGTCAGCGCATTAACGCTTTCCTGCCTTTGTATAGATCATCAACAAAACCACTTTCGTCCAGCTCTTTAACGAAGCGCAGATCGACAAAGTCCTCAGGCTTGGCAGCTTTTGCCTTGGGGTCCGTCTGCGCTAGCGGCTCTAAAATGTTCTTGAGCCCCTCCAGCGTCGGATATTGTTTCGGGGGAAGTCTATAGTCAGTACTGATGTCATCATAGGTCCTCTCCAGGATCTCCTTGTCGTCCAGAGCCTGGTATTTCGCTAGCACCCTTATTGCTGTCTCCCGATCAGTCTTGATGAGATAGATGGCCTCTATCTGCGATCTGATATACCTCCTGACGATGTCAGGGCTTTCCCGAATGAATGCGCGGGTCGTGGCCGCCCCTGTGCTCTGATAGGGCAAGCGCACGCTCACGAGATTGTAAAAACCCCTTTTCTGCGCCATGAAGTTGTCTGGTTGGGGGAGCATAGTGGCTTGAACCTTTCCCGTCTCCAAGGCACCCAGCCGCTCCGGGTTGCCGCCGATCTGTAAGAGTGCGACATCCTTCATCGGAGTCAGTCCGAGCCTCTTTAGGGCGATGCGGGTCATAAAATCGCCCAACCCACCAAAAAGGGCGATGGCAGCGGAGCCCCCTTTGAGCTGCTCAGCGGTTTTAATCTCTGGTCGCGTCATCAACCACCACTCCGTGATCACGAATCCTCCAGCAATCATCGCTGTATCGGCGCCTCTGAGACTGGCACTAACGATCGCCGGGCCACCCAGCTGACTTATTGGAGTCTGCCGCGATATCAACGCCATCGTTGCCGTGGTTCCTGCCCGTAAATAGACGAGCCGCACATCCAGACCATTCTTGGCAAAGATCCCCGCCTCCTTAGCCACCCAGGCCGGGAGATGTCCAGCCGCAATTGCGCTGTAGCCTACAGTCACTTTGGTGAGCTGTGCTTGGGCAAGATGAACGTTGGTTAGAACAGGAACCAGGAGCGCATAGACAAGAATGTTTGTCTTCATAGGCTCCACCGAAACGGTTAGACTAAACAGGTGTTTGGCAGCTCTGCTTATTTCACCACCTGCTATGATCTGTCAAGTTCGCGGAGCTGGCGTAATTCAATAATAATCCCGTGGAACGACTATTTGGAATCGTGGTGCTAGAACGTGGCAAATGTCAATCTGTCAGGGTAACAGCAGTGACAAGGACTGCTGCTAATAGCCCCTAGCCTTCATGCAGTTAGCGAAAGCCTTGTGCTTGTCGCCAGCACCAGCAAAGGCAGACTCGCGCTCGCACTCAGACAAGTCGCGGTCACGATCTTTACTAATCTGACTCTTGGGGGTGTCGCTCAATCCCGAGGGCTGCTGACTTGTTGGGGCTTGGATGACCGGGAGCTGCTGCTGAATGACTGGTGGTTGAATCACTGGGGGCGGTTGGATAACTGGCGGCTGCTGAGTAGCGCATCCTGCCAGTAACATCGCCGCTACTGTTAGTGATCGAAACTTCATACGCCGTAGTTTAGCACTATTGACTCCCTGCGCTGGGTGGGGTTATAGGTGCGCCATTTCTTATAGACTGGATGATGATCGACGACGATACCCAGAAGAAACTGCTGCGGATTAACGATTAACCCTAATCCGACATTATTTCGAAGCGGCTCAGGCGATGAGCCCTACAGCCGTGGGCAATGGGACACAGCCTTGAGGGCCACCCCGCAATCCCCTGGGGTGATGATTCGTGTGATCGATGCCTGCGAGCAACCTGCACGCTCAGGTGCTCACGGCTTCCGGTCTCACCGCCCTCGCTCACTGCTCACTTTGCGTAAGTTTTCTCGGATTAGGGTTAACTGATGCAGCCATACAAGGGATACTTGATCGAAGGCAGTGCGCTGGTGGTTCATCCGTTTAGCGCGGATTGGTTTGTTGGCGGTGGCGTTCACGTGTCTGGCCCCTATAGTTCAATCGTGGAAATCACGCGCTTTTCCGCTTCACCGGTACACGGTCAGCATAAACGAACTCGCGGAATGGTTCGGGCTGAAGGCGTATCGCACACCCGTTACTTTTAGTTACAGGATTTATACGGTTTCGTATTTTCCTGGGTGGATCGCAGTGCTAAAACTCTATTGAGAAGGAAGGAGGGCCGTATGGATAAAGAACGATACCAACGTGGATGGAATAAGCTGAAGGAAATTGATGGGGAAGCCGGCGAAAAGGTCATCCAGAGTCTAGAAGATATTGCGCCCGACTTCGCTACTTACCTGATAGAGTTTCCATTCGGTGATATATACTCACGCCCGGCACTAGACTTGAAATCCCGCGAGATTGCCGTTGTTGCTGCTTTAACCGCTATGGGCAACGCGGCTCCCCAACTGAAAGTACATATTCATGGAGCATTGAACGTCGGTTGTACACGGGAGGAAGTTGTCGAAGTAATTATGCAGATGGCGGTCTATGCAGGCTTTCCGGCCGCATTAAATGGCCTGTTTGCGGCTAAGGCTGTGTTCGCCGAGCGCGATGGCAAAGCTGAAACGGCAAATGGTCACTGAGAGCGGTTAAACAACACGCAGTGCAACCCAACGGCCACGTCTAACGGTGAAATTCGTCGAGTCGATGTATGCGAGACTGGTTTAAAACCTCCCTCAGGGCCAGGAATGGTTCTACGAAGTTAAGTTCGACGGCTACCGTTGTCTTGCCGGTAGAGATTCCACCGGAATAACGCTCTGGTCCCGGCGTGGCAACCGGTTCACAAACCAGTTCCCTAAGGTCGCCCGCGCCTGCGAACAACACCGAATGGACGCCGGATGGTCACCTAAGACATTCGAAGTTTGTCGGGTTGAGGGAAGATAAAGAAGCGAGGCAAGTTGTACGGGCAATCGAGAGTTAGCTAAGACGCTGAAGTAATACCGGGCTTGAGCGCCGGTCAGTAAAGAATGGCGACATATACCATTATTACGGCAATCAATAAAAACTCATTCATAAAAACGCCTTTCCTTAGATATCGGCTTCACTAGATAGTCGTTCGGCGGGGGCTAAAATCGACCATGGGCCTCTCGGCGCGACGGACCTGCCGGACGAACACTTGCAGGGGGGGCTCCGGGACGCTGGTTAAAGACGACTCACGCATGTTCTCGAATACAAACAACCGAAGTACACGAACATGAACTCACAAATCCTAGGATTGCGAGTCGCAAGCATCATTTTCGGACTGATAACCTTAGCGCAGTTGCTGCGCTTGGTGATACAACCCGAGGTGCTTGTTGCTGGCTACCAGATGCCACTCTGGCCGAGCGTGCTCGCCTTGGTGATATTTGCTGGCCTGAGTATCTGGCTATGGAAGCTCTCCCGCATTGCGCCGCGATGAAAGTCGTTGCCCCGGCTTTACAATCTGATCTTGGTTATCTCGAATAAGGAACCGCCTCCAGAAAGCAAAATCATAAAAGAACTCCGATGCGGAAACTCCATAGCCCAAGAACTCGCAGCCAAACGTTCAGGCCGAAAGCTCACCGAAGCCTTCCAGAACAAGTAGATTGACGACAATATTTCGACGCCTGCCGATACCTCGGCAGACTTCATGCGTCAAATTCTCCTAACCCAAGGCCGGAACAATCTGCAACTTCACCAAATCCCGCTACTTACATGGGCTCGCTGACCTTGATCTGATCTGGCACATCGCTTGGTTAAGATAAAATCATGGGGCAGCTGCTCGGTGTCATTGGTGAGAAAGTGCCACCCGAACTGACAATAATAGCTGTAAGCCTCTGGCTAATTGTATTGCTGGGCCTAACCTCTGTCGTTTACTTGTTGGTCTCCATGTGGAAAGAGAATCGGTTTGGCTGGCCATTGAGGGGCATCATCTGGTTCACGGTAGCAATCATAGGCTCGTGCGCTGTCTTGGGTCTTCTCGCCGGATCCGTACAGACAGCCAGATCGTTAGAGAGAGTCTCCCACCTCTTACCGCTATGACCGCAAGAGAATCGTTAGGGAGATAGGCCGCCGACGACCCGGGATATCTAGCGTCGGCAGAACGTTGACAAGTTGAGGTAACCGGCCGATATTACAGCCGAATTTGATTTGCTTGATGAAGCGTCACAGGAGATGGACCGACCGGCTTTTAGCATCCTGAACCGCTCCGATCCAGACCTCTTCGTGTCTACGAGGTGTGGAGAGATGTCCAGGCTCTCCGCGAGCATTTCGAGCAGCCCTATGGCAACCAGTTCATGGTAGATAGTGCGGAATACATAGAAGTTCTATCAACGCCTGAGTCACTCTGCCGTGGACGCAGCGCCTGAGAGCGGTAGTTCTCCTAACGCGGCGCGGTACGTGGCCAACCTCAGCCTTGTTCGCCCGCCGTTTGGTATCTGATTTCACTCACCGTAGGGGTGAGCCACCACGTTCAAGCAAGGCGCGACAAGAGCGCGGATTCTCCTCGTGTCTTTGCTCGTCGTCATAGCGTATCAACTATCCGCGTTCTCATTTCCGGGATGATAAAACCCGCGGCCCATTGCCTTGCGCTTAACCGTTCCGCACGTGCGCAGGATCCATCCAGAAAATCTCCCAAATATGCCCATCCAAGTCCTCGAAGCTGCGGCCGAACATGAAACCGTAGTCCTGCGGCTCGCCGGCCTCTTTGCCGCCGGCCTTGATCGCCTTGTCCACCAGTTCGTGAACCCTCGCCTTGCTCTCGACAGCCAGGGCGGTCAGCACCTCGGTCGATTTGTGAGCGTCGGCGATCGGCTTCTTCGTGAACGCGGCGAACTTCTCGTGGGTCAGCAGCATTGAGTAGATGTCGTCGCTTATGATCATGCAGGCCGCTGTCTTGTCGGTGAACTGCGGATTGAACGAGAAGCCGAGCGCCTTAAAGAACGCCGTCGACTTGTCAAGGTCTTTTACGGCGAGATTGACGAAGATCTTGTTGATCATATAGAGCTCTTTTGTTGAATGATGACAATCGTTCCAAACAAACCCCTGTCTATATATCTCGGACGTATTCGCCTGGTTCTCTAAATTTGCGTCCAGCATAACTGGACATCTCCACGGACGCGTTCACCTTCTGTTAGTCGCTTGTGGTGGACCGGCCCGCCGTGACAGTCCGCCGACGACTCCTTGTCGCGCAGCAGACCTTTGCGCGCTAGAGCCTCCACCGTGGCAAACTCAGTAACCCCTCCCGATCCGGTGACACCCACCACTTTTCCTTTTAGTCGCTGAGTCTAGTAACACCTTTGGCGCCGACGGGAGCTTGGTCGATGTAAGCCGTATGGCCGCCGACGATGACGATATTGGCTCCTCTTTGAATGCTTGTCACCGCCGTGACTCCGGCGATAACAGCAAAATCTGCATCGCCGCCAAGTAGAGCCGCCATAACGACCGGGCCACCCCTGACGTATACCGGTTGGACCTCAAGTCCCTCGCTGGTGAATAGCCCAAACTCTTTGGCCATGCTGACGGGCAATGAAGTATTCCAAGAAGGCGACGGATAGGCGACGTTAATCGTTTTCGCCGCGGCGGCGCCGACGACGAACCACTGCAAGACGAGCATCAATAAGAAAGAAGATAGAAAATTTGTCTTCATCACAGTTCTAAATCAGAAAGTTACGGTTTGACCCTCTCTGTCATTCCCGTGAAAGCGGGAATCTAGCTCTTTGCTTTTGACTTCCTGGATGCCCGCATGCGCGGGCATGACGGATTCTCAGTCGTTCGCATGGGTGTGTATTGCCGCAAGCCGTTCGGAGCGCACCCACTGCTTGAGTGGCTTGCCTTCTTCCAAGGCTTGGAGCTCGCGCTCCCAGATCTTACGAATCATTATCAAAGCGCGATCCGAACGCCCGAGCCATTCTTTTTTTCTGAGCTCCAACGGGCCCTGACCGACTTGCGTCGCATAGTCCTGGATCCAGACAATGTTGGCCCGCTCGGGACCATCGATGTCCTGAATGCGAATATCGCCGCGCAGGACCGCTTCACCGATCTCAGCAGGCGAGCGGCCGAGTTTTCCGGTCCTCGCTTTGTGGCGGTTCTTGTAGGCTTCTCCCTCGTCGCCCTCCAGAATATGCGTCACGTCCAGCTGAAAACTTGCATGATTGTCGTCGTCCACCGGCACTCGCCAAGCGAGATGATCGCGGTCGCGCTCTCTGAAGCAGAGTATGTTGGGTAGTCCGTGCTGGGTGATATACAAACGGCCGCTGGGGAAGCGCGAGGTAAGCAGCACGCCCCACTCGCTTTCCTCTACCGTGATATCGGGGATTTCCGGCGGGCGATTCATGTAAAACTCCGACTCCCGGTGGGTGAATGGGATGTGAATCGGATCGTTTTCCAGATTGTTGACGTAGTTGCACGGGCGAACATAGGTTTCCGCCCAGAGGGTGTCCTTCTCGAAGTCAGGATATCGGGGCAGGGGAAAGGGCTCGCCTTCGCCGAAGTAGACGAAGATCAGCTTTAAGTATTCTTGCGTTGGACAGCTTCGAATGCGGACCTTTTCAGCGAAGGATTCTTTCTCCGCCGGCTGTTCGACACACTGGCCGGAACTATCGAACTTCCAACCGTGAAACCGGCAGCGAATACAATCACCCTCGACCCAGCCCACGGAAAGCTGGGTTTGGCGGTGCGGGCAGCGAAAATCTACGACGTGCGGCGTGCCGTCATCGCCGCGATAAAGCGTAAATTGTTCGCCCATGATTTTGATCGGCTTGGCCCAACCAGGCTTGAGATCTTCGGCGCGATAAACCGGGTGCCAGAATTTGCGCATGTACTGGCCCGCTAATGTGCCGGGGGCTGTGTAATAAAAATCCATGAAGTTGACCATAAAGGATTACTCCTTGCTAATTCGGAGAGATTGCTATTTTGACTTTAGCCCCAATGTCCGCTGTGCCTCGCGCAGCGGGCCGGCATCCGCGACTTCGTTGATGGCAAACACTCGAGTCGCTTTCAGCGCTTTCTGGGCGTCGTCGATCACCAAGCGCATGCCGTCGTCGGTCATCGCTCCGTCGGGGCTAAAAACCTGCCATGTGGAATCGTAGGAGGCGATGGCGTCCTCCCTTTGCGTTCGCCCCCAACTGACTAGGACATTGATCGCCTCCTGCCGGTTGTCGCGCACGAAGCGATTGGCTTTGATAAAGGCCCTGATCACTCGCGCGACTTCCTGTGGATTTTCTTTGAGTTTCTTGTTCGTCGTGCCGAGCCCGATATGAGGAAACCTGAAGAGATCGTTGGCCCGGGCAAGAACCGTGAGACCGAGCTTGCGTGCCTGCGTATCGGCGGGAGGGGCGATGATCGCCGCCTCGACGAGTCCTTCTTTTAGTGCGGCGAAGCGTGCGCCATCGGAACCGAAGGCGACCAATTTGGTCTCCTTGTCAGGATCGATACCAGAGCGCTCTAGCATCATGCGCGCAATAATGTCGTTGGAGCTGCCGTAGACGCCGATGCCGACAGTCTTGCCTTTGAGCGCTTTCATCGTGGTGATCTCGGGACGGGCGATGAAGGCGTAGGGCGGGCTGTCGATCAGGACCGCGATGACTTTAAGAGGTATCCCGCGCATGGCGGCGCGAATGACCGAGGCGAAGATCATCGTGTAGTCGACGTCCTCGCTGATGAGCGACGACATCGCCACGTTGGCGTTCATCCGGACAATCTCGACATCGAGCCCTTCTTCTTTAAAAAAGCCACGTTGCGCCGCGACGCCCGCGGCCAGATAACTCATGTTGTAGTTGGTCACCGATACTCTGATTTTGTCGGCGGCGGTTGCCTGAGCGCAAAAAAGCGAAATCACAATTAGGGCAAGAATAAATTTCATCAGCGGGATGATTACTTGGAAAAACCGTATTCCTTCCATTTCTTCTGCGCGGCCTGGATAAATTCTGCGGGCACCCGCGCCGCCGGGGGATAGGGATGCTTGCGCGTAGCATCGATCAGCATCTTGCTGCCGGCCCGTCGGCGCGGATCGTGCTGCGGAATATCCGACGGCGCCGTCGAGGGATCGACACCCGAGGGTACGACGCCGCTCACGGTGAACGTGTCCCGGGCGGGTTGGGCATGGAAGCTCATCGCCCATTCCACCTGGAACGGACTCCGCACGTCGATATCGTCATCAACCACGATGGTGAACTTACATTCTTTGTTCATCAGCGACCAGGCGCCCCAGGCGACCTCCTTCACTTGCTCGGGGTATTCCTTTTTCATCGAGATCACCAACATTCCGCTGGCCCCGCCGCTTTCGGTAAAATGGACGTCCCGTACGGGCAATCCTAAAACCTGCTTGAGGTGATGAAACAAACCGGCGGAGCGGCTCAGGCTCCGAATACAGCTCGATTCGCTGGGCGGCATCTGGCTCAAAAACGAGTGGTAGACCGGGTTGCGCCGGCGAGTCATGCACGTTACTTCGATCACCGGTGTTTGGCCCCCCGGACTCATATAACCAGAGAACTCACCGAAGGGTCCCTCCGGTTCGCGGTAACCGGGGCGGATGATTCCTTCCAAAACGATCTCGGCGTTGACGGGCACTTCGAGATCGTTAGTTTCGCACCGGACCAGCGGCACGGCTTCGCCACGCAGTCCGCCGGCGACGGCGAACTCGTCGGTGCCGTAAGGAAACTTGGTGATCGAAGCGAGGACGATTGTCGGGTCGACACCGATCGCTATCGCCACCGGCATGTCTTCGTTTCTCGCGTCGTATTGGCGGATGTGACGGGCCGCGTGTTGCGCGCCGCCGACATAGAGGCCAAGCCGCTGCGGCCCTTTCATCTGCAAGCGGTAGGTGCCGACGTTGCGCCTGCCGGTCTCGGGATCTTTGGTTACGACGAGCGGCGCGGTGATGTACGGTCCGGGATCCTGCCCTGGCGTCCAAATCACCTGGGGCAAGATTCCCACATCTACTTCCCCGCCGCGCGCAGTGATTTCTTTGCACAGGCCGGACTTTACCGGAGTCGGGTCAATGGGATGACGCTGGGCTTTTTCCCAAACTTCGGGAATTTTGTCCGGCGTAGTGGATAAGGCGAGAGCATAGATCTCCGGCGAGCCGCCGACCACACCGATCACCAGCGGAAATGGACTATTCCCGACCTGGCGAAAGCCCAACGCCGGTCGATCGTTCCAGCCATAGCGATCGAAAACATGACGCGTGATCGCCGAAACTTCCCAGGAGGGATCCACCCGCTGCTCGATCCAATGCAGCTTGCCGTGGCTTTCCAAGCGCGCGAGGTAGTCTTGTAAATCAGAATAGGCCATAGTCAAACTTGCGTCACGCGGTCGGGGAAGTCAAACCTCCCCATTGGGACTTTTGATTCGTGAAGGGATCTAGTATACGGAAAACCTGTCGATGGCGTCCAAAAGTAATGGTTGCAATACAATATGGTTTTATATTGTGTCAAGGACCTCTAAATAAGGAGCAGCGCAATAAATGCTATGCATGCTCTTGTTGCTTGTGAGTTTGTCGCGGTCGTAGCCAAAACCGTTAGATTTGTGCCAGAAGACTTGAGTGTCTATGATCGGACCAATGATTGGCGGGTATCGAGAAACTGTCGTTCCAGCTATGAGCTTGCTGTTCTCAACTAGCTTGCGAAGGAGGGATTGTCTATGGCGCGGATTCGTCACTTGGCGATTATTTCGGACAATCGCGAGCGACTCGTGGAGTTCTACACCAAGGCTTTCGGTATGAAACGGATTAAGAGCGACGGTCCGGCGATCTATTTGACGGACGGCTACATCAACCTGGCGCTCATACAGAAAAGGCCACACAACAAGGAAGGCCTGTATCATTTCGGGTTCGTGGTTGATGCGATCGAGCCTCTGGTCCCGCTTTGCAAGGAGTTGGGGGCTGCGTCGGACGTCGAGGCGAGGCCCTATCAGGCGGAATCCCGTGTCCATGATCCCGACGGCAACCCCATTGACGTTTCCCTCAGAGGTTGGCCTGTAGAGTGAGGCAATGGAACCGAAGGGTGTGTCTGAATGAAGCCAAACATCCTGTTCGCCATCCTCGCGATTATTGCCTTTGCGGAAGGCGCCGAGAGCGCCGGCCGAGTGCGAATCGGAGTCTCGAACTATAATCTCTCTAACCTAACCGTTGGCGTCGCTCAGACAAGGGATTTTTTCAAACAAGAGGGTATTGACGCTGAAATCATTCGCATGAATCCCAATGTGGCGACGATAGCGCTGGTTAGCGGAGACGTGGGTTATACGACCCTCATCGGCTCCGTCATCGGCGCTAACCTCAAGGGTGCCCAACTGAAAATGATCGCCTGTTCCCAGGATCGGACGCCTTTGGCGTTGGTCGGCAAAGCGGATTTGAAGTCCGTCAAAGACCTCAAAGGTAGAGCCATCGGGGTAGGTTCTTATGGCTCAACTCCTGATATCGTCGCGCGCATGATCGTCAAGCATTTTGGCATTGACCCAGATACGGAGATCAAAGTGCTCGCCCTCGGTTCAGACGCCGCCCGGCTTGCCGCGCTCAAAGAAAGCGTGGTCGACGGAATCGTCGTGGCGCCGCCGGTGGATTTCGAGGGACAGAAGATGGGCTTTAACATTCTTAGCCGGGCCGGAGAGATTTTCCGATTTCCTTACAATGGTCTAGGTACCAGCGTCAGAAAAATTGGCGAAAACCCGGATGAGCTGAAAAGAGTTCTCCGCGCCATGATCAAGGCCAACGGCTTTATTCGCAAGAACAAAGAAGGAACGATCCAGGTTTTGGTTGAGTGGGCAAAGACAAAACCTGAATTTGCCACCGCCGCTTACGACTCGTCAGTGAACGGCTTCAGCACGGACGGCAACATACCGGAAGACGGCCTGCGCATCGTGATCGATAATTTTAGAAAATCGATGAACATCACGAGGCAAGTTTCGTTGACCGAAGTTGCCGATACCAATCCATTGCGAGAAGTGCAAAGGGAGCTCGGCATAAGAAAGTAGACTTGAGCCGGGGCGAGTGCGGTGGCCGGAGATATCAAGCAGCGAGAAGGCGAAATCAACAGTGCCAATTTCGACGTAAAATAAGTGAATTGAAGCCCGCAGACTTCGAATATCACCGGCCGCGCAAGATCGAAGAGGCGCTTTCCTTGCTCGGGGAGTTCGGCGACGATGGCAAAATTCTAGCCGGCGGCCAGAGCCTGATGCCGCTGATGAATTTTCGTCTAGCGCAGCCCGCCCATATCATCGATATCAACTTCATCGATGGGATGGACTACGCGAGGAGCGACGAAGGCGTTATCAAAATCGGTTGCCTGGCGCGCCAATCGCATCTGCTGGATAGTCAGATCGTTAGAGAACGCTGTCCGCTGCTCTCCGAGGCACTGACCTATGTCGGCTATGGGCAGATCCGCAATCGCGGCACCATGTGCGGTAGCCTCGCCCATGCTGATCCGGCGGCGGAGCTGCCGGCCGTGCTGCTCGCCCTGGATGGTTTCGTTACGGTTCGGAACCTCAGGATGAAACGGGAAATTGCCGCCCGCGACTTCTTCAAAGCGTACCTGACGACATCCCTTTCAAAGGATGAGATGGTGTTGGAAGCGTCAATCCCGGAAACTCCGCCGGGTGCCGGTTGGTCGTTTATGGAGTTCGCTCGACGAAACGGCGATTTCGCCATCGTCGGCGTAGCGGTGCTGTTGCTGCGTGAACAGGAGAAGATTTCTGACGCCAGGATCGCGTTGACTGGAGTCGGAGACAAGCCGTGGCGCGAGCCTAGTGTTGAACAAATGCTCGTTGGCCAAAAGGCGTCGACGGATTTGTTCGCGAAGGTTGGGGCGGAGATCGCCGCGCAAATAAATCCGGGTGCCGACATACACGCCAGTGAATCTTACAGGCGATCTCTGGCGAGTGTTCTGGCGAGGCGCGCATTGGACGCCGCCTGGCGGAAGGCGCGAAACCACAAGTAGGACTAAAACTCAAAAGTTTCCCCCCTTGGCAAAGGGGGACTAAAGGGGATTTTGTCGGATATTGAAACTCTGTTAACTGGGGAAATTTCCTATGGCCCCTCCCTTCGACTGTGCTCAGGGCATGCTTTTCCAAAGAGGGGAAATCTGGATTACTCGGGGAGAGCGAAGACTCTCATGCTTTAAATTGAAGGAGTAGAATTTTTTATCAGAACACGAAGTGAAAATGGCGTTGCAAAGAATACACCTATCGGTCAACGGCAAAGCGGTCGAGAAAGAAGTCGAGACCCGAAAAAACCTCGCGGATTTTCTGCGCCACGATTTATCTTTGACTGGGACTCATGTCGGTTGCGAGCACGGCGTGTGTGGTAGCTGCACGGTGCTCTACAACGGCGAGCCGGTTCGGTCGTGTTTGATGCTTGCAGTGCAGGCGGACCGGGCCGAGCTCACAACGGTGGAAGGTCTGGCTGAAAACGGCGCCCTCAACTCTTTGCAACAAGCTTTCAAGAGACATCACGCACTACAATGCGGTTTTTGCACTCCTGGCTTTCTGATGACGGCCACCGCGTTACTCCGCAAGAACGGCCTGCTCGATGAAACACAGGTGCGAAAAGCTGTTGCGGGAAATCTCTGCCGTTGCACGGGCTATCAAAATATCGTCGACGCCATCGTCGAGGCTTCCGGTGGTAAGGTCCCCGAACGAGCTTCGCACCGGGAATCGCAGAGTGGCTCCGCGGGATTCATCGGCGCACCAGTGGAGCGCGCAGAAGACAATGAGCTTTTGATAGGGAAGGGAGTTTTCGTCGATGACATCGACTTTCCCGGCATGCTGCACGCCTATGTTATTAGAAGTGTTCATGCGCACGCAAAAATTTTGCGGATTGATACCAACGCAGCGAAACGCTCACCGGGGGTCGTCGATGTCATTACCTTCCAAGATCTTGGCCCAGTACGAAAGTTTCCTCTGACCATTCCACATCCCAATCTGAAACCGTTGACCGAATTTCCGCTGGCCAAGGAAAAAGTGCGCTACGTCGGCGAACCGGTCGCAGTCATCGTCGCCACCAGCCGCCAATTGGCCGAGGATGCGGCGCCGTTGGTGCACGTGGATTATGAACCCATGGTACCGACCGTTGACGTCGAGCAAGCGTTGTCGCCGGGGGCATCGCTGGTCCATGAAAGTGAACCGGATAATGTCGGCGGTTTCATGAAACAATCCACGGGCAACGTCGATAAGGCATTTGCCGAAGCCGACCATGTGATCAAAGAGACTCTCAGGGTCCATCGCGGTGGTTGCCACGCCATCGAACCCCGGGGCATCGTCGCGCAATACGAGCCGAAGGAAGGATTTCTGACGATCTGGGCTTCGTGTCAGGGGCCGCACCGGATCCGGCGCACGCTTTTGCAGCTCATGGATATACCCGAATACAAAGTCCGAGTGATCGCGCCTCGCGTCGGCGGCGGCTTCGGTCCCAAAGGTGGATTTTATCCGGAGAATTTTCTCGTGCCCTGGCTGTCTGTACGCCTGGGCGCTACGGTCAAGTGGATTGAAGATCGCCACGAACATTTCATCGCCAGCCGGCAAGAGCGGGATCAAACCCACTGGATCGAGGCCGCGTTCAACAAGGATGGCGAGATCTTAGGGCTCAAGAATTATTTTCTCTATGACACTGGAGCCTACAGCACGAGCTTGGTCGTGCCCTGGATCACACTTGCGACGATTCCCGGGCCGTACAAGATTCCCAACCTGCAGCTCGAGTTCAAGGCTGTGTACACCAACAAAGTCACGGCTATGGTCGTGCGCGGCGCGGGCAGACCGCAGGCCGCCTATGTGATGGAAAAAGTCATGGACCGAATCGCGCGGGAAATCGATATGGATCCTGCCGAAGTCAGGCGACGAAATTTTATTCAGAAAAATGAATATCCCTATAGCGTTGGGATTCTCTACCGGGACAATAATCCCCTGGAATACGACAGTGGCAATTATCCGGCCTGTTTGGAGAAGGTGCTGGAAATGATCGGTTACGAAGATTTCCGCAAGTCGCAGATGGGGTCGCGGAAGCAGGGTGTTCGACTGGGTGTCGGCATTGCCGCCTACGTCGAAGGTACGGGTTTCGGCCCCTACGAAGGTGGCAGCGTCAAAGTCGGGACCGACGGCAAGATCTACGTTTTCACGGGTGCGGCGTCGCAAGGACAGGGACAAGAGACCGCGCTTGGCCAGATCTGCGCCGATTATCTCGGCGTCGACTTCAACAATGTGCGCGTGGTCGCTGGTGACAGCGCGGCCATTCCGCATGGCGTAGGCACCTTTGCCAGCCGGGTGATGGTGACGGCGGGCAATGCCATCGCGCAAGCCTCCGAGCAATTGCGAAACAAGGCGCTGGAATTGGCGGCGCAGAAATTAGAGTGCCGCAGCGAAGACCTAGACCTGGTCAACGGCGAGATTTTCGTGAAAGGAACGCCGGAAAAGAAAATTTCGTTGCGAATGCTGGCCCATGAAGCGGCCAATCGCGTGTCAGGTTTCATGGTAGACCGCAGCGTTGAGCCTGGATTGGAGGCGACGGTTTACTATTCACCGCGAAGGTCGACTCACTCGAATGGCGTTCATGTGGCGGTAGTAAAAGTTGATGAAGAAACCGGCCATGTCGAAGTTCAGCAATACGCTGTAGCGCATGATTGCGGAAAGATCATCAATCCGATGCTGGTGGACGGACAAATTCACGGCGGCGTGGCGCATGGCATCGGCAATGCTCTATATGAAGAAGTGATCCACGACGAGAACGGACAGATACTGAACGCGAGTTATATGGACTACTATCTGCCCGGACCGCTGGAAGTGCCGCGCATGGAGGTGGCTCACATCGAAACCCCGACACCACTGAATCCGCTGGGCTGCAAAGGGGCCGGCGAAGGCGGGACCATTCCGTCGCCCGTGGCGGTGGCGCTGGCCATCGAAGATGCTCTGTCCGATTTGAAAGTAAAGGTGGACCGTTTGCCGGTGAGTCCGGAAGCTCTGTTGAATTCCATCGAGAAGGCGAAACGATCCGGTGATTTGAATTCCTCCTCTCCCACTGGGAGAGGATCGAGGTGAGGGTGGCGCATTCTTTCGATGGTTTTTACCCTCATCCTTCCCTCTCCCAAAGGGCGTAAGGTGAAAGATTCGTAGATAGGTGATCGAATGAAAATAGACAATAGGCAAGAGGCAACATGCAATAGTAGAAAAGCCAAAGTTCTTTGCTTCGCTATTTGCGCCGTACTATTTGCGCTTTGCTCATACGCCGGTGCGCAGCAGCGGGCGAAAATCCCACGGATCGGGTATCTATCGGCATTCGAGCCAGCTACTGAGTTCACCCGTTCCGAGGCAATTCGGCTGGCGCTGCGCAAACTTGGCTACATCGAAGGAGAGAACATGGCCATCGAGTACCGATATGCTGAGGGGAAGCGCGATCGGTACTCCGAGCTTGCGGCCGAGCTGGTGGGTCTCAAGGTTGATATCATCCTGGTAGCAGGAGGGGACGTGGCGATCCGAGCGGCCAACAACGCAACCAAGACGATTCCCATCGTTATGACGGGGGGCGGGTCCGATCCTGTCGAGGCAGGACTAGTTGAAAGCCTTGCCCGGCCCGGCGGCAACGTTACCGGTCTTACAACCCTTAACAGTGAACTAGGCGGGAAGCGGCTGGAACTGCTCAAAGAAGCGGTTCCCAAACTTGCCCGTGTCGCGGTTCTCTACAATCCGGCCAGCAGTCCGGGCACTGCACGCGAGGTGAAAGAGGTTCTCCCGGTCGCGGCGCGTGCGCTGCAGTTGACTATTCAGCCTTGGGAGGTACGAGCCACGGATGATTTTGACCAGGTATTTGCTGCGATCAGTAAGTGGCGCCCGGATGGGCTATATGTGGGCAGCAGGAACCCGCTAACGGCTGCTAACGAAACCCGGATTGTGGGCTTTGCGTTAAAGAGCCGGTTAGCGTCGGCGTACGACAGAAGAGAAGCTGTAGATGCTGGTGGACTCATGTCGTACGGGGCGGACCTCGCGGACCGCTACCGGCTTATAGCCTGGTATGTGGACAAAATCCTGAAGGGCGCCAAGCCGGGTGATCTGCCTGTGCAGCAGCCGACGAAGTTTGAGCTGGTGATCAATCTGAAAACAGCGAAGCAGATCGGTGTTACGATTTCGCCGGAGGTGCTTGCTCGGGCGACCAAGCTGATCAAGTGAGAAGAGACGAAGCCCCCACCTCTTTCTCCTCCGCGCTGCGCGGGGGAGGATGAAGGAAGGGGAGGAGTAAACAGGAATGACAAATCCAGTAACCGCTGAACGCCGTCCACGACCGTTTGAAGATCTGCGCGAATACTTATCCGCCGTGAAAGCGATGGGACATCTCAAGATGGTGGAAGGCGCGGATGGGGAGCTTGAGATCGGTGCGCTCACCGGAATGATTGGAGCGCGCAAAAATTGTCCGGTCTTACTGTTTGATGCGATCAAAGGTTATCCACGCGGAATGCGCTTGATGACCAATATGCTCAACAACGCCGAACGGCAGAAGCTGATTCACGGTTGCCCGCCCGAACTGACTGAGAGTGAAGCCATGCGCTGGTGGAATGCGCAAGTGAAAACCTTTCAGCCGTTACCACCTGTGTTCGTGGACGAGGCGCCGGTTAAGGAAAACGTCAAGCAAGGGAAAGACGTAAATCTCAAAATATTTCCCTGGGCCCGATGGCATGAGAAAGATGGTGGCCCTTATATGTGCGCCACTTCGACGGTGACGCGCGACTTGGAAAGTGGTTACGTCAACGTAGGGTCGTATCGATTCAAACTGATCGACGAAACGACCTGCGTCGGCCACCTTGCGTCCGGACACCACGGCGACATTATCAGTAAGAGATACTGGGCGAAGGGAGAAGCTTGTCCGGTAGCGATTTCACTGGGACAGGAGCCATCGATTCTCATTGCCGCCGGCGACAACGCTGCTTGGGGCCACTCCGAATATGATTATGCCGGCTGGCTCCGCGGCGCACCCGTAGAAGTGACCAAAGGTGTTTACACGGGTCTCCCGATTCCCGCCACCGCGGAGGCGGTGCTCGAAGGCGAGATTCTGCCGCCGAAAGCCGGCGTCGCCATCGAAGGGCCCTTCGGCGAGATGGGCGGGTATTACGGCGATGCGAGTCCAGCATCACTGATAAAGATCCATGCGGTGCTTTATCGCGGCGATCCCATCATCATGGGGTCGCCGCCTTTTCCCAATACGGCGCGCAACTTATTCGGCGCGCGCGGTCTGCGCGTCCGGTCAGAGCTTGAAGCTTTGGGCATCCCCGGCATCAAGGGAGTCCGATACGGCGGAGGGATTGTGGTCCTCTCCATTGAGCAGTCTTTTCCCGGCCATGCGATGCGTGCTGCTCTAGGCGCTCTGGGCGGCACGGGCGGATACCATACGCGTTTTGTCATTCTGGTGGATGAAGACGTAGATCCGCACAATCTCGCCGAAGTGTTCGAAGCGATGGGCAGCCGCTGTGATCCCGGCACGTCGGTGGACATTAGTCGAAGGATTTGGAGCTCGCGGGTCGATCCGCGGTTGGAGCCAGAAAAAGTGGCAAAGGGCGACTACACCGCATCGGTCGCGATCATCGATGCCACCCGGCCCTATCACTGGAAGGAGCACTTCCCCGAAAAGGTCGGCATCTCCAACGAGTTGCGTCAAAAGATGGAAGAGAAGTGGAAGGAGCTGTTGGATGAAAAATAAGCGAACAGACATTTAATCCGAAACAATGCAAAGCGTGATTTTGAGGTTGATGCACAACCGACACAGTCAGGACGAACGGACAAGTACTTGTATTTTCGCTCAGGCAATGGCCCAAGACCGCATTGTCATCCCGAACGAATGTGAGGGATCTAGGATTTCTCCCTTCGGTCGAAATGACAGAGACGATGTTTTCGATATTGCGACACAGTCTCTCGAGGAGGAGGATAGAAAGAGTCGGCAAGCACCTCACAGCAGTTCAATCGCTGCTATTTTTCTCATCGCGTTCCTAGTTTTTGCCACTGACGCATCGGCCCAAGTTAAAAAAATTAGGCTGTGTGCGCCCGGACTGGGGTCGGGGATCATGCACGCCTATATAGCAAAGGAGCGCGGCTATTTCGCGCAGGAAGGATTGGACTTCGATGTGCTTGTGACCCGAGGCCAGATCTGCACGATGGCCCTGCTCAACGGGCAGATGGAGCTTTCTAGCAACCCCAATGTTTTCGATGCGATGGTTGCCGGGAGATTCAAGGGCAAAGTGATCTATGTCTCGGCCAAGACTCTCGGCCACCGCTTTATTGTCGCTCCCGAGATCAAGAGTTTCGATGGATTGAAGCAGAAGAACATCGCCGTCAGCACTTTCGGCGGATTAACGGACATGCTGACACGGGAAATTCTGGAACAACACGGCATCAACCCCGCCAAAGATGTCATTCTGCTTCAAATCCGCACACCGGATGTTCGTTATGCATCGTTGAAAGCTGGAACCGTCAGAGCTGCGCTACTGGCGTCCACCCAGGGCTTGCAAGCCGTCAAGGAAGGCTTTCGTGAGCTGCCCTACCATCAACCGCCGTGGCTTTCGTCGCCGATTGTGGCCAGTGACGATCTCATGACGCGGGATCGCGCGATGCTGCGCGCCTTTCTGCGGGCCGTCATCAAAGGGCATCTCTATTATGGGCAACACCCCGCGCAGGCCATCGCGCTCACCCAGAAAGTTCAGCGCATCGAGAACCCGGTCGTAGCGAAGCAAATTTACGACGATGATATGCTCCGGCATAATCCCGGCGGCGGACTGGAAGACGCATCCATGCGAAAAGTCATGGAACGCTCTCGCGAAATGTTGAAGGTCCAGAGGAAGGTCGAGCTTAGCGAAATTTTTGATTTGAGCCTGGCTAAAGAGGTAGAAGCGGAAGTAAAGAAAGCCAAATGGGAGCCCTAAACGAGTTTTCACCGCCTCTACTTTAGGACCTTTGTGTTTTGAGGGCCTAAGAGTAGTCGCAGTCGTGGGCGGATGATTACAACGCTGGGCATTGGGCGATGTTCCGATAAAGCGATGTTCATCGAGAGGATGTGAACATGGCGCGATTCAATATTCTGACATTGGCATTGTCTGTGGTGCTGATGCTCTTGTGTGCCAATGTTGTCCAGGCGCAAACACGGCAGTTCAAAGTTTGCGTGCCGGATTATGCGGTGGGGGTCATGCCGCTCATCATCGCGAAGCAAAATGGTTACTACGGACAGGAACAGCTCGACGTCGAAGTCATTGCCGCGAGAGGCCACCTTTGCAGTATGGGACTTCTTGCCAATTCGTTTCAATTTACTTACTCGCCCAGCACTTTCGACGCTGTTGTGGCGGGTGACGTCAAGGGAAAAGTAGTCTATGTCGGCGAAAAGTTTCTTTTGCATCGATTTATCGTCGCTCCGCAAATTAAGACTTGGGGAGATCTGAAGGGAAAGAAAATCGCCATCGGTGCCTTTGGCTCCCTGACCGACATGTTGAGTAGGGAAATCCTTATCGCTCATGGTTTAAAGCCGATGCAGGACGTCCTGTTGCTGGCAACCGGCGGAGTTCCGGTGCGACTGGCCGCGCTGAAAAGCGGCAACGTGCAAGCGACGCTTTTGGGCTCGCAACAGGCGTTGGCAGCGATGCAAGAAGGGTATCGATTATTCGAATACGAACCTCCTCCTTATGTTTCCCATCCGCTGATCGGCAAGAATGAAATGATTGCTAACGAGCACGCCGTGCTGCGCAATTTTTTGCGCGCTACGCTCAAGGGACATTTATTCTTTGGTCAGCGGCAGGAGGAAACACTAACAATGATCCAGAAGACTCTGCGCATCGACGACCGCAAGGCGGCGCGCGAAACCTTTGTCGATGAGCTTCGGCGTTACAATCCCGGCGGTGGCTTCGAGCAAGCCAACATGAGAAAGGTGATTGACAGAGTTCGGGAAACCAGAAAGATAGAACGGAAGATCGACATCGCGGAAGTCTTCGATTTGGGCATCGCCGCCGATGTGGAGGCAGAGTTAAGAAAAGCCGGCTGGAAGCCTTAAAATGCTGAAGAGTTCAAACCGTTCAAGTTGTTCAAAGGGTTCCAATCGTCTGTTAGGATCGTTATGCAAGTTTATTGCTTTCATCTGATGCCCTGGGCTTATCTTCCCGAGGATTTTTTTCAATCGCACAAGAGTGCCTGGGTGGTTTGTCCCAACACGTTCTATGATCCCGAGCTGGGTCATCCGCTTTACAACCGTTACTTGGATGAGCTGGAGTTGGCCGATCAGCTTGGTTTCGACGGGGTTTGCGTCAACGAACATCATCAAACCGCCTACGGCGGAATGCCTTCTCCAAATATCATGGCGGCCTGTCTGGCGCGGCGCACAAAACAAGCCAAGCTGGTGATCCTCGGTAACGTTTTGCCCCTTTACGATCATCCGCAGCGGGTGGCCGAGGAGATCGCTATGCTCGACGTCATTACCAAGGGCAGAGTGATCTCGGGTATGGTCGCCGGCACCGGCATGGAATACTTCTCTTACAAGATCAACCCGACCTACGCGCGGGAGCGATTTCACGAAGCCCACGATCTGATTATCAAGAGCTG
>Ga0081455_10001377_pt1 | contig 30038 bp, 27 predicted proteins | sample TabmetS3T2R1_FD_70207 | JGI IMG/M metagenome (GOLD analysis project Ga0081455, IMG submission 70207) | Tabebuia heterophylla rhizosphere microbial communities from the University of Puerto Rico - S3T2R1 | ecosystem: Host-associated > Plants > Roots > Rhizosphere ... | reverse complement strand
GGCGGCGAACGTCGTCGTTGGGCAGCCACCCCGGGACGGGCGAGCCAGGCGCGAAGAAGATCGCTACCGCCGTCAGGCCGTTCAAGAGCAGCAAGAACGTGCCCGCGAACTCCGCCAGGTAGTCGCGCGCCCGAGGCACGTGGTCACCCTTCCGGCGCCGCACGCTCGGCCTGCGAGATCGCCCACGCGGCGTTGATCAGTCCGATGTGGCTGAACGCCTGGGGGAAGTTGCCCAGCAGCTCGCCCGTCGCCTCGTCGACCTCCTCGGCCAGCAAACCGACGTCGTTCGCGAACGCGATCGCTCGCTCGAACACCGCGCGGGCCCGCTCGATCTCGCCCGCCATCGCAAGCGCCTCCGCCAGCCAGAACGTGCAGAGCAGGAAGCTGCCCTCCTCACCCTCGAGCCCGTCATCCGTGTCTTGGACGCGATAGCGATAGACGAGTCCGTGCTCATCGGTCAGGCGATCGGCGATCGCGTCGATCGTGGCCCGCATCCGGGGATCGGTGGCGGGCAGGAACCCCACGATCGGCATCATCAGGTTCGAGGCGTCGAGCTCCGGGGACCCGAACACCTGGGTGAACGCGTTCGCCTCGTCGCTCCACCCGTCGCGCAGGATCACCTCGCGGATCTCGTCCCGCACCGCGGTCCACTTGTCGATGTGGTCGTGGCCGTCGATCAGTGGGGCGAGATGGATCGCACGGTCGAGAGCGACCCAGCACATCAACTTCGAGTACAGGAAGTCGCGGGGCTCTCCTCGGACCTCCCAGATCCCCTGATCCTTCTCGCGCCACTTCTCCGCCGCCGCATCGGCGACCCGAACCAGGAAGCGTTTCGTCGCCTCGTCGATGTCCTCGAGGTGGTCCCGGAGACGGTCGGCGGCGTCGAGGAGTTCGCCGTACACATCGAGCTGCCGCTGGTTCCACGCCCCGTTGCCCACCCGCACCGGGCGGCTCTCGCGCCATCCCGTCAGGTGGGGGAGCGTGCGCTCGGACAGGTCGTGCTCGCCGCCGATCCCGAACATGATCTGGAGCTCCGAGTCCACGTCCAACCCGGACGCGACCGCCCCCGTCATCCAAGAGAAGAACTTGTTCGCCTCATCCGGGCACGCCGCGACCCACAGGGCATCGAGGGTGAAGCTCGCGTCGCGAACCCACGCGTAGCGGTAGTCCCAGTTGCGCTCCCCGCCGACCCCTTCCGGCAACGACGTCGTTGGGGCTGCCACGATCGCGCCGGTCGGCTGATACATGAGGGCCTGGAGGACACATCCACTGTGGTACACGAGATCGCTCCACGGTCCCTCGTAGGCCTGGTGCACGGACGACCACCGGCGCCACGCCTGCACCGTGCCACGCAGGCGCTCGTCGATCTCGTCGGGCGTCAAGCGTGTGGGTGCGGCCTCGTGTGAACGCCGGTGATGCAGCGCGAAGGATCGGCGTTCGCCGGCGCGGACCGTGAACGACGAGGTCGCCGTGGCTCCGTCGATCGTCATGTCGCCGTCGTCCGACAGGAACAGGACCTCGGCCCCGCCTCGGCCGGTCACGCCGCCTGCGGCCGGGGTGAGCAGGGGGCTGATCAGCCCGTATTCGGGTCGAGGGGCGTATCCGGAACGGAACGCCACCTCACCGTTGACGCCCTCGATCTGGCGCAGGAGCATGCCGGGTGCGCCGCGACCCAGATCGTGCCCGCGTTCGTCGGGGTCGAGCGACATCGCGTCCGTGATGCGGGCCATCCCGCTCGCGGTCCGTACGGTCGTCTCGAGGACCATCGTCCCTTCGAGGTAGCGCCGCTCGAAGGTCGCCTCACCGACGGGAGACAGGGACCAGTGACCCGCGTCCTCACCCAGGATCCTCCCGAACACCGACGGTTGATCGAACCTGGGGAAGCACAACCAGTCGACGGACCCTTCCCGACTCACCAAGGCGGCGGAATGGCAGTCGGACAGGAGCGCGTACTCCCCGATCGCGGTCGTGCTCATCATTCCCCCTCCGCGCCGTCGTCGGACCCACTCGAGTACCGTGGCCGCCCCGAACCGTTACACATCCTCACCGGTCGAGCCGGGCGAAGCCCGGCGCCGCTCCACGGCGGTTCCGGCGCGAGCCCTAGGTCAAAGGTGCGCAGCAGATCGAGCCCATCGGCAGGCAAGCGTGCCCGAACGGGGGACGAGGAACTCACCCTGGATACCTACGCTGGTCTCGTCCTGGGCCATCCCCCGGCCCAGCCGATTCGAAAGGAGACCAACGTGCGCAAAGCGCTTCTCGTGTTCGCGCTCGCGGCCATGACCATGGTCGGGACGGCGAGCATGGCGCTCGCGAGCACCACGCTCCAGTGGACCGGTCAGGGCGGCGAGAACCTGCCCTGCAGCGGCGGCGGTCACTGGGTGCTCACGGGCCAGGGGATCACCTCGGCCACGATGACCGTCAAGGGTGTTCAGTACGTGATGCACCAGAACGGTAACGGGTCGTTCGCGGCAGACTCGAACGGCTTCATCGGCGCCGCCACGACCGCGTCGGTGACCTACGAGGGAAGCGCCCGCAACCCGCAGTTCGTGCTGTCGCACTGCGGAGAGGGCGGGGGGTACCCCTACTGATCCCATGAACCGCAGGTCGCTTCACGTGACCTGAGGCAAGGCCGGGGGCGGGCGGTGATTCCTCGGAACCGCCCGCCCCTTCGGCGTCCCGTCGACACCTCGACACGGCGACGGAACACGCCAGCCGAACCACGACTCCCTGAGGATCCGCAAGAACCACCCGGAGTGGCTTGTGAGTTGTGCGTAGGTCTCATAGCCTACGGAAGACACCAGGGCCGGGTTGCTTCGGGGAGGGAGCGTCATGCGCAGGTTGTTCGCGGCACTCGGGATCGGAGTCCTTGCCACTCTGACGTTCGCGGGAACGGCATCCGCCGACCCACCCGGCAACAACGGCACCGTCAAGATCGAAGGCACGGAGCTCGACAGCATCCCCGACAACAACCCCCACCAGGGATGCATCTTCACGATCGAGTTCCGGGGATACGACGAGGGTGACCTCACCGCCACCTACTCGCTTGCCGCGCATCCGCCGTCGGGGAGCGGCGAGATCACGAGTGGCAGCGTCGACATCGGCGAGGACCCCGCCGGGGGGGCGAACGACTTGGACGCGGTGGTCACGATCGATCTCTCGCAGTTCGACCTCTCGTCGTTCTTCGAGCACCCGCAGCAGGGCTTCCACGTGAAGCTCACGGTGCACGCGGAGGGTTCGATCGGCGCAGACGTCAAGCACAAGGTCTTCTGGGTCACCGGGTGCCCGTCCTATCCGCTGGCGCCCGCAGGCGGCCTCGTGCAGAGCCCTGGACAGACCGACGCGTCGCTCCCAGCTCCGACGTCGCCGGGGCTCGTGCTGGGCATGGTCCTCGGGGCCGCCGGGGCGATGGCCGGACTGACGACGATCGCTCGGCGACGCCTGGCGATCCGCCGCCAGCGCCCGTAGCGGTCCTTCGGCCATCGTCGCGGTGAGGGCCGTCCGCGCACGTCTCCACGCGTGTGGCTTGCTCCTGGCGACGCTGCTTCTGCTCGCGTGCGGCTCGATCCCGGCGGGCGCCCGTACGCTCGTTCCCGCACCCCCCGGGCCTGAGCACATCGTCGTGATCGCCCTCGAGAACAAGGAATACCCACAGATCCTCGGGTCCGGGGAAGCTCCGTTCCTCGACTCGCTCGCCGCCCGGAACGTGCTGCTCACGCACGCGTTCGCGATCCGTCACCCTTCGCTGCCGAACTACCTCGCCCTGATCGGAGGATCGACGTTCGGCGTGCGGACGGATTGCACCCGGTGTTCGGTGGACGAGACGAACCTGGTTGATCAGCTCGCCGCCGCCGGGTTCTCGTGGAAGGCATACATGCAACGGATGCCCGGGCCATGCTTCAGGGGCGCGGTCGCCGGCACGTGGCCCCATCAGTACGCGAAGAAGCATGATCCGTTCATGTACTTCCGAGACATCCGAGAGAGCCGGGCTCGGTGCCACCGGATCGTCCCGTTCCGACAGATCCGCGCGGACCTCGACGCTGGTCTGCCACGCTTCGCATGGATCACCCCGGACGACTGCTTCAACATGCATGACTGTCCCATCGCGCGTGGCGACCGATGGCTTCGCCGATGGGTCCCTCGCATCCTGCCGAGCCTCGGGACGAACGGATCGTTGATCGTCGTGTTCGACGAGGGGTCATCCGACGCGGGATGCTGCGGTCTCGGCGCCGGGGGAGGGCATGTCCCGGCGATCATCGCGGGGCCAGGCGCCGCCGATCGGGTGCGGATCCGAGGGGACGCCGATCACTACTCGCTGTTGCGGCTCGTGGAGGATGCGTGGGGGTTCGACCGGCTGGCCCACGCATCGGATCGCTCGACCCCGACGATCGAGGGGTGGTCCGCTTGACCGAGGACCTCACGCCCGCTCTCGGGCGGGACCCGTCCGCGGCGGCTCCGCCTGCTCCGGTGGCGCGAATTCGTCGGGCGCGCCCCTGAGCCCACCGTGGGGTGAGGAGGACCCCTCGGGCGGCGGCCGCTCGCCACCCGGCCCCATGTGTCTGGACGCGGGGGCGGGGTTGCGGATGCCGAACCAATTCACGGTGGCCCCGATCGCCATCAGGGCCGCCGCCACCAACATCGCGAGGTGGAAGGCCTGGGTCGAAGCGTCCTTCGCGGCGGCACGGACATCGGCCTCGACCTCCTGCGGGGGCGTGTTCAGCGGCGCGACCTTCGATCGGAACGCTGCGGAGTCCACGGGAGCATCTGGCACCCGGTCGGCGATGGAGGCGTAGAAGCTCGACGCGACCGCGACGAAGATCAACGCCGTGACGAGCGGCGAACCGACCCGGGAGATCGCGTTGTTGATCGCCGACGCCACGCCGGAGTTGCTCGCCGGCACGGAGGTCATCAATGCCGTGGTCAGGGGCGTCACCATGATCGTGAGCCCGAGCCCGTAGATCAGCAGGCCCGGGAGCAGGTCGATGAAGTAGCTCGACGGAGGCAGGATCGAGGAGCCGGCTCCGCCGCCCAGCACCCACGCCTGGCTGTCGGCGGGGAACCGCGTCCACCACAGGAGCCCGAGGGCCATGACCGCGGGACCCACGGCCATGAAGAGCCTCGGCCCGTGCCGAGCCGCGAGCTTGCCCATGCGCGTCGAGAACAAGACGAGCAACAGGCTGCCCGGCACACCGGCGATCCCCGCGGCCTGCTCGCTGTAGCCGAGCGTGCCGATCAGGAAGATCCCCTGGAACGTCAGGGCGACGTACAGCGCGCCGTAGATCACGAAGGTCGAGATGTTCGTGACCGTGAAGTTCCGTGACTTGAACAGGCGGGGTGGGACCAGGGGGTCCTTCCGGTGGAGCATCAGGAACGGGAACGCGACCGCCGCGATCGCGCCGACCGTCAGGCTGATCAGGGCGGCCGGCTCCCCCCACCCTCGCTGCTGCCCGCGGATCGTTCCGAACGCGAGCCCCGCGACGGCGACGGCGATGACGACCGATCCCAGCCAATCGAAGTGTCCCGTCGCAGAGTCGTCGCGGGATTCCGGCACGTATCGAACGGTCGCGATGTAGGCAACGACCAGGAATGGGAGGTTGATGAGGAACGCCATCCGCCACGAGATCGTGTTGACGAGCACGCCTCCCACGAAGGGCCCAAGGATCGACGTGGCGGCTGACGCGCCGGCCCAGATGCCGAACGCTCGTCCCTGTTCCTCGCCGGAGAAGCTCGCGGTGATGATCGAGAGGGATCCAGGCACGAGCAGCGCGCCGGCCGCACCCTGGAGCGCCCGGCACACGATGAGGAACTCCATCGTGGGGGCCAGCCCGCACAGGAGCGACGTGGCGCCGAACCCGAGCAAGCCGATCGCGAACATCCGTTTGCGCCCGTAGTAGTCGTTCAGGCCACCGGCGAGGATCAGGAACGAGCTGAGCGTGACGAAGTACGCGTTCGCGACGTAGGACTCGGCCTCGAGCGTCCCGAACAGGCTGGAGGTCATCTCGCGGCCGATCCGGGGCAGGGCGAGGTTGACCACCGACGTGTCAAGGAACACGATCCCCGATCCGAGGACGACCGCGATGAGCGTCCAGCGCTTCTGCGCGGGCGTCAGCCGAGGGACCTCTACGGTGTGAACCGTTCCACCCACTGGGCACGCCACCCCGGAGCGGGGAAGGGCTCGGCGAAGTAGTCGGTTTCTTTCATCACCCGTCCGTCGCGGACCTCGAGGATGCTGACCCCGTGGTACACGCTCCCGTCGGCGTAGGTCAGCTCCGTCTCCATCACGGCCAGGTCGCCACCCTCGCTCACCCGACGGAACCGCATCGTCGGCAAGCCGCCGGGGAAGTCACGGTTGATGGCGAGCGCGTCGTCACGACCGACGATCCGCTCGCCGGATTGCGGCCATTCCTGGACGAATCCGTCGGCGATCAGGGTGCCTGCCGTGTCCCAATCGCCGGCAGTCATCGCCGTCCAGAGACGCTCCGCCACGTCCGCAGGTCCAGGGTCCATCGGGACCTCCCCTTCCGAGGCCCCGAGCGTACTCGGTCTTCCGGCATCGGTCTGGATCGGGGAGGGCTGGGTGCTACGGCGAGGGATACAGCTCCGTCAGATCAGTGACGTCGCGATCCGGCGGCCGCGGCACTCGGACCTCGATGCCGTACTCCGGGATCTCGACCCGCATCCGCATCTCGAAGCGGACGTCGGCCCCGGGCCCCGTCTCCATCGACATCTCCATGCGCCGTGGGAGGCCCTCGTCGTCCAGCCAGACCTCGACGGGGATGCTCACGTCCCCGAACTGGCGGCGCGCCTCGTCGAGGGCGTCCCGTAGCTCGCGTCCGGCATCGTGCGGCAGACGTTCGAACGCCCGCTCGAGGTCCACGGTGCCGGCGTAGTGGGTGGTCTCGACGCCCACCACCGTCTCACGGCCGACCTCGTGGGCATCCTCGATACCACGGAGGTATTGGATCGACGAGGACGGATCGTTCTGCCCGCTGCCGAGTGCCGCGAGGTCGCGGAACCCCGGCATGAGCTCATCGAGATCCATCGAGATCCAGTCGGTCTTCAGGCCCATCGGCTCCGTGAGGGCGGGGGCCCGCATGTACATCGTGGAGCCCTCCAGGAGCACTTCCATCTCCATCCCGGTTCCTGTCCCCGGAAGCCCGTCGATCGAGTACGTGACATGAGCCCGCAGCGGGTCGTTCGAGAACTCGCCGTCGCCGGTCATGTGCATGATCTGGCCCTGGGCCGTCGCCTGCATGTCGAAGGTCGCCCGGTACGACCCCGCGCGATCCATCGCCTGGCTGACGCCCCGGATCAGGTCCACGGGATCGGTGACTCCTCCGGCCGTGCCGCCCTGCTGTCCGGCATCCCCCGAGCCCCCCAGCTCGCGATCGCCGCCGCCCGCGTATCCACCCGAGGATCCCGAGCAGGCGGCGAGGGTGATGACCGAGGTCAGCAGGAGCGTCGGCACGGCGCGAATGAGCCGGGACATCGTCATGGCCCTTGGTATCGACATCTGGGGTTCCGAACGTGAGCCCCTTCGTAGACTCGGTTCGCGATGGCTGACGAAGCGGTGACCCTGTACGACGCGGTGGGGGGGATGGCCTTCTTCGCGACGCTCGTCGATCGGTTCTACGAGGGGGTGGCGGCCGATCCGGAGCTCCTGGCCCTGTACCCGCACCCCGACGATCTCACGTCCGCGCGACATCACCTCACGTTGTTCCTGGCGCAGTACTGGGGCGGGCCGAGCACGTACAGCGCCGAGCGAGGACATCCTCGGCTGCGGATGCGACATGCGCCGTTCGCGATCGGCCCGGCGGAACGCGATCGCTGGCTCTCCCATATGCGAGCGGCGGTGACGTCGCTGGACCCGCCCGAACCGATCGCCACGGCGTTGCTCGAGTACTTCGACACAGCCGCGGAGGGGATGCGCAACCGGTTCTGATTCAGCCCCGCCGCGCGGTCCCGCGTGTCAGCGTTCCCTTCAACAGCCCCCGCCCGCGACCGAACAGCCCCGCGTCGATCAACACGCCCGCGATCGTGAGGACGGCGCCCCATCCGCGGAAGCCGTCGAGCTCGTTCTCGGCGACCGCATAGCAGAGCGTGGTCGTCGGGAGGAAGAAGAAGCCCAGGAACGGCCAGATCCAGGTGTCGTACGCGTGGCTGAGGTAATCGGAGAACAACCAGAGCAGCACCATGATGAAGCGCGGCATCAGCAGCCCGATCATCGCGCTGCGATGAACATCGGCCCTCCGATCCGTGTCCCGTCGTCGATCCTTTCCCTCAGTGTGGCCCCGCGGTGCGACGCCGGTCCAGGACCTCACGCCGAACCAGCAGCGTCCAGCCAACGATTGCGATCGTCGCGAACGAGAACCACTGGATCGCATACCCGAGGTGCGGTCCGTTCGTCAGCTCGGGCGGGGGCTCGGGGATCGGCAGGCCCCCCTCGGGCTGCGCTGGGGTCTGCGTCTGGAGCTTCACGTACCACGGCAGGACGTCGTACGGCAGCTGCGCGCCGATCGACCGCAGATCGACGGTCGTGTACGTGGATGCAGCCGCCCCGTTAACGCCGGCGTCGTGGCTGCCCCCGGGCTCGCTCGGGGCCAGGAAGCCTTCGACGCGAACCCCACCGGTCGGCGGCGCGGCGTCGGTCAGCGGCGGGTCGTCCATCTCGAATGGAACCCACCCGCGATCGACGATGACGGCGCGGCCGTCCGCGAGGATCAGCGGGGTGAGCACGTCGTTGCCGGGTCGATCGTTCAGGGTCCGCCCGTACAGGATCACCTCGTGGGCCTGGTCATAGCGGCCTTCGGCGACGACTCGACGGTCGAAGAGCGGTCCGTCGCCGCCGGTCGACAGCAGACGCTCGAGATCCATGGGCTCTGCCTGCATCCCGCGACGGAACAGGTCGTTGTAGTAGCGCCGCCCCTCGAGCCGGTCCAGCTGCCAGAACCCGAGCCGGATGCACACGACGGCGACGACGACCGCAACGACCGTGAGTCCGATCCACCTGGGGGCGCGGAGGAAGCTCAGCCTAGGAACCCTTCGCCTCCTGGATGGTGTTGCCGCCGTCGATCACGATCGATCGGCCGGTGATGTAGCTCGCTCCGTCGGACGCCAGGAACCCCACGAGCTCGGCGACCTCTTCGGGCGTTCCGGATCTCCCGAGCGGCGTGTGGCGCCCGGCAGCGGCCTCGCCGGGAAGCTGCGATCCCGTCGCGATCCATCCGGGGGCGACCGAGTTCGCGGTGATGCCGTGGGGGCCGAGTTCGATCGCGAGACCCCGCATCAACCCGTCCATGCCGGCCTTCGCCGCCCCGTACCCGGTGGAACCGGGGTTCGTCGCAACAGGTCCTGTGACGGAGGACACCATCACGATCCGGCCCCAGTTGCGATCGACCATCGCCGGCGCGACCGCTCGCGTGACGTTGAAGGCGGTGTGGAGCGTTCGCGCGATCTCCTCGTCCCATTCGGAGTCCGCCATGTCGACGAACGCGGACGAGGGCTGATCATGCATGCCGACGTGCACCATCCCGGCGTTGTTCACGAGGATGTCGATCCGGCCGAAGAGCTCGAGCACCTCCGCCACGAGCGCTCGGACCCTGGGCCGATCCGTGAGATCGCCTACGAATCCGGCAACGTGGCCCTGCCCCTGCTGGAGCTCCCGGGCTCGGTCGTGGATCCGATCGGTGGTCGAGGCGATCGCGATCGCCGCCCCCTCGCGTGCCAGGACCTTCGCGCAGGCGAAACCGATCCCGGTGGGGCTCCCGGCCCCCGTGACCAGCGCGACCCTTCCGTTCGACCCGGCACCCACCGGCCGTAGCGTACCCGCTCAACTTCGGGGGCCGATCCTGCCGATATCGAGGGCAAGACGGCGCGACCGGGCCGCCCGGTGGAGCGGGCGGTCCGCGCGACGGAGAGGACGGGAAGGGGACCACATGTTCCTGAGGCTGTACGTGAAGGCTCAGGTCTGGAGGGCCGCCGTTCGGGACCGGTTGCTGGAGGACCGGGGCGCGACGGCGGTCGAGTACGCGTTGATGCTGGCGCTGATCGCGATGGTGATCATGGCGGCGGTGGCGTTCCTGGGGACATCGACCAACGATGCCTACTCGAACCCCGATCTGACCAACGCCCTGAACTGACCTTCGACCGAGCCGGGGTGGCCGCGGGTCGCGCGGGGTGGGTCACGAGCCCAGCCCGGGACTCGACGGAATCGAACATATGTTCTAGTCTGTTATGCCTGATGGCGACTGAGCAGCTGTTCGAGATCGCTCGGCGGAGGTTCGACACGCCGGAGTTCCGCGGGATCGAGTGCATCGAGGTGCATGCGAAGTCCGTGATCAATCGTGTGCCCGGTGGGAGGATGCCGTTCGACTTCACGATCAACCCCTACCGGGGGTGCACCCACGCGTGCGTCTACTGCTTCGCCCGCCCGACCCATACCTTCCTGGACATGAACGCGGGATCGGACTTCGAGCGGCGCATCGTGGTCAAGGTGAACGCGGCGGAGGTCCTCGACCGCGAGCTCGCGGCCCGACGATGGAAGGGCGATCACATCGCGATGGGCACGAACACCGACCCGTACCAGCGGTTGGAGGGTCGTTATCGGCTCATGCGGAGCATCGTGGAGGTCCTTCGGGACCACCGCAATCCGTTCTCGATCCTCACCAAGGGAACCCTGATCCTTCGGGACATCGACCTGCTGGCCCAGGCACGGAAGGACGCGCCGGTGTCGGCGGCGTTGTCGATCGGCACGCTCGACGAGGACGCCTGGAAGCGCACCGAGCCGGGGACGCCTCATCCGAAGGCTCGTATGGAGGCGGTTCGCGCGCTGAACGACGCCGGGATCCCCACGGGGGTGCTGGTGGCCCCGATCCTGCCCGGGATCACCGACGGCCCTCGGCAGGTGCGCTGCGTGGTCGAGGCGGCGATCGAGGCGGGTGCGACCCATGTGTCCCCGGTCCTGCTCCACCTCCGACCCGGGGTGCGCGAGGAGTTCATGCCCTGGCTGCGGTCGGAGTATCCCGACCTCGTGCCCAGGTACGAGCAGATGTACCGGCAGCCGTATGGTCCCCCAGCGGCTCGTCGCGAGCTCGCCGGACGGGTCGGATCGATCGTCCGGGCGCTGGGCGGGCTGCGCCCGGGAGCCGGGGAGCCTCCCGATCCGTTCGGGCGATGGGATCGCTCCGCGCCGCCCTCGGAACGGCCCACCCAGCTCACGCTGGTCTGACCGGCCCGTGGCGGCCCATCCGCTAGTCTTCGCCTGCCATGGCCACCTCCCGATTGCTCGAGCTGCAGGACATGGATTCGTCGCTCGACCGGTTGCGCGTCCGCACACAGGCGCTAGAGGCCGGATCCGAGCTCGCCGCCGCGCGTGCCGAGGCGGACGAGGCAGAGCGAGTGCTCGGAGAGATCGGGCTGCAGATGGATGAGCTCGGGCGCGACCAGATGCGCTTCGAGCACGAGATCGACTCGATGACCCAGAAGGAGCAGGAGGAACAGACCCGGCTGTACGACGGGTCGATCGCGAACGCGAAGGAGCTCGAGGCTCTCCAGCACGAGATCGACAGTGTCCGCAAACGCCGTTCGGATCGAGAGGACGAGCTGCTGGTGATCATGGAACGCCGCGAGGAGCTCGAGGCCACGTCCGCTCAGGCCGCTCGGAGCGCCGAGGAGTCACGCGCCAGTGCGGACCGGGTGGGCGCCGACGCGCAACGGGAGCTCTCCTCCATCGCCGAGGAGGTCGAGTCCCGGATGGCCGCCAGGGTGGCCCTCGCCGCGGAGATCGATCCGGAGCTCTTGGAGCTGTACGACGACCTGCGGCGTCAGAAGAAGGGGATCGGTGCAGCGGCGCTCGTCGACGGCGTGTGCCAGGGGTGCCACGAGCAGCTGTCGGCGGTTCAGCTCGATCGGTTGAAACACACCGAGGGCGTGAAGAGGTGCGAGCATTGCCGGCGGATCCTGGTCGTGTGATCGTCGCCTGCGACGGCGCCGCCCGCGGGAACCCCGGTCCCGCCGGGATCGGGGTGCAGATCACCGACGGCGATGGGTCGGTGCTCGCGGAGATCGCCGAGGGCCTCGGCGAGACGACCAACAACGTCGCGGAGTACACGGCGGTGATCGAGGGCCTGCGGCGCGCGCATGAGCTCGGTGCCCGCTCCGTGCTCCTCCGGTCGGACTCGCAGTTGCTGATCAATCAGTTGACGGGCCGTTACCGAGTGCGGTCGGCCCACCTCCAACCGCTCCATCGACAGGTGCGCGACCTGGCGTCGGCGTTCGATGACGTGGAGTTCCGGCACGTGCGCCGGGAGCGGAACACGGAAGCGGACCGGCTCGCCAACGAGGGCGTGGACGCCTGGCTCGCCGACCGTCGCGGCTGAGGAAGGTCATGCGACCCGGGCAGGCGGCCCGATCGGGTCGCGGCCGACGGTATCCTTCCGATCCGGAGGAGCCGGCCGGGCGGCCGCGGGCGGTCTTCGGACCGCTCGAGGAAAGTCCGGACTCCGAAGGGCAGGGTGCTGGTGAGAGCCAGGCGGGGGCGACCTCGCGGACAGGGCAACAGAGAGCAGACCGCCCCGCGGCTCGCCGCGGAGCAAGGGTGAAACGGTGCGGTAAGAGCGCACCAGCGCGCCGGGCGACCGGTGCGGCTGGCAACCCCCACCCGGAGCAAGGCCGAGCAGGCAGCGATCGAGGGCGGCCCGTCCGAGCTGCCGGGTAGGCCGCACCGGCCCGGCGAACGGGTCGGCGACGGCGCGTCCGTCGAGACAGATGGTCGCCGGCGGCCTTCGGGCCGCGCACAGGATCCGGCTTACAGGCCGGCTCCTCCATCTTTCGAGGGTGCGAGCGACCTCGGCTCCGTGAGCGCCCCCACGGACCATCTCGGTCGGTGGGAGCTCTCCGCTTGCTACGCAGGTGCGGGGACGCTGTTGGCGAGGGCGCGGCGGAGCTGAGCGCCGGCGTGATAGCTCGACCGGACGAGCGGCCCCGCCTCGACGTGTCGGATGCCCATCGCCTCTCCCTGGCGTGCGTGCTCGGCGAACTCGTCGGGGGTCACCCAGCGGTCGACGGGGAGGTGGTAGGGCGTCGGCTGCAGGTACTGCCCCATCGTGAGGATGTCGCACCCCGCCTCGGCCAGATCGCGCATCGCGTCGGCGACCTCGTCGGGTCGCTCACCCATGCCGAGGATCACGTTCGATTTCGTGACCTGTCCGAGCCGGAGTCGCTTCGCGATGCGCAGGACCTCGAGCGATCGATCGTAGGTGAACGCGGGCCGGATCCGGCCGTGCAAGCGACGGATCGTCTCCAGGTTATGCGCGAAGACATCGGGTTCCGCCTCGATCACCGTCGCGATGTCTCGCTCACCCCCTTTGAAGTCGCTGGGCAGGACCTCGACACCGCAACCGGGGACCCCCCGACGGATCTCGCGGATGGTCTGCGCCCACGCCGCCGCTCCGCCGTCAGGCAGATCGTCGCGAGCGACCGACGTCAGCACCACGTAGCGCAGCCCCATCGCTCTGACGGCGTCTGCGATACGCGCGGGCTCGCCCTCGTCCACCGGATCGGGTCTGGCCGTCATCACGTCGCAGAACCCACACCGCCGCGTGCATCTCGACCCGAGGATGAGGAACGTCGCCTCCCGCTGTTCCCAACACTCACGGATGTTGGGACACATAGCCTCCTCGCAGACGGTGTGCAGATCCAGGTCGCGCATCAGGTCCGTGAGCTCGGCGTAGTTGGGACCGCTGTGGAGCGTGACCTTCAACCACGGGGGCTTCCGGGTGCCGCGGGCACTGACGCCGGAGACGTCCGCGACCCCGTGACTCACGTCGACGATGGGCAGGTGCAACGGCCGCTTCCGCGGGTTGTGGTCGCGCACGGACACATCACGAGTGTAGACGGCGGCACTCGATGCGCGGTGCCGGGCTCGACGCCGGCTGCCCTACCCGGCTTCGGCGGCGGTCATGCCCTCGGTGGGCTCGATCACCGTGTCGTGCAGCGCGCTCTCTCGCGAGTCGAGCGAGCCGATGCCGCCGGGGCCTGCGGGGATGAAGACGCGGAACGCGGCCCCGCCACCCTCACGTTCATCGACCCACGCCCGTCCTCCGTGGAGCTGCGCGAAACGCGTGACCAAGGAGAGGCCGATCCCGGTTCCCGGGGAATGGGGCGATGACGTGGGGCCCTGGCGGAACGGCTCGAAGATCGCCTCCCGGAGCTCCGTGGGCACGCCGGGACCGTCGTCCTCGACCGACAGCAGCGCGCCGCCGTCGTGCGGGTGAACGCGGACCCAGATCGTGCGGTCTTCGTCGGTGTGTCGAGCCGCATTCGTCACGAGGTTCTCGACGATGCGCTCGATCTTGGGCGGATCGACCGTGAGCACGAGGGGCTGGGTGTCGAGGACCACGTTGCGCGCGTGGAGCGACTCGAGGCTCTCGACCGCTCGCCGTGCCAGCGCGCCCACGTCGGCGGTGCGGTACGCCGGTTCCACGATGCCCCGGTTGAGCCGGTCGATGTCGAGCAGGTCCTTCAGCAGGCGGTCCAGCTTGCGCGCGTTGGACGACAGCCGCTCGAGGAGGTCGTTGCGATCGAGGTCGGCCATGTCGGGGGAGCGTTCGAGCGTGAGGGAGAGGCCGAGGATCGAGGTCAGTGGACTCCGGAGCTCGTGCGAGACCGCCGCCAGGAACGTGTTCTTCATCTCGTCGAGGGCGCGCAGACGCTCCGCGGCGTCGCGCTCGCGCTGCTCCGACGCCCGCAGCGCTTGCTCGGCGAGCTTGCGCTCGGTGATGTCCATGAGGACGCCCTGCAGGTACGTCGGGCGTCCCTGGTCGTCCCTGAGGACCGTCGTCTCGTCGTGGACCCAGATCGTCCGCCCGTCGCGGGTCAGCAGTCGGTACTCGGCCTGCCAGGGCCGCTCGTGTGCGACCGCCTCGAGGTAGGACCTGGACACGGCCTCCCGCTCCTCGGCGGGCACGAGTTTGATCCACAGTTCCGGGTCGTCGATCCACTCCTGGGGGGTCATGCCGGTGATCGCCTCGATCTGCGGGCTCACGTACACCGACCGCATCGATCGATCCGCCTGATCCAGGTAGATCGCGGCCGGAACGTGCTCGACGATCGCGCGGTACCGTTCCTCCGCGTCGCGCAGCTGCTCCTCGGCTTCCTTCCGCGCGGTGATGTCGAAGAACACACCCTGGGCGAACCGGGGCCGGCCGTCCGCGTCGCGGAGCACGACGGCATGGTCGGAGACCCACACGATGCGTCCGTCGGGCCGCGTGAACCGGTACTCGGCGTGGTACGGCGAACCGTCCTGGTTCAACCGCCGCACGTGCTCCGTGACGGCCTCTCGGTCGTCTGGATGCAGCCCACGTTCCCAGAGCGTGTCGTCGGCGATCCATTCCTCGGCCGTGTATCCGAAGATGTCCTCCACCTGCGGGCTCATGTACACGGCCTGGGACAGCTCGTCCACGGTGTCGATGTAGGTGACCGCCGGGATCGTTTCGATCAGGCCCCGGTACCGCTCCTCAGCGTCGCGGAGCTGCTCTTCGGCTTGCTTGCGGGCGCTGATGTCGAAGCGCACGCCTTGCCAATAGCGGGGGTTGCCCGCCTCGTCGTGCATGAGCACCGCCTCGTCGAGCACCCAGACCACGCGCCCGTCGTTGGCGAGCAACCGGTACTCGCACCGGAAGGGTTCTCCGGTGTCGTTCGTCCGGCTGTCTTCGGCGACGACCCGGTCTCGGTCCTCGGGATGGATCGCGGCCGCCCATTGCTCGTACGTCCCCCAGGCACCGTCGTCGTAGCCGAGGAGGGAGGCGACCTGGGGGCTCGTGTAGATCGCATCACCCGTCGACGCGTCTTCCATGTACGTGATCGCCGGGATCTGCTCGATCAAGGTCCGATACCGCTCCTGGGCATCGGTGAGCCGCTCGGCGCCCAGCTCGCGAGTGATCGCCGCACCGAGCGTGTTCGCCACCACACGGATCGCGTCGACCTCTGCCGACTGCCACTCGCGCGGATGGTCGCACTGGTCGAACGAGATGTAACCCCACCAGGAGCCGTCGACGTGGACGGGCACGGCCACCAGGGCCTGGATCCCGGCTTCCTCCATCAGGGGTCGTTCCTGCGGTGGCAGGTCCTCCAACCGCCCCTGGATCACGCCGCCTTCGCTCAGGACCGCCGGCCAGCGAGCGAAATCCCCGCCGTACGGGTACGTCCCCGCGGCAGAGGGCCGCTCGAGTTCTGCCGGCGCGTCGTCCGCGAGCCACGCATGGCGCAGCCGCACCCCCAACCCCCCCGGGGTGTCCACGTTCTCGAACAGGCCGGCGCGGGTTGCCATCCCCGCCCTGCCCAGGCGTTCCAGCACGTCGTCGATGCACGCGCGCCATGACCCCGATCGCAGGAAGCGTTCGGCGGCGTCGCCGGCCGCCTCCAGGATCCGATCCCGGCGACCGAGTGCTTCCTCCGCGAGCTTGCGGTCGGTGATGTCGGCCAGGACCCCCTGCCACGACCGTTCGCCGCTGGGACCGATGACCTCCAAGGCGTGGTCATGGAGCCAACGGACCCCACCGTCGGGTCGAACGATCCGGTACTCGACGTCGAACGGCTCACCGGTCGCGTTCGTCCGGTCCGATTCGGCGAGGACCCAGTCCCGATCCATCGGGTGGAGCATCCGCACCCACAGATCAGGGGTCGCGAGTCGCTCCTGCGGCGAGTACCCGGTCAACTGCTCGTATTGGGGACTGATGTACTGGGCCGTTGCGACGTTGTCGTCCGCATCGACGTAGACCGCGGCCGGCAGCTGCTCGACCAGCGTGCGGTACCGCTCCTCGGCGTCGCGGAGGCGTTGCTCCGCCTCCTTGCGCTCGGTGATGTCGTAGATCACCCCCTGCCAGAACAGCGGGGTCCCACGCTCGTCACGGATCAACGTCGCTTCGTCGTGCACCCACACGGTCGAGCCGTCACGGGCGAAGGTGCGATAGTCGATGTCGAAGCGGTCGGTCGCTCCCCGCTCGACCTCGAGCACGCGCTCCCGATCCTCCGGATGCAGCCGTTCCCGCCAGAGCTCGGGGTTGCCGGCCCACTCGCCCGGTGTGTAGCCGAAGATCGCCTCGACCTGCGGGCTGATGTAGAGATCGCGGCCGGTCCGCGGGTCTTCGATGTAGGTGACCGCCGGGCTCTGCTCCACCAGGGTGCGATACCGCTCGTCGGCCTGGGCGAGCGCTCGCTCCGCCTCTTTACGCTCGGTGACATCCTGGATCACGCCCTGCCACACAGCACCGCCCTCGGGCCGCTGCACCACGATCGCGTGGTCGTGGACCCACACGACGGAACCGTCCTTGCGGATCAGCCGGTACTCGACGTCGAACGGGTCCCCGCTTCGACCACACCTCTCGGCCAAGTGCACGATGCGGTCCCGGTCATCGGGGTGCAGGATCGACTCCCAGAAGCCGCGTTCGGTCATCCATCGGTCGACGGAGTAGCCGGTGAGCGCCTCGATGCTGGGCGCCACGTAGCGCAGCAGCTCTCCTTCACGATCGTCGGCGTCGGCCATGTACGTGACGACCGGCAGGGTCTCGATCAGCGTCCGGTAGCGTTCTTCGGCGCGTTCGAGCTGCTCCTGGGTCTCACGCTGCTCGGTGATGTCGAAGATGACGCCCTGCGCGCGCAGGGCCCGTCCCCGAGCGTCCTTCGCCACCACGACGGATTCGTCCCGGACCCAGATCATCCGGCCGTCCTTCGTCGCGATCCGGTACTCCTCTTGGAACGGGGTCACGGTGCGATCGGCGAGGTCCGAGGCCGCTCGCACCCGCTCGCGATCGTCGGGATGGATCGCGCGGAGCCACAGCTCCGGGTCCTCAGCCCACTCCTGCGGGGCGTAACCGAGCATGGTCTCCAACTGCGGGCTGATGTAGACCGGTGGAGCCTCGCCGGCCGGCAACGTCGTGTCCCACGTGTAGACGACCGCCGGCACCTGTTCGACCACCGCTCGGTAGCGTTCCTCCGTCTCGGTGCGTAGGGACCGCTCGATCCTCGACCGGCGGAGCCGCACGAGCGCGAACGTCGCCGCCGCGCCCGCGCCCACGAGCAACGTACCCATCATCGCGTCGGAAGCGGTTCGACCGAGCGCGCCGACGTGATCGTCGAGCGAGAGAGCAACCCCGAGCAGGGCGCCCAGCACAAGGACGCCCAGGGCGGCCCCCACGACCAACAGGTCGTGCCATGCCGCCGGGCGTCCGCGCGGTCGATCCTGCGGGGTCCGGGTAGCGTTCACGGTCGTTTCCGTGTATCGACCCGTTCTGGGGGGCGCTGAACACGGAACGGAGCGGGTCGAACGGGGGTTCTAGGCGCGGGCCAGATCGAGCATCCGCCGGTAGACCTGATCGGGTTCCGGCTCCATGAAGTAGTGCTCGAGCGGCGTCGCGAACGGCATCGCGGGGATGTCGGGCCCCCCCACGCGCACGATGGGGGCGTCGAGGTCGAACAGCGCCTCCTCGGCGATCGATGCCGCGATCTCGGCGCCGGCCCCGTACGTGCGGTTGTCCTCGTAGACAACGATCGCCTTGGAGGTCCTCCGCACGGACCGGAGGATCGTGGCCATGTCGAGCGGGGCGAGCGTTCGCACATCGACCACCTCCACCGAGATACCCTCGTCCTCCTGCAGCCGGGCTGCGGCATCGAGGCAGTTGTGCAGCGCGTACCCGTAGCTGATGCACGACAGGTCCGTGCCCTCCCGTTTCACGTCCGCCGCTCCGATCGGGACCGTGTACGGTCCGTCCGGCACATCGCCCTTGATCGCTCGATACGTCTTCTTGTGTTCGAGGAAGAGCACCGGGTCCGGATCGGCGATCGCGCTCCGCAGCAGCCCGACCGCATCTGCCGGGGTCGACGGCATCACGACCTTCAAGCCGGGGACGTGTGCGTAGAACGTCTCGATGGACTGCGAGTGGTAGAGGGCGCCGTGGATCCCTCCGCCACACGGGGTACGGATCACCAGCGGGCATCCGAACGTGCCGTTCGAGCGGTAGCGCAATCTCGCCGCCTCCGACACGATCTGGTCGAACGCAGGATGGATGAAGTCCGCGAACTGGATCTCGGCGACCGGCCGCAGGCCGCGCAGCGCCATCCCGATCGCGACGCCCACGATGCCTGACTCCGCGAGCGGCGTGTCCAGCACCCGATCCTCGCCGAACTCCTCGAGCCAGCCGGCGCTGATGCGGAACACCCCGCCGCGGTTGCCGACGTCCTCGCCGAGCAGGATCACGCGATCGTCGCCCCGCATCTCTTCGTGGAGGGCATCGCGGATCGCGGTGACCACGTTCTTCTCGGTCATGGCCTCACGACGATCCCTCGAAGAACACGTGACGCATCGCAGATCCAGGCTCCGGGTCGGGCGCGTCCCAGGCGGCCGCGAGCGCCTCGTCGATCTCGCCCTTCACCTGGGCGCGCAGCTCCTCCGCCCCGACGTCGTCGAGGATGTCGTGGGTGCGGAGGTACTCGCCGAACACATGGACCGGGTCGTGCGCGCGTGCCTGTTCAACCTCGTCCCGCGTTCGGTACGTCTTGTCGTCGTCGTCCGAGGTGTGCCCCAGGAATCGATAGGTCTTGCACTCGATCAGGGTCGGGCCCTCGCCCGCCCGTGCTCGCTCGTGCGCCTGCTTCATCGCCGCGTAGCACGCCAACACGTCGTTCCCGTCGACGACCACACCGGGGAACCCGTATCCCTCGGCACGGTCGGCCACGTTGTCCACGGCCATCTGTTTGGCCTGCGGCACGCTGATCGCGTAGTGGTTGTTCTCGCAGACGAAGATCACGGGCAGGCGGTGGATGCCGGCGAAGTTGAGGCCCTCGTGCCAGTCACCTTCGCTGGTGGCTCCGTCCCCGAACCAGCACCCCACCACCGCGTCCTCTCCGCGGTACTTGATCGCGTACGCGATGCCCGCCGCGTGCGGCACCTGCGTCGCGATGGGGGAGGAACCGCTGATGATGCCCAGCCCGGCGTGACCCCAGTGCGAGGGCATCTGCCGGCCTCCCGACGAGGGATCGTCGGCCTTCGCGAAGATCCCTAGGAAGATCTCGAAGGGGGTCATCCCGGCCACGAGGACGACGGCGCCGTCCCGGTAGTAGGGGACCCACACGTCGACGCCCTTGCGCATCGCCCAGGCCGTTCCGACCTGGCATCCCTCGTGCCCCTCCGCCGGCACGACGAACGGAGCGCGCCCCATCCGGTTCTGACGGAGTGCCGCCTCGTCGAGGACCCGCGCGGTGATGACCGTGCGGTACATGGCCAGGAGGTCCTTCGCCTCGAGACCCAGCGCAACGTGAGGCTTCGGGGCTACGCGCGTCGACACGTGCTGTGGGTTCCTCCGAGCACCGTGTTGCGAGTCTACACCGGGGCGTGGGGCCTACGGACCCATCCTTCGGCCAGAGCCGTTCGGGCGAATGACCCGTCGTTCGTCGGCGTTCGACGCGTCGTGTGAGACGCTGAGATGCACGTCCCCCACGGCGGTTCCGGCACGGAAGGCATCATGAGCACGACGATGGAACATGTGGTCGACGTCACGGACGCCGACTTCGAACAGGTGGTGATCGAGGGCTCGAAGGAGCGTCCGGTCGTCGTCGACATGTGGGCCGCCTGGTGCGGCCCCTGCCGGACGCTCGGCCCGATCCTCGAGAAGGTCGCCACGGAACGCGGTGGCGCGTTCCTGCTCGCGAAGCTCGACGTGGACGCGAACGCCGTCGGGAACCAGTTGCTCCAGGCGGTCCGCAGCCAGGGCATCCCTACCGTCGTGGCGTTCCGCGACGGACAGCCAGCGAGCATGTTCATCGGGGCCTACCCCGAGGACGAGGTCAACCGGTTCGTCGACGCGCTCCTGCCGACCGATGCCGAGCTCGAGGTGGACGAGGCCCTCGATCACGAGGAGGGCGGCGACCTCGAGGGCGCCGAGGACGGGTACCGCGACGCCCTTGCGAAGGATCCCGGCAACCGCGAGGCGTCGCTCGGGCTCGCGCGCATCCTGATCGCTCGCGGGGACGATGAGGGAGCGACGGTTCTGCTCGAACCGCTCTCGTCCGATCCCGACGCGGAACCGCTGCTCGCCGAGATCATGATCCGCGGGTGGGCGAGCCTCGACCCGTCGACGCGGCTCGACGAGGCGAAGATCGAGGCGAGCCGGGGTCGCTACCGCGACGCTCTCGCATCCATGCTGGCGGTGTTCGACGATGCCCCCGACCTCGCACGGGAGGCGATGGTCACCGTGTTCACGGCGCTGCCCCCAGAGTCGCCGGAGGTCGCCGAGTTCCGTCCGAAGCTCGCGTCCAGGCTGTTCTGACCGACCCCTGTCAGGGCGCGCTCAGGCCGTGCGGTCGCTGTTCTTGTCGACCCGCCTGAGCTTCGCCTTGGACGGCTTCGCGCTTCCCTTGGGGGCGTAGCGGTAGTCGTAGCGGTAGTAGCCGTAGCCCCGCACGCCGATCTTCTGCCGGTTGAGCACCGCTCCGATCGGCGGGGCTCCGATCCGCGCGAGCATCTCCTTGGTTCGCTTGAGCGCTCCGCGGGTGGCGGACCCAGAGTCGACCACGAGCAGGAGTCCTTCGACGTAGGGGGCCATCAGCACGGGATCGGAGATGGCGAGCGGTGGGGCGTCGATCACCACGAAGTCGGCTTGGTCCCGAGCGTCGGCGATGATGCTCTCGAACCTGCCGGTCTCGAACAGGAACGCGGAGGCCTGCACCGGGGTGCCGCTGGGGATCACGTAGAGCCCGCGGACGTTGGTGTTCAGCAGCGGTGGCCTGGTCCCTTCCAGCAGGGCTTGTGCGAGCCCGTCGTGCACATCGATGTCGAAATAGTCGTGGAGGCTGGGGCGCCGCAGGTCGGCGGCGATCAGGATCACGGTGTTGTCGGCCTGCGCCAGCGACGTCGCGAGGTTCGCCGCCGTCGTGCTCTTGCCGTCCCCGATACCTGCGCTCGTCACCATGAACACGTGCGTATCCGGGGCCTTGAACAGCAGCGCGGAGCGAAGGACGCGGTACGCCTCGGCACCCGGGTCCGCGGCGTGGTCGCGGGTGACCAACCCCTTGTGCGTGCGCATCGCCGGGATCGATCCGAGCACGGGGGTCCCCAGGTCCGCCTCGATCTCCTCGGGTTGGCGAACCCGCCCCGACAGGTTCTCGAGAACGAACGCCGCGGCGATCCCGAAGAACACCCCCACCATGAAGCCGGCGATCAGGATCATCGCCTTCGGCGTTCCGGTGGGGATCGGGTCAGAGGCGTCGCCGATCACGGAGCTCGAGTCCTGGAGTGTGCCGAGCGTGGCGATCTGCTGATCGCGCAGCAGGATTTGTTCCCTGATCAGCGAGAGGTTGCTCTGCGCATCCTGATACTCGGTCGAACCGGGGTCGGCGGTCGCCAGGACGTGCTCGCTCTCTCGACGGTCTGCGTTCAGGGACGCCTTCTGAGAGTTGAGTTCGGCCTCCTGGGCCTGCACTCGTGTCTCGAGGGCGTTGACGCGGAAGTCGAGGTACGCGTTCGCGTAGGCCCGAGCGGCCCGCAGTGCCAGGATCGGCTGGCCCGACGTGTATGTGAACTCAAGGACCTGCGAGTCCACGGGTGCCGTCACCTGCAGGCCGTTGGGGAAGGTGGTCGGCGAGAGGTCGAAGTCGACGAGCGAGGGATCCTTCAGGGCCCTGTCGGTCACGCTGGGCGACGCGGCGATCTGCGCCTCGGTGGCCATGTCGAGCGTGTCCTCGCTGGTGGTGACGTCGTTCGTGACCGCCTGAACGAGGACCTGCGCAGTGGATGAGTAGACCGGAGTTCGGGTGAAGGCGTAGGCACCCGCGAGCCCTGTGAACGCCATCGTGATCGCCAGAACGAGCACCCAGCGGTGTCGAACGACTGCGAGGTAATCCGACAGCTGCGCGGGCGGCTGGGGGGTGTGCTCCATAGGTCCTGGGACTCCGATCTCGGCGTCGCACCTGTATACCAGATGTGCATCCCGACTTCGGCAAGCACCGTCGAAACGCCATCAACCGCTGACGCGGCGAACGGAGCATCGGCACGTCAAAGGGTCCGGTTGAACCTTGAGCCCCGACCTGCGATCTAGGCCTTTCGACCGATTCAGCCTGTGCCAGCCCTCCTTAGACTGGCCGCTTCCGGTGGAGTATCAAGACGGGTCGCGGGCGGAGAGTCGACCCGGCCTTCCCCCATCCCTGGGAACCGAGGCCGGGTCGTCCGGCCTGGATCACGCGGAGCGGTACGCAGCCGTGATCGACCATCCACGCGGGTCCCAGGTCCGCGGCCCTCGCATCGGAAGCGCCGGAGGCGGGATGTCGAGCCGGGTGCGCCGCCGGTTCCTTCGTCTCCAGCTCGCGATGGCTGCCACCGACGTGGCCTCGGTCGTGCTGGCGTTCGGACTGGCGATGCTCGTGCATGACCGGGTGATGGGGACGCAGGTCGACGTGTGGATGCTCCTCGTCGTCGCCCCGGCACTGGTCGTGGGCATCTTCGCCGCGTTCCGCCTCTATTCGGTCCAGCGGATCGCGGCCGCGGAGGAGTTCCGGCGCCTGCTGCTCGCCGTGTCGCTGATCGTCACGACCGCCGTGACCTTCTCGTTCTGGTCGAAAGCGTCGTTCTCACGCATGTGGATCGGCGGTTCATGGCTGATGGCGCTCGTGCTCGTGCTCTTCTCACGCTACGAGTGGCGCGCGTATAACCGGCGCCAACGCGAACGCGGGCGGTTCTCGCTCCGAACGTTGATCGTCGGCGCCAACGCCGAGGCCGGACGGGTGGCCACCGAGATGCATCACCGGCGGCTGGGCTTCGTCCCGCTCGGGTACGTGTGCGCCGACGGATGGGGGAGACCCACCACCGACATCCCCATGCTCGGCCATATCGACGAGCTCGATTCGCTGATCCGCCAGACGGAGGCGGACTGCATCTTCGTCGCGTCGAGCTCGATCCAACCCGAGCACATGGCCCAGATCTCGACGGCGGCACGGCGGCAGGGCGTCGAGATCAGGATCACCGCGAACGTGCAGGAGATCCTGTCGACCCGTGTCACCGCGCAGCCGCTGGGCACGCTGATGGCGTTCTCCCTGCAACCCGTCCGCCTGAGTGGGCTGCAAGCGGCGGCGAAGCGCTCGTTCGACATCGCGATGACCGCGACGGCGCTCGTGGTGCTGGCCCCGGTGCTCGGCGTCGTGGCCCTCGTCGTGCGGCTCACGTCTCGAGGGCCGGTGCTCTTCCGCCAGGTCCGGGTGGGGTACCGAGGACGGCCCTTCACGTTGCTGAAGTTCCGCACGATGGTCAGCGGCGCCGAGGAGATGCTCGACGACCTGCTGGCGCAGAACGAGGCCACCGGTCCGCTGTTCAAGATGGCCGACGATCCGCGCATCACGAGGATCGGGGCGTTCCTGCGGCGTTGGAGCCTCGACGAGCTCCCGCAACTGTGGAACGTCTTGGTGGGACACATGAGCATCGTCGGTCCCCGGCCCCCGCTCCCGCGCGAGGTCGCGCAGTACGAGGACTGGATGATGGCCAGGCTCGAGGTTCGTCCCGGCCTGACCGGGCTGTGGCAGGTGAGCGGGCGCAGCGACCTGCCGTTCGAGGACTACGTCCGGTTGGATCTGTTCTACATCGAGAACTGGTCGCTCGCGTACGACCTGTTCATCATCGCCAAGACCGTGCCCACCCTCGTCACGGCGCGCGGAGCTCGCTGATCGAGCGGGACGCGACCAGCGGCCGTCGTCAGCTCCGATCCGTGACGAACACGTCGGTTCGGTAGGGAAGGGTCGCTTCGACGCCGTCGGGCAACAGGGCCCGTGTTCGATCGGCGACGCGTGCGAGCTCCCGCTGGGGTAAGACCGCGATGAAGCTCACCGAGACCACGCGATCGACGAGCTGCTCGCGGTCGACGCGTTGCTCGTAGCGGAACGTCCGACGTTGGAGCGGGGCGAACAGATCCTGATCCTCGAACGCATCGCGCCACGATACGGTTCGATGCGTGGGCGTGTCCCCTCGGTAGGGCTCCCAGATCTCCGAGAGCGCGGCTTGCATCGGGTCGTCCTCGTCGCGCACGTTGAACACGATCGCGAGGCCACCGCCGGGTCGCAGGACACGAGCGATCTCGCGGATCGCGCGAGTGCCATCGAACCAGTGGAAGGCCTGAGCGACGACCATCGCGTCCACCGATCCGGCGTCCAGCGGGATCGTCTCGGCCGTCCCGTCCAGGACCGGGATCCCCGGCAGCGTCTCCGCGAGGGCTTCGCGCATCCCCGCGACGGGCTCCACGGCGATCACGGACGCGCCCGTCGGGGCCAGCGCTCGGGTCAGCTTGCCGGTGCCGGCCGCAAGATCGACCACCGTCCGGCCGGGCGCGATCGCGAGCCGGTCGCAAACGAACGCCACGGCGTCCGGGGGGTACTCGGGTCTGCCGCGCTCGTAGGCCTCGGCGGTGGCATCGAAGCCGCGCGCGGCCGCCGGGTGGACGTGCGATGCGTCCCCCTCGACCCGGTCGCGGGTCGAGCTCATGCGACCTTCGGAGAACCGAAGCGTTCGACGACCCGGACGGGGGCCGGCTCGTACGCGAGATCGAAGACCTCGGCCATGCGACGTTCGACGATGGGTCGCACCTCTCGCAGCGTCACGTCTCGGCCGGCGATGACGGAGAGCGAGGTCACACCGTTGTCCGGGAGCCCGCACGCCACGATGCCGTCGAACCAGTCCAGGTCCGTGTCGCAGTTGATCGCGAACCCGTGCAACGTGACCCGCGTCCGCATCAAGCGGACGCCGATCGCGCACACCTTGTCGTCGCCGTGGAAGACCCCCGTCTGCACGTCGTCGCGGCGATGGAGCGAGATCCCCAGGTCGCCGGCGGACAGGATCACCGCTTCTTCGAGCCGACGCAGGTATCCGGCGGCGTCCGGCTTCGACCCGAGCCCGAGGATGGGGTAGCCGACGAGCTGTCCGGGACCGTGGAACGTGAAGGAGCCGCCTCGGTCGATGTGGTGGATCTCTGCACCGCGCGCCGTGGCCTCGTCGTCGGTCCAGCGCAGATGCTCGGGCTTGGCCCGGCGGCCTGCCGTGAACACGGGCGGGTGTTGGAGCAGGATCAGCGCGTCGGGGGTCTCGCCCGCGAGCCGCTGCGCCGCGAGTCCGTGCATCGCGGCGTTCGCGACGTCGTAGGGAACCGGGTCGTCCAGAGCGATCAGCCAGGTGGGCCGGGGCGACACGATCGCGCTCAGATCCCGAGGTCTTCGGCGAAGTCCCAGGTCTCGAGGTTCTGCTTGACCCGGCCCAGGAACCTGGTCGCGAGCTCGCCGTCGATCACCCGGTGATCCCAGGACATCGAGAGATAGACCATGGAGCGGATCGCGATGGCGTCGTCCACGACGACGGGGCGCTTCTGGATCGTATCCAGCGACAGGATGCCCGCGTTCGGCTGGTTGATGATCGGGACGCTGATCAGTGATCCGTACGGCCCGGGGTTCGTGATCGTGAATGTCGCTCCCGTCACTTCGTCGGGCTGCAGCTGATGCGACCGGGCTCGGGTGGCGAGATCCGCGATCGCGCGCGCGATGCCGTGCACGTTCATCGACTCCATGCCCTTGACGACCGGCACGATCAGGCCCTGGTCGTAGCTGACGGCGATCCCCATATGCACGTAGCGCCGAAGGACCAGGTCCTCTCCACGGAGCTCGGCGTTGACCATGGGGAACTCGAGCAATGCCTCCGTCGTGGCCCGGGCGACCAGCGGTAGGTAGGTGAGCTTCACGCCGTGGCGCTCCAAGAACGCGTCCTTGACCTGCTCCCGGAGCTTCACGAGGCGATCGACGTTGACCTCGACCATCGTCCAGGCGCGCGCCGAGGTCGCGAGCGACGCCACCATGTGCTCGGCGATCGCCTTGCGGATGTGGCTCATCGGAACGAGTTCCTCGCCGGCGCCCGGGGGCATGGTCGGCATCGGCTGGAGAGAGGGAGCGCCCGCCGCTGCAGGAGCGGCAGGCGCCGGGACGCCGCCACCGCCGACCGCGATCGCGGCCTCGACGTCCCTCTTCGTGATCCGGCCGCCGGTCCCGGTTCCAACGATCGCTGCCAGGTCGAGCCCGTGCTCATCGGCGAGGCGGCGGACCAGCGGCGAAAGGATCCGAGACCTCGGTCCCCGGTCGGGCAGGGGGGCCGCCGCAGCGGCCGCGGGCGGCCCCGGCGCTGCCGGCTGTGCCGGCACGGGAGGCGCTGCCGGCTGTGCCGGCACCGTCGGGCTGGCCGAAGCCTCGACGGGCTCCGGCTCTGCACCACCCGCTGGAGCGGATGCCGCGTCACCGGAGTCGATCTCGGCGAGCTCGGTCCCAACGGCGACCGTCTGGCCTTCGGTGACGAGGATCTTCGTCAGTGTGCCGGAGACCGGCGAAGGCACCTCCGTGTCGACCTTGTCCGTCGAGATCTCGAACAGTGGTTCGTCGCGCTCGACCGATTCGCCCTCCTGCTTCAACCACTTCAGGATCGTGCCCTCCACGATCGTCTCGCCGAGCTGGGGCATCTGGATCGACGTCACCGCGTCATCGCCTCCGTCGTTCGAGGATCACCAAGCCGAGAGCCGCTCCACGGCGGCCTCGATGTCCGCTACCTGCGGGAGGAAGGCGTCCTCGAGCGGCGGCGAGAACGGCACCGGTGTGTTCGGAGGCGCGAGCCGTTCAACGGGAGCGTCGAGGTGCTCGAACGCCTTCTCCGCGATCATCGCCGCGACCTCGGCACCGACGCCGAGGAACCGGTACGACTCGTAGAGCACCAGGGCTCGCGAGGTCTTCGCGATGCTCTCGAGCACGGTCTGCTCGTCGAGCGGCACGATCGATCGCAGGTCGACCACCTCGGCCGAGACGCCTCGCTGGGACAGGCTCTCCGCGGCCTCCAGCGCCTTGTGCACCATGGCCCCGTACGTGATCACGCTGACGTCGGTGCCCTGCCGCTTCACCTCGGCGCTGCCCAGCGGGATCAGGAAGTCGGGATCCTCCGGCACCTGCTCCTTGATGCGCCGGTAGATCCACTTGTGCTCCAGGTACACGACCGGGTTGTCGTCGCGCACCGCCGACTTGAGGAGACCCTTCGCATCCGAGGGGAACGACGGGCACACGACCTTCAACCCAGGGGCATGCGCGAACCATGGCTCCGGGTTCGTGGAGTGGAAGTTCGATGCCCGGACGCCCCCGCCGCTCGGCGCCCGGAGCACGACCGGGAGCCGGACGCCGGTGCGGTAGTGGTAGCGCGACAGCGTGGTCGTGATCTCGTCGAACCCGCTCGTCATGAAGTCCGCGTACTGGAACTCGGCGACCGGCCGCAGGCCCTCCATGGCCGATCCGACGGCGACGCCGACGATCGTCTCCTCGGCGATCGGGGTGTCGATCACGCGCTCGGCCCCGAAGTGGTCGAAGAATCCCTCGGTCACCTTGAACGCGCCGCCGTAGACGCCGATGTCCTCGCCCAGCAGATAGACGCGCTCATCGCGCTCCATCTCCTCCCACAGGGCCTCGGCGATCGCGATCAGGTACGTGGCCTGCCCGTCCTCCGAGCGCTTCCCCCTCGGCTCGGCGCCGTGGCCGGCGGCGGAGGACTCGACCGCCCTCGAGGCCATCAACCTGCCTCCGTCCCGCCGCCGCGGCCCGGCTCGGCGTCCCAGTATCCGTCCTCGACGAACAGGCCTTTCGTGACGTCGGTCGGCTCGGGGAAGGGCGACGCCTGCGCGTACTCGTACCCCTCATCGAACGCGCGCTCAACGCGCTCGGCGATCTCCTGCACGTCCTCCTTCGTCACGATGCCTTCGGCGAGCATCCATTCCTCGAAGTTCCGCACCGGGTCGAGGTCGGCCATGGTCCTCTCGAGCAGCTCGGCGGGCATGTAGTTCGCCGGATCGTGCCCGGCGTGACCGCGCCAGCGAAGGGAGACCGACTCGATCAGCGAGGGTCCACCGCCGTCGCGTGCCCGTTCGATGGCCTCGATCGCCGCCTCGTAGACCTCCAGCACCTGCGACCCATCGACCCGCACGCCCGGCATCCCGTAGGCAGCGGCTCGTTCGGCGATCGTCGAGACGCGGAACTCGAGCTCGTTCGGCGTCGAGTACGCGTACTGGTTGTTGTTCACCACCCAGACGACCGGGAGCTGATGGACGGCGGACCAGTTGAGGGCCTCGTGCCAGCGTCCGTTCGACGTGGAGCCGTCGCCGCAGATCGCCAGGGCGACCCGGCGATCCCCAGCTCGCTTGTACGCCGTGGCGGCCCCGCAGGCGACGGGATACGCGATCGGCAGGTGGGAGATCACGGCGAACGTGCGGTTGCCCTCCCAGTCGCCGATGTGGCTGTTGCCGTCGCGCCCCCGGAGGTAGCCGTCGATCCGTCCCCAGTACTGCGCCATGACCCGGCGCAGGTCGAGCCCCTTCGTGAGTTGCGCCGAGAGGTCGCGATGCGTCGCGAACAGGGAGTCCGAGGGCTCGAGGCCGAAGGCCACCCCGACGTGCGTCCCCTCCTGCCCCCGACCGGAGTAGATCGCGCCGGGGAGCCGGCCCTGTCGATACAAGGCCTCCATCCGCTCGTCGAAGTACCGACAGAGCTTGAGGGTGTAGAGCATGTCCTTCAGGCGATCGTCGGGAAGCGGACGACGCTTCGATGCTTCCTTGGACCCGACCTTGGTCGACACGTTCGAGCTCCTTACGGCGAGTGGAGCGGCTCCCCGGCGAGGGCCAGCATCGCCTCACCGAGCCCCTCGGACAGGGACGGATGCGGGTGGTGCATGGCGGCGACGTCGGCGGCGGTCGCCTCCCAGTTCGTGATCAGCATGCCCTCGGCGATCAGGTCGGTGACGTGGGGTCCGATCATGTGGATCCCGCGAACGGGTCCGTCGGGCTCCGCGATCACCTTGACGAAGCCGCCCTCCTTCACGATGTTCGCCTTGCCGATCGCGCGCAGATCCAGCTTCTCCACCTCGATCTGGAGGCCTGCCTCGAGCGCCTGTGCTTCCGTGAGACCGACGCTCGCGATCTCGGGGGTGCAGTAGGTGACGCGAGGGATGT